>Ga0210019_1003152_pt1 | contig 15352 bp, 9 predicted proteins | sample CryGeyCG2114_020_2_FD_183969 | JGI IMG/M metagenome (GOLD analysis project Ga0210019, IMG submission 183969) | Groundwater microbial communities from aquifer - Crystal Geyser CG11_big_fil_rev_8/21/14_0.20 (SPAdes) (version 2) | ecosystem: Environmental > Aquatic > Deep subsurface > Groundwater ...
CCTTCGGCATTGCTCAGGGCAGGCTCCAGCGGCGTGGCCGTGGTATCCCATTCATTAACATTCGTGCCCTGCAAGGGTAGATCCAGATTTTCCCTGGATTGCTTCACTACGTTCGCAATGACGACTTTCCATACCCCGCTCCTTGGGGCGGGGATCATTTAATGCCAGGAATATTATAAGCCCGTTGGATAATCGAGAAATTCGGTGGCGATTTGGAATTTTTGTTCTAAATGACGGCCCACTGCCTTCACGCCTCCGGTTTCGGTGGCGTAATGACCGGCGAAAAACAATACGCATTGGCCTTCAATGGCTTCATGATAATGGTGGTTGGCACCTTCCCCCGTGATGTAGGCATCAAGCCCTTCATGGCTGGCCTGGCGGACGATATCCGCGGCGCCGCCTGATACCAGGCCGACGGATTCGACCTCCCCCTTACCGATCACTTTGACGGATGAATTTAGTTTTTCCGCCAATTCCTGCGCCAGACTCTCTGTGGATTTTTTTTTGATGGTGCCTTTTAAACCGATTTTGATGCCGCCATATTCACCAAACGGCTGAAGATTTTCCAGCCCGATCAAGTCTGCCAGAGCCCGGTTGTTGCCCAATACCGGATGCAGGTCGAGGGGGATGTGGGCCGAATAGAGTCCCAGGTTGGCGCGCATCATGGAAGAAATTTTTTCATAAAAAGAACCGCACAGCGGTTGCAGTCCACCCCAGAAAATTCCATGATGCACAAACAGCAGTTGGCAGTTTTTTTCGATAGCCAGATCAATGGTGGCCTGGCACAGATCTACGGCCAGCCCTATTTTTTTTATTTCACCGGTGTTCTGCACCTGCAACCCGTTTACGGCGTTGGGTGAATCGCTAATGGACGAGATATCCAAAAGGTTGTCCATGTAGTTGCTGAGTTGTAGAATGTCCATGGTCGAAATTATAACTTCCGAAGGGTCATAGAGGCAATAGTGATCAATTTTATTATTCGTAATATTTGGCAGAGAATTATCCTGCTGGTTTTTATTTCTATTATCTCTCACGCTATTGTGCACCTGGCGCCGGGAGAACCGGCATTGGTTGACCCTTCTAATCCGAGGATGAAACCTGAAGACATCCAGCTCATTCGTACAGCGTTCCATCTGGATGAGCCGTTGCACATCCAGTATGTGTACTGGGTGACAGACCTGTTTAGCGGGGAATTGAAATCCTTCAAAGACAACCAGCCGGTTCTTGGAAAAATCTGGCAACGGTTTCTCAATTCATTACCCTTGTTCCTGATTGGGACGATAATCACCTGGTTTCTGGCTTTTCCTGTTGGAATTCGTGCGGCTTTAAGTCGGGATTCGGTGTTTGACCGGACCAGTACATTTTTTTCCTATGCCCTGATTTCTATTCCCGGATTTTTCCTGTCCTACCTCTGCATAATATTTATGGTCAAAACTTTTGATGTGCCGGTGATCGGGATGCAGACTTTTGGGTTGGAAGAGGCGCCATTGTTATTCCGGTCAATGGACAGAATCTGGCACCTCACGGTTCCGGCAATGATGTCGGCCCTTGCTGGCACAGCGGTACTTTCCCGTTATGTTCGTTCGCAAATGCTGGAAGTGATTCATCAGGATTATATCCGTACCGCCCGCGCCAAGGGGTTGCCAGAAGATCAGGTGATCTACCGGCATGGACTGCGCAACGCGCTCCTGCCGTTCATCACCATGTTTGGTTTGACCATTCCCGGATTGATTGGCGGATCGGTGATTTTCGAAACCATTTTTGCCTGGCCGGGAATGGGGCGGTTGGGTTATGAGGCCATCCTGGCGCGGGATTTCCCCGTTATCCTGACGTTGAATTTTATTTCAGCGGTTCTGGTTTTGCTGGGGACATTGGTTTCGGACATTCTTTATGCGGTGGCGGACCCACGCATCAAATTTTAAGGAAATTTTATGGCCGAACGGATCCCTTATCATGAAGCCGATGCCCTGCCGCCCTCTAAGGGTTTGTTCCAGGAACGTTGGGATATTCTCAAGCGCAATCGAATGGCTTATGCCAGTTTCTGGTTCCTGATATTCCTGCTGGCTCTGGCGGTGCTGGGCAAAGTGTTTACGCAGGCGGTGGTTGTGTTTGACCCTAAAGTGGTGCGTTTGTCAGAAAAGTTTCTCCCTCCATTCACGGCATTCACCAGTACCCTGACACCAGAGGAAGACGCGCCGGTTTTAGGTATTTACCTTCTGGGGACGGATGAGTTGGGGAGGGATGTGTTTGCCCGCATGTTGGAGGGCACCTCGGTTTCGCTGACGGTAGGTTTTGTTGCGGTGGGGATATCTTTAACGGTAGGGGTGTTCTTTGGCGGCCTGGCAGGTTTTTATGGCAGGGTGAAACTGGGGTTCCTCACCGTCGATACGCTCATTATGCGGTTTGTCGATATCATGCTTTGTTTTCCCACGTTCTTTTTGATTTTGACGGTGGTCGCCTTGTTGCCGCCGAGTATTTATAACATCATGATTGTGATTGGACTGACCAGTTGGATGGGAACGGCACGGTTTGTCCGGGCAGAATTTTTATCGCTCCGCGACCAGGATTTTGTGATCGCGGCAAAGAGCCAGGCGATCCCTGAATGGCGCATCATTTTTGTTCATATGGTGCCCAACGCCATCGCCCCGGTTCTGGTTTCGGCCACCATAGGCGTGGCCACGGCCATCCTGACCGAGTCGGCTTTGAGCTTTCTGGGCTTCGGGGTGCAACCGCCAGATGCCACCTGGGGCAATATCCTCTCTGATGGCAAAACATTTTTGTTTGACGCACCCTGGCTGACCTTCATTCCCGGATTCACCATCCTGTTTGTGGTGCTGGCCTTCAACCTTTGTGGAGAGGGTCTGCGCGAAGCGTTCAATCCCAAACTCAGGTCAAACCCTTAAGAGTACCTTTCGCAGAGCCGACGGATTCAACTTGCAAGTGCATTGTCCATGGTTAACATAAACACGTATAGACCTATTGCATCGAGGGCACCTCGTGATATTTGTTGAAAAAGTAAACAAACAGTTTGGATCGAAGGTGATCTTTAACGATGTCAGCTTCCACCTGCGCCCAGGCGAAAAAGTGGGGCTGGTGGGTGAAAACGGCACAGGCAAAACTACGCTTTTTAAAGTCATAACAGGAAAAGCCCTGCCGGACGGGGGTAAGGTGACTCTGCGCAAAGGCCTTCGTTTAGGTGTGCTGGAACAGGAAATGGCAGGCGGGAGCGAAACGGTTCTCGAAAGGGTGGTGCTGGGCGACCCGCATTTCCTTAAGGTGAAAACCGAAATGGAGCGTTTGGAATCAGACCATGCTTTTCATGAGCGGTACGGAGACCTGCAACACGAGTTTGAACGACTGGGAGGCTATGACCGCGAGGCACGGGCAAAAATCATTCTTCAGGGGCTGGGATTCAAACCCGAAAAATGGGACCAGACTCTCGACCGCTTGTCCGGGGGTTGGAGAATGCGGTGCGAACTTTCGCGCCTGCTGTTGCAGAGCCCTGACATTTTGTTACTGGATGAACCCTCCAACCACCTGGATTTAAGATCGGTGGTCTGGCTGGAGTCGTTCCTGAAAGCGTATGAAGGAAGCATCCTGATTATTTCCCATGACCGCAGGTTTTTAAATTCACTGGTAAGCCGGATCGTTGAACTGGACCGCGGGTCGCTCTCGGTTTATACCGGAAATTATGATGACTATGAAAAACAGAAGCAGGAGAAGGCGGAGCTGTTGGAGTCTCAAGCCGCTAACCAGGGCCGAAAAATTGCTGAGGTGGAAAGGTTTATAGAAAGGTTTCGCGCCAAGAACACCAAGGCCACGCAGGTACAAAGTCGAATCAAGATGTTGGAAAAAATGGAACGGGTGCAAACGCTACAGGGGACAAAAGCAATTCACTTTCGATTCCCCCAGCCGGTAAGAACCGGACGGAATGTTTTGGAGATCCAGGGCCTTGGTAAACACTATGGGGATCTCAAGGTATACAAAAATTTTTCCATCAATCTCGAAAGGGGATGGAAGGTGGCACTGGTGGGGGAGAATGGCGCGGGGAAATCCACCCTCCTGAAACTGATGGCGGGTGCCCTCCAGCCGGATGCCGGAGAAGTGAAACTTGGAGCCAATGTTTCCCGTTCCTATTTTGCCCAGCATCAGGGTGAAACGTTGAACTTGAATCATTCCGTTTATCAATCACTGGAAGAGTCTGCGCCGGGACTCCTTCTCACTGAGAAGCGAAATATTCTGGGCGCGTTTTTGTTTGCCGGGGAGGATGTTGAGAAGAAAGTTTCCGTGCTTTCAGGAGGTGAACGCTCCCGGCTGGCTCTGGCGCGAATGCTGTGCGGTGGTGGGTCGGGTGTTAGTGGAAACGGGAAACCTTCTCCGCCTTCGCTGATCCTCTTCGATGAGCCGACCAACCACCTGGATATGCGGTCGCGGGAACATTTGGCGGCAGTGCTTTCGGATTATGAAGGCAGTCTGGTGGTCATTTCCCATGACCGGTTTTTCCTCGATGGATTTATCAACAGGGTGTGGGAAGTGGAGGCAGGAGCGGTTAAGGAGTATTCTGGCGATTACAGTGATTATGAGTGGGCGAAATCAAAAGAGGTTCAGGAGGTTGAAGTTTCTTCCGGGCCGGGTAAGGACCTTTCTTCATCGCAGTTGAACAGGGAGCGGAAAAAAAAAGAAGCTGAAGAACGAAACCAGCGTTACAAAAACCTGAAACCTCTGCAAACAAAGTTGGCAAAGGTTGAGTCGCGGCTGGAGGTTTTAATGCAAACAAATGAAACTTTGCAAAGGCGGCTTGCCGATGCCAGTATTTATGAAGATGGCCAAAAACCGCGGTTATTAAAAACCCTGGAAGAGCAGACAACATTGAAGGCTGAGGAGAAAACCTTACTGCAGGAGTGGGACGAACTGACGGTTGCGATCGAAGAAATTGAAAAAACATAATGGAACTCTCTTTTTAAAGGAGGCCCTTGTATAACACCGGGAGATTACCCGTTCCGGGCACGAAAGCTAAGGTGAAATACCACGTCTTCGCTTACGCTCAGAATGACATGCAGAAACCATCGTATTGTCATCCTGATGAGCCTTGGCGAAGAAGGATCTCGCTTTTTCTCAATACAGAACCACTTTATGCAAAGCCCTCTTTTTAAGAGACCTTTGCATAAGCCGCTAAACATGCTTGAACTTCCTGCTATATTTCTAATTTGCGGATTACTGATCCTCGCGGGGATGGTGATTTTGCCGATCTTTTTCGGGGCTCCCTGGCATCCTCTCCTGCCCGGAACGATTCGGCGGATTTTGCAATTCGCGGAGCTTCGACCGGGAGAGACCATTTGCGACCTCGGGTGCGGGGAAGGGCGGGTCCTGGTAGTTGCGGCAAAAGAGTTTTCCGCCAACGCAATCGGTGTGGAGATTGACCCGTTAAAAATTTTGCTGGCCCGCTTGTTCACCCGGATAAATGGGGTCGATGACAAGGTGCGCATTGTGCGGGGCAACTTGTTCGATTTTGATCCGGGATCCGCCGATGTGCTTTATCTTTACCTGACTCATCAGGCGATGGATAAACTTTTCCCGGAAATTTTAAAAAAATTAAAACCTTCGGTAAGAATCGTTTCGTACCGATTCTGCCTGCGAGGAATGACTCCCGAAAAGGTCAGCGAAGATAAAACCCTGTTCCTCTACCAACTCGACAAGGGAACTAAAATAAACAGCTACTCCTAACCCAATCGGCGTGGGGTAAGATCAAAGCAACCCCCTTAATCCCCCTTATCAGGGGGAAATTATTTTAAAACCTCCCCGGTACGGGCAATCTCGTCATTCCCGCGCAAGCGGGAATCCAGAAGCTGTCAGGGGGGCTTTAATAGACCCCTCTTTTTCAAAGTACCCGTACCGGGCATGAGGGCAATGGAGAAATATCACAAGGGGCTGGGGTGATTTGCCTTTTTGTTTTTCTCAGGTTTTACCCCCGTCCAATTCACCCGCATAATTATGACACAGCCTCCAGGGGATAGGGTATTAAGCCGAGAACAGGGCTACTACCGCTTATTGCTAATTGAGTCCAGCGTCACGCTGGTCGCCACCAGCCGCTGGCTGGGACCATTGCACGACACCTTCCCAGATGTATCCAGAGCGGTTTTTGTGTTTCACGACCAGCCAGTTTTTGTGGTTGAATTCGATATTCGTTCTTCTTAAGAAACTCACCTCTTCCCCTTTACGGAGTTTGGCGATGCCGGGAAAAACGGTTCCAGGCCCTTTTTTCAATTCCACTCCATCGGTCATGACTGTCAAGTGTTTTCCTGAAGATGCCTCGGTCATGGGCAATTTTTGCGGAGCGGATTCTGCCATTTTAACGGGAGGCGGCTCAGCGGCTTGTGGAATGGGAACTTGTTTTGGGGATTCTGGTGTTGGCACTGACAGAGTGGGTGGAGGAGGTTCAACGGGAGATAGTGCGTCTGAAAGCTTTGCGACCCTGGGTGTCTGGGGTTGTACAACCGGAGCGGTCTGCGACACGACGGGTTTTTGCATAATGGGAGCAGGGGGCGCGGGCTTGGGGGTCGGGGCCACAGCGACATCCACCCCTATACTGTCGGCAAACTTTACAAAAATTGGATTGGAAACCAAAAGGTCGGTGGGCGTGACGGTTGCCTTGACCCTGTAATAAACAGGCTCCTTTCGATCTACGTTGACATCTCTCCAGGCTAAATCATAAGGCAGGGAGACAGTTTCTTCTTTAACAAGAGCTCCATTGCGGATGATCTGGATTTGGGCCGTTTTGTTTTCTCCCTGAACAGAGCGCAGTTTCATGTTGACGGTGGGGAAGTCTGTTGCAACCAGTTCCTGCCCCATCGTAACCTGATTGCCGGCTTTTTGATCTTCGACCACAAACTGGTCGAGCGAAAGTCGGTTTGCGTCGGATTGGCGGACGGCGTACATTCTTCCCTTTTTCATCGCATCAAGCACGGCATTGCGGTTTCTTTCCTGTACGAGAAAAATGGTGCGTATGGAACCTAATCTATCTCCTTTCTGATTTTCGCATAGATAATCGTTCCCTCCAAGACCCCAAACCGGGTAATCCCGACTCCCATTCAGGTATTCCATAAGGACCTGATCCCATTGCTGGCCTGGATCGGTTTGACCGATGGGTTCATCGCCCACGGCCTGGAACCCGGTATAGTTTTGTGTTTTCAATAGATCATTAGGATAGGGCAGAGTTTCCAGGGTGGTGGTTCCTTTCTGGCTGATGCCAGAATCCGTTTCCATATGATTCCAAAAAACCAATGCGCCCCTGGAGGTGGCGAAATCTATTAAGTTTTGATAAGGGGCCATGCCTTGATCGCCTTTGTACGGATCAAAAGGAGAACTTTGAAAGGGGTGATTATTTACGGTCAGCAAGGCGAAGAACAACATGAGGGGGACTGTAATTTTACGGAAATAACCTTTGTAGACGGCCCCGACCGTCAGCATAAAGAGAAAGCTGATGATTATGAAATTTTTGAGAAGCTCATTGGTATATTTTTTGGAGAAATTGCTGTTGGGTAAGGGCAATTGCTCATAATCCTGAGCGGAGTCCATTCCAAAAACCAGCAAATGCTTGTCCCAGTTATGGGCCGTGAGGTTTTTATCGTAGTTGCTTCCGGTCCAGAAATAAAAGGGGATGGTTTCCACTCCTGGAATCAGCAGGGTGCGCTCAAACTTGCGGTCGTTATCATTAACTTCTGATAAATATCCTCCTGCTCCCCGGTCGAGTACCGAAGGTCCCTGGGTGATATTTTTAAATATCCTTTCAAACGGTTTGATTCCGAACTCAAGGGAATTGCGGGCCAGGTCGCCAAACAACACCACATCTATCTTTTCGCGTTCCGCCTGACTGGCAATATCTGTGATGGAAGAACACCCTTCGCTGAAATTGGTTTTAATATCAGCAACTCCATCAATTTGAATATATAGGGCGGATGCGCTGGGAGGGAAGAGGGCCAGGCAGGCACTCAGCAACACCATGCCGCATTGAGGCGCAAGTCTTTTCATGAAATGGGGGGCCGACTGCAATCGAATCAAAGCCTGAAAACCTCCAACTGTCTGATCCTTAAAATGTTAGCTCTATTAAAACATAGAGTTTGGGCACACTCTATCTAAAACTTATCGATGATTCTAAGTCTTAAATGAGGTTTTGTGACTAAATTTTTTTTTGGCCTGACATTTTATGATATACTTAAACAGTTGAGATTGAATGGTTTTCCCCCTCCAGGCGGAGACCTTTGCATAAGTGGTTCTGTATTGAGAAAAAGCGAGATCCTTCTTCGCCAAGGCTCATCAGGATGACAATACGATGGTTTCTGCATGTCATTCTGCATGTCATTCTGAGCGTAAGCGAAGAATCTCGGGGTTATGCAAAGGTCTCCTCCGGGCGTGGGGCCAACTAGCAATAACTCTCTCTGGTTAACAAGAGGTCATCTCGGCTGAAAGCCACAGGAGTGAGTCCCGTCTTTGAAGTTCTTTTCAAAATCCCGAAGGGTTGAGTTTCATGGCATCCAGACTTCTAGTCGCTGACGATAGCATCACCATTCAAAAAATTGTTTCCATGGCTTTTGAAAGCGAGGACATGGAGGTTGAAGGTGTTGGAGACGGACAGGAAGCGTTTGACCGAATCGCGGAATTTAAACCTGATATTGTTTTGGCAGATGTGGATATGCCGGGCCTTGATGGTTTTGCGTTGAGCACAAAAATAAAAGAGACCCCGGAAACCAGTGGCATCAGGGTTCTGCTTCTGGCCAGTGATTTTGAGGACTTTGACGAACAACGCTACCAGAAATGCGGCGCAGACAACCATATTTCGAAACCGTTCAAGTCGGATGATATTGTGGCCATGGTCAAAGGCCTGCTGGAAGGTTCATCCAATGATGATGTTTTGCTTTCCGAATCAGACTTGGAAGAGCCAGAAAGTCCGGTTGAGCTTTCAGAATCGGAAATTATAGAACAATTAGACGATACGGATGAGGCCTCCAGGATTTTAGGCAACTTAAAGGTTTCGGAACCGCAGGAGGAACCGAGTCTTGAGGAGTTATTGGAGTCGGTTGAAAAACTTTCTACGGAGGAAGCCGGGACTTCATATGTAGAGCATGAATCTCCCGAGGATGAAGTTTTCGCATTAACAGAAGAAGATCTGGAACTTCCCCAGCCTGTTGAATTGTCGGCGGATAATTCAGCTTTGGATTTGTCCGATGAGGACTTGACAGAACCCGGGGAGTTGACGGAGACGACACAGCCATCCGAGCCTCTGGAGGAAAGCTCTCTTGAGCCGGAAGAGGAGCCTCAACTTGAGAACGATGATGATATTATGGATCAAATGATCCGTGGTGTTGAAGAACTCAGGGAGTCTGTGCAACCTCCTGTCCCTCCTGCAGAAGAGCCCGAGGCTTTTGCTGAAACCAGTTTGGATGAGCCGGAAGATTCCAGTTATGCGGATGAGCCGGAGATATTTGCCGAGGTTCGCTCGCACAAAATGGAGGATTTTGATGATTTGGATTCGGCGTTCAAGGAGCTTGCCATAGGGAGCCGACAAGAGCAGGTTAGCTATGAGGAGAACCCCCCGGAGTTGTCATCATTGGGGGGGATCGTTCCTGAGCCGGAAGACCTTTTAGAGCGCATGGCTCCGGGCACGTTTTTCGAGGTCGGTAAGCGCCCTACAACGCCAGAAGATATAAAAGAGAATTTGGATTCCATTGCAGGATTTCCTGATCGGGACCGCACCCGGGATTTCGAATCCCGCAATCTTCGTTCGAGAAGTTGGGAGTATGAAGCTGGCGATGACCGCTTTACCCAGGCGATTGCCGAGGAGGTCAGGCAGGTGTTGAATAGATCGTTGGGGACTTCGCTGGAAAAAGAGGTTTTCGGATTGTCCGGCGCGATTTTAAAAACCATCCGTGAGGTGGTGAGAGAGGTCACTCCCGAAATTGCCCGCAGGGTGATTCGGGAAGAGATAGAAAAAATTAAGAAGCAGGACATGTATTAGCAAGCCCTGCTTTACGACCCGCTCTTTTATTAAAGAAACTCATTCCTCATTTTCAGAATATAAAGATCTTCATTACGCTCTCCTTGCGTATTTCAGGCAAAGCGGAGAGTACTTATTATGTTTGCCTGTAAGGAAGTTTTTTCATCGAATGATTCAATTGGACAAGCATTACGAACCAGGGGAAGTAGAAAAACGTTGGGGACAGTTCTGGCAGGAAAAGAATTTTTATCACGCTGATGAGACGCTTGATAGCCCACCTTTTTCCATAGTTATACCACCTCCAAATATAACCGGGCGTTTGCACATCGGCCATGCCTTCAACAATACCTTGCAGGACATCCTGACTCGCTGGAAACGCATGCAAGGGTTCAATGCCCTGTGGCAACCGGGCACAGACCATGCCGGAATTGCCACCCAGAATGTGGTCGAACGTCAACTGCATGAGGAGGGAACGGACAGGCAGGCACTGGGCCGCGACGCATTCGTGGAGCGGGTGTGGAAGTGGCGTAACGAGTCCGGTGGAACTATCAATGAACAGTTGAAGAAACTAGGCAGTTCGCTGGATTGGGAGCGGGACCGTTTTACTATGGACGAGGGTTTATCCAAAGCGGTTCGGGAGGTCTTTGTCACTCTTTATGAAGAAGGCCTGATTTATAAAGGCGACTATATCATCAACTGGTGTCCCCGTTGCCACACGGCGCTTTCTGATTTGGAAGTGGAATATCAAGACACGCCGGGCCACCTTTACCACTTGAAGTATCCTTTTAAAGAAGGTGGAGGTTCCCTCGTTATTGCCACCACGCGGCCGGAAACCATGCTGGGCGACACGGCCGTGGCCGTTAATCCCGAAGATGAGCGTTACGCAAAATTCAAGGGCAAGACGTTAATCCTGCCTCTGGTAAACAGGGAAATTCCACTCATCGAGGATAGCTATGTGGATACCTCCTTTGGTACCGGGGCGCTCAAGGTAACTCCTGCTCATGATCCCAACGATTTTGAAATCGGGCGGCGGCATGATCTTGCTACGGTCAACGTGATGGACCCCAACGGCGCGATGAATGCCGAGGCAGGTCCGGCTTATGAAGGATTGGACCGCTTTGAATGCCGAAAGAAGCTGGTTGAGGATTTAAAAGATGCGGGAGTCCTGCTGAAAATAGAAGATATGAACCATTCCGTTGGTCATTGCTACCGTTGCAGGACGGTTGTCGAACCCTATTTGTCCAAACAGTGGTTTGTTAGAGCCAAGCCTTTGGCGGAACCGGCGATAAAGGCGGTGAGGGATGGCTCCATAAAAATTGTCCCGAAATTCTGGGAAAATACATATTTTGAGTGGATGGAAAATATCCGGGATTGGTGCATCTCCCGGCAAATCTGGTGGGGGCACCAGATTCCAGCATGGACGTGCGGGGGATGTGGCAAAATTATGGTGGCCCGCGAAGCTCCCGAAAAATGTACGGCTTGTTCTTCGATAGACCTGGAGCAAGAAACCGATGTGTTGGACACATGGTTCAGCTCCGCGCTCTGGCCGTTTTCTACTTTGGGCTGGCCGGAAAAAACGGAAACCCTGAAACGGTTTTATCCGACCTCGGTTCTTTGTACCGGGTTTGACATCCTGTTTTTCTGGGTGGCGCGGATGATCATGATGGGAATTAAATTTATGGGCGATGTCCCATTCCATCACGTTTATATCCATGCCCTGATTCGTGATGCGGAAGGACAGAAAATGAGTAAGACCAAGGGAAACGTGATTGATCCTTTGGCGGTCATGGAACAATACGGGACGGATGCGTTACGGTTTACGCTCGCCGCTTTTGCCGCCCAGGGGCGGGATATCAAACTGGCTGAGGATCGTATTGAGGGTTATCGGAATTTCTGCAATAAACTCTGGAACGCTTCCCGGTTTGTGTTCATGAACCTGGAAGGTTATCAGGGCAGTTGTCAACTGGATGGGCAGTCCGAGAAGTCCATCGCTGACCGGTGGATTCTGAGCCGACTGAACAACACCACGCGGGAAGTCAATCATGCCCTGGAGAGTTTCAAGTTCAACGAAGCGGCGCTGGCGGTTTACAGGTTTATCTGGAATGAGTATTGCGATTGGTATATCGAGTTTAGCAAATCCCGCTTGATGGCTGAGGGCTCTGAAAAAACAGCGGCACAAAATGTTCTTGTGCATGTTCTGGAAGCGGCCTTGAAGCTTTTGCATCCGTTTATGCCGTTTATCACCGAAGAGATATGGCAGAAATTGCCAAAAAGCGGAGAAAGCATCATGGTCAGCACTTTTCCTGAATACGCGGATGCCAGAAGCGATACGGAAGTGGAAGAGTCTATGGGGAAGGTGATGGAAGTTATTACGGGTATAAGAAATATTCGTGGTGAAATGAACCTGAATCCCGGGTTGAAACTAAATGTTTTAATCAAAACCCGCCATGCTGATCTGGAAGCCACTTTGCAAAAACACGTTGGCTTTATCTGTGAATTGGCCCGGGTTGATCAAATAACCATAGGCCCTGATATAGAAAAACCCGAGGTCTCGGCAGGTTTGGTATTGGGAAAAATGGACCTGATTATTCCTCTCGCAGGCATGATGGATTTTGAGGAAGAAAGGCATCGCATAGAAAAAGAGTTGAAAAAAATTGCAAAAGACCTCATATTTTTAGATAAGAAACTCTCCAATCCGGATTTTGTGAAGAAGGCGCCTGCCGAAGTCATCGAAAAAGATGAGAAAAGGAAAACCAGCCTTTCTGAAAAACAGGCCAAACTTGAAATCCATTTAAAAACTATAGAACAAGCAACACGGTAGAAAATGTTAATTATGTCTGGGAGATTGATGTTTCCCGTCCGGTTCTGAATTATGGATGCCAAAACAGGAACCCTGACACGCGATGAAGTGACGGTTGAGTCCCAATGGGATTTGACAGGGTTGTATTCATCCGATGATGTCTGGAACACTGAACGGACTGAGTTGGAAGCAGATGTTGGTAAATACGCTTCCTTTGTCGGCACTTTGGGGAAGTCGCCCCTTAGCCTCAAGGCGTGTCTGGAATTTGATATGAACTTTTCCCGCAAGTTGGAAAAGCTTTATACGTTTGCGCATCTTAAGAACGATGAAGATAAAACCAATAGCCTTTATCAGGGAAATTTTGAAAAGGCCATGCGACTGGTCAATGAAGCCGGTACCGCTTCCAGTTTTATCCGGTCGGAAATCATGTCGATCCCTGATGATAAGGTATCTGTATTTTTAGCCGATAAGGAACTGGAATTTTACCGGTTCCATCTGGAACAGGTTTTGCGTTACCGAGCCCACACCCTCTCGGAAAAGGAGGAGGCTCTTTTAGCGGCGTCCAGTGAAATGGGGCGGTGTATGAGGGACGCGTTCGATATGCTGGACAACGCCGACCTGCAGTTGGGAGAAATTGAGGATGAAAACGGTGAAACCGTTTCCCTGACTCACGGGAACTTCCAGAGTTTTCTGCAGAACTATGATCGCAGGGTCAGGCAGGAGGCGTTTAACACCTACTACAAGGCCTACGAATCGCATAAATATACATATTCCACTTTGCTTGCGGGAAGTATAAAAAAGGATTTATTTTACTCAAGGGCAAAAAACTTTCCCAGTTACCGGGCCAAGGCATTGTTTTCTGAAAATATCCCGGCGGAAGTTTATGACAACCTGATCGAATCTGTGCACCAGAATCTCGACCCGCTCTATAAATATTTTGATTTAAGAAAGCGCCTGTTGCAGTTGGATGAACTGCATGTGTACGATTGCAGTGTCCCGCTGGTGAAGGATATGAAATGGCATATGCCCTTTGAACAGGCGGTAGACGAGATTCGGTCCGCCCTCATACCTTTGGGTGATGACTATGTCGAACAACTGACACGCGGATTGACGACAGACCGTTGGACAGACCGCTATGAAAATAAGGGCAAGCGGAGCGGAGCCTATTCATCCGGGTGCTACGATTCGAATCCTTTTATTCTCATGAATTACCGGGAGGACAATATCAACAGTGCCTACACCCTTGCGCACGAAGCGGGGCATTCGATGCACTCATTGTATTCCAGAAAAAATCAGCCGTATTTGTATTCCGACTATACAATCTTCGTGGCTGAGGTGGCTTCCACCTTTAACGAAGCTCTTTTGACGCGTCATTTTCTGGGGCAGGATATTGCGCCGGACATGCGGATTTATCTAATATGCAGGGAGATTGATAATTTCCGCGGCACATTATACCGGCAGACCATGTTTGCTGAATTCGAACACCAGGTTTATAAGGCGATGGAAAGCAATGAGCCTTTAACGCTCGAAACTTTCAAAAAGATTTATTGGGATCTTCTGAAACGTTATTTTGGCTCTGGCGTCGTTCTGGATGATTGCTTGGCACTGGAATGTTTTCGCATCCCGCATTTTTATTTCAGTTTCTATGTTTATAAATATGCCACAGGTATTTCCGCCGCCTATGCCCTGGCCGACCGGGTTCTCTCAGGGGCAGAGGCGGAACTGAACGACTATCTTGGTTTTTTGAAATCAGGCGGGTCAAAATATCCCATAGACCTGTTAAAATCTGCCGGGGTGGATATGCTTTCACCAGAACCGGTTAAAACGGCTTTGGCAAAATTTTCCACACTGGTGGATGAACTGGAGCGTTTAACTTCCAGGCAATAACAAAATTAATTAACCGTTACCTAAAACTAAAGAGGACGAATAAACTATGAAACTCCACCTCATAATTAAAGGAATAACGTTTTGAAAAAAACAGGAACATTCAGAAAGAATGGGGGCAACCCGCGGAATCCTCAAAACCGCCAGGGAAATGCAACCGGAAAAAATCAAAACCCCAATTCTGGTGGTAGAAAAGGCGGAATTCATCCATGGGTTTCGTCCAGCGCTTCTGCTTCCCAGGCGTTGACTTCTCACCTTACTTCAACCAGCAAAAATAATTCAGGTTCAGGCAATACCCGCAAACCACAAAACGCCAAGAACCCTTACCGGCAAAAACGCAGTAATACGGGTCACTCGAATGGCGCAAGTGGAGGAAAACCATCCTATCAGGACAGGTCGGGTCGAGGGAATGGAAGGCCAGCCCCAACTTCACCCCAGCAATCTGCTGATACTTTGAAGAACCTGCCTGCTTCAGAAAAGCCGTTGACCGGCAATCTGGACGCTTTCAGCCTGTTCTGCGCGTATCATTTAGGAATTGGCCCTAAAAAAGAATACCGGCCCGCCAACCTCAATGAGGTTGCGAGACGTTTTGGTAATGACCCTGCGACTGTTCGGCAGGCACTGAAAGAATGCGATATGGACTCCGCCTCGTTGCTGGATCGGGATTTTGACATGGC
>Ga0210019_1003164_pt1 | contig 15330 bp, 13 predicted proteins | sample CryGeyCG2114_020_2_FD_183969 | JGI IMG/M metagenome (GOLD analysis project Ga0210019, IMG submission 183969) | Groundwater microbial communities from aquifer - Crystal Geyser CG11_big_fil_rev_8/21/14_0.20 (SPAdes) (version 2) | ecosystem: Environmental > Aquatic > Deep subsurface > Groundwater ...
AGCTAACGCGTTAAGTGCCCCGCCTGGGGAGTACGGTCGCAAGGCTGAAACTCAAAGGAATTGACGGGGGCCCGCACAAGCGGTGGAGCATGTGGTTTAATTCGACGCAACGCGAAGAACCTTACCTGGGCTTGACATGTACAGGACTGCCGTGGAAACACGGTTTCCCTTCGGGGCCTGTATGCAGGTGCTGCATGGCTGTCGTCAGCTCGTGTCGTGAGATGTTGGGTTAAGTTCCGCAACGAGCGCAACCCCTGCCTTTAGTTGCCATCGGGTCATGCCGGGAACTCTAAAGGGACTGCCGGTGATAAACCGGAGGAAGGTGGGGATGACGTCAAGTCCTCATGGCCTTTATGTCCAGGGCTACACACGTGCTACAATGGCCGGTACAAAGAGTTGCAATACCGCGAGGTGGAGCTAATCTCAAAAAACCGGTCTCAGTTCGGATTGGAGTCTGCAACTCGACTCCATGAAGTTGGAATCGCTAGTAATCGCGCATCAGCATGGCGCGGTGAATACGTTCCCGGGCCTTGTACACACCGCCCGTCACACCATGAAAGCCGATTGTACCAGAAGTCATCATGCCAACCCGCAAGGGGGGCTAGTGCCTAAGGTATGGTTGGTGATCGGGGTGAAGTCGTAACAAGGTAGCCGTAGGGGAACCTGCGGCTGGATCACCTCCTTTCTAAGGAGAATTCGATCTCCTCGCGAGATCCAATTCGTCCAGATCGATCCCATAAAGCGTTAACACCTATTCGACCGAATTCATCGGATCCCCCCTAATCGAAATCGAGCTGAAAGCCTTGGGATTCAAGGGCCTATAGCTCAGTTGGTCAGAGCGCACGCCTGATAAGCGTGAGGTCGATAGTTCAAATCTATCTAGGCCCACCAAACAACTGCCCTTCCCTGAACCGAGGGGCCCAAATTTGCGTAGCGGCAAGAAGATCATGGGGGTGTAGCTCAGCTGGGAGAGCGCCTGCCTTGCACGCAGGAGGTCATCGGTTCGAGCCCGTTCACCTCCATACCCCATTTAGGGTGGGATCCTGTAGTAGAAATCGAAAAGGCCCTTTGGGCCAATGTTCTTTGACAATTGAATATCGTTTGAAGTAGCTGAGAGAATTCTTGGTCAAGCGTAAAAGGGCTTGCGGTGGATTCCTTGGCGTCGACGGCCGATGAAGGGCGTAGCAAGCTGCGATAAGCTCCGGGAAGCCGCTAACAGGCGTTGATCCGGAGATTCCCGAATGGGGCAACCCGACATGGGTCATACCGTGTCATCCATGACTGAATCCATAGGTCATGGAAGGTAACCGGGGGAATTGAAACATCTCAGTACCCCGAGGAAAAGACAACAACAGTGATTCCCCTAGTAGTGGCGAGCGAACGGGGATCAGCCTAAACCGAATGTACGTAATAGCTCGTGGGCGTTGTGCATTCGGGGTCGTGGGGCTGGATTGGGCGGGACTACGAACCCGCCGGAAGGTTACAAAAATGGATTTTAGTTCAATGAGCTGGAAAGCTCAGCCATAGACGGTGACAGCCCGGTGAGCGAAAAGATTCATTCCTTCTGGATCCGGTACCCGAGTACTGCGGGACACGTGAAATCTTGCAGGAATTTGGGAGGACCCCCTCCTAAGGCTAAATACCTGTCGACGACCGATAGTGAACTAGTACCGTGAGGGAAAGGTGAAAAGCACCCCGGTGAGGGGAGTGAAATAGTATATGAAACCGCAAGCTTACAAGCAGTGGGAGCACTATACTTCCGGTTCTGCCGGAGGCAGGTGTGACCGCGTACCTTTTGCATAATGAGCCGTCGAGTTACTTTATTCAGCAAGGTTAAGCCGTTAGGTGAAGCCGAAGCGAAAGCGAGTCTGAACAGGGCGCTAAGTTGAATGGAGTAGACCCGAAGCCGGGTGATCTACCCATGGCCAGGGTGAAACGAAGGTAACACTTCGTGAAGGCCCGAACCAGTTGACGTTGAAAAGTCATTGGATGAGCTGTGGGTAGGGGTGAAAGGCTAATCAAACTCGGCAATAGCTGGTTCTCCCCGAAATAGTTTTAGGACTAGCCTTGCGTCATAGTTAACGGAGGTAGGGCGCTGGATGGGCTAGGGGCCCCACCAGGTTACCAAACCCAACCAATCTTCGAATTCCGTTAACCGTATCGCAGGAGTCAGACCACGGGTGATAAGGTCCATGGTCAAAAGGGAAAGAGCCCAGATCACCAGCTAAGGTCCCAAAGACAAACTAAGTGGGAAAGGTTGTGGGAATACTTAGACAACCAGGAGGTTGGCTTAGAAGCAGCAATCCTTTAAAGAAAGCGTAATAGCTCACTGGTCAAGTGTACCTGCGCCGAAAATGTAACGGGGCTAAAGTTTGTCACCGAAGCTGTGGACTGGAGATGGTTTCGACCATCTTCTTTGGTAGGGGAGCGTTCCATACAGGGTTGAAGCTCGATCGTAAGGACGGGTGGACCGTATGGAAGTGAGTATGACGGCATGAGTAACGTTAAAACAGGTGAGAAACCTGTTCGCCGTAAATCCAAGGTTTCCTGAGGAAGGGTAATCCTCTCAGGGTAAGTCGGACCCTAAGGCGAGGCCGAAAGGCGTAGTCGATGGGAAACGGGTTAATATTCCCGTACCAGTCAAATCGCGTTATCAGCGATGGGGTAACGTAGAAGGGTAGTCTATCCGGGTGTTGGACGTCCCGGTTCAAGCGCGTAGGAGGGAGGCTTAGGCAAATCCGGGCCTCCATTCAACTCCGAGACGTGATGTGGAGCTTCTCCTTCGGGACAAGCGAACTAGATGATCCCATGCTACCGAGAAAAACCTCTAGTGAGTTGTTTGGCTGACCGTACTCTAAACCAACTCAGGTGGATGAGGAGAGAATCCTAAGGCGCTTGAGAGAACTCTGGTTAAGGAACTCGGCAAATTAACTCCGTAACTTCGGGATAAGGAGTGCCCTCATTAGGTGAAAGGACTTGCTCCTGGAGCCGAGGGGGGTTGCAGTGACCAGGTAGCCGCGACTGTTTACTAAAAACACAGGACTCTGCGAAGTCGCAAGACGATGTATAGGGTCTGACGCCTGCCCGGTGCCGGAAGGTTAAAAGGAGGGGTTAGCTTTCGGGCGAAGCTCTGAATTGAAGCCCCGGTAAACGGCGGCCGTAACTATAACGGTCCTAAGGTAGCGAAATTCCTTGTCGGGTAAGTTCCGACCTGCACGAATGGCGTAACGATGGCTACACTGTCTCAACCAGGGACTCAGTGAAATTGACATACCGGTGAAGATGCCGGTTTCCCGCGACAGGACGGAAAGACCCCGTGCACCTTTACTACAACCTGATATGGAATATCGGTTTAGTATGTGTAGGATAGGTGGGAGACTTTGAAGCTTCGGCGCTAGCCGAGGTGGAGTCACCCTTGAAATACCACCCTTATTACACTGCTATTCTAACCTCGATCCCGTGAATCCGGGTCAGGGACAATGTCAGGCGGGTAGTTTGACTGGGGCGGTCGCCTCCTAAAATGTAACGGAGGCGCGCGAAGGTTCTCTCAGGCTGATTGGAAACCAGCCAACGAGTGCAAAGGCATAAGAGAGCTTGACTGCGAGACTTACAAGTCGAGCAGGTGCGAAAGCAGGTCTTAGTGATCCGGTGGTTCCATGTGGAAGGGCCATCGCTCAACGGATAAAAGGTACGCCGGGGATAACAGGCTTATCGCCCCCAAGAGTCCATATCGACGGGGCGGTTTGGCACCTCGATGTCGGCTCACCGCATCCTGGGGCTGAAGCAGGTCCCAAGGGTTGGTCTGTTCGCCCATTAAAGCGGTACGCGAGCTGGGTTTAAAACGTCGTGAGACAGTTTGGTCCCTATCCTCCGTGGGTGTTGGATATCTGAGGGGATCTGCTCCTAGTACGAGAGGACCGGAGTGGACGAACCTCTAGTGTTCTGGTTGTGGCGCCAGCTGCATTGCCAGGTAGCTATGTTCGGTCAGGATAACCGCTGAAAGCATCTAAGCGGGAAACCAACCCCAAAACTAGATATCCCTTCTTCCTTCGGGAAGGCTAAAGACTCCTCGAAGACTACGAGGTCGATAGGCCGGATGTGTAAGCACAGTAATGTGTTCAGCTAACCGGTACTAATCAGTCGTGCGGCTTGACCTTAATTTCTCTCAATCTACTTCAAACGAATTCAATTGTCCTGAAAACGCGTTTTTCCGGTCTTGATAGCGAAAGGGTCACACCCGTTCCCATTCCGAACACGGAAGTTAAGCCTTTCAGCGCCGATGGTACTGCACGGGTAGCTGTGTGGGAGAGTAGGACGAGGCCGGATCAAATTTCGAAACCCGCCGGAAACGGCGGGTTTTTTTTTGCCCCGTTCTCCCCTTCTTCCTCCGCCTTCCCGCCCCCATCCGCCCCCGAGTTCCCGCCTTTCCTTTTGCCCCCTCCCGGCCCCTCTTCCCACCCTCTCCCGGCCCCTGAAAAATTCCGGATAATTGTGAAATTTCAACCGCTTTTTCCATTGACAAAAAGCCGGCCCATAGAGTACTATCGCCCCTCTATTTGCCGGGAAATCAAAAGGATTTTCCCCGGTTTTAGCGCTAGGCCGGGAAGGGATTTGCGCTTAAAATATAAGGGTTTTCGGGACGCGGTTCGATAACGCGTTCCGGTTCGTCTTGTCAGGTCAAAACCGAACGCAACAGGCGACAACCAAGCCGCCTGAGGGGAGGATATGCTAGAGCAGTATATCGGCGCCGGAATCATGTTGCTCGTGGCCACCGCCATCGCCTGCGGAATGGTACTTCTCACGTCCATTCTTGGCCCCAAACACCAGTTTCCCGACAAAATGGAGCCCTTCGAATGCGGCGAGAGCCAGCTCGTTTCCCCGCGCCAGCGTTTCTCCGTCAAGTTTTACCTCGTCGCCGTACTGTTTGTGCTGTTCGATATTGAAGCCGTATTCTTCTTCCCCTGGGCTATCCTGTTTCAACGTCTCGGCGTTTTCGGCCTCGTGGAAATGTTCCTTTTCATCCTCATCCTGGGAGTGGGCCTGGCCTACGTGTGGATCCGGGGCGGGCTGGATTGGGAGTGAATGAACATTAGCAAATGAACCCCGGCCTGAAAGTCAAAGACGCTTCCCTGATGGAGAAGCCCGTCATGGCTCCCGGCCTGAAACCGTGGGGGGGACCCGCGTTCCAGTTTCCCGTGATCCCTCCCCTTTCGTTTTAGCATGACCGATAAAAGCGAAACCTACATCATCGATAAAGTGTGCGCCCGCAAGGGAGTGCAGGTCCTCGACAGCCACAATTTCCGCGGGGACCAGACGGTCACACTCAATAAGGAAGCCGGGCTGGCCTTTTTCGAATTTCTTCGCGACGACCCCGACCTCGCTTTTGACATGCTCATGGACCTGACCGTCGTCGACTACATGCGCAAAAAGAGCCAGCGTTTCGAAGTCGTGTACCATTTCTATTCCACGAAACACAACCATCGGCTACGGATCAAACTGCCCGTGGACGAAAAAGATTGCACCGTAACCTCCCTGACTCCCCTGTGGAGAACCGCAAACTGGTACGAACGGGAGGCATGGGACCTGTACGGAGTGAAATTCGAGGGGCATCCCAACCTGCGGCGGATCCTCCTTTACGACGAATTCAAGGGGCACCCTCTCAGGAAGGATTATCCCGTTAACAAGCGTCAACCCCTGATCGGGCCTCTGAATTAGACCCTTATGTTCGATATCAACTGGATAGAATTATTCGTTACCCTGGTCAAGATCGGGTTCATTCTGTTCGTGACGGTGGGCTTCTTCGCCCCCATCCTGACCTGGGTGGAACGCAAGCAGAGCGCCATCATGCAGGACCGCATCGGCGCCAATCGCGCCGACATCATGGGTTTCACCGCGCTTGGGCTCTTCCATATTCTGGCGGACGGACTCAAAATGTTCACCAAGGAAGACTTCATTCCCGACGGGGCCAACCGGGTTCTCCACACCATGAGCCCGATCATCGCGCTGATCCCGGCCATCGTCACCTTTGCCGTCGTTCCCTTCGGGGGCGTGTACGACCTGTTCGGCGTTAAAGTCAACCTGGTCGTCTCCGATCTTGACGTCGGGTTGCTGTTCGTATTTGCCATCGCGTCCCTGGCCACCTACGGTTATGCCATCGCGGGCTGGAGTTCCAATAATAACTGGTCCCTGCTCGGGTCCCTGCGCGTCGCGTCCCAGATGATCTCCTACGAAGTCACCATGGGGCTTACCATCGTCGGCGTTCTGATGGTGTATGGAACCATGAAACTGACCGAAATCGGAGCCGCGCAGGAAAGTCTCTGGATGTGGGGCATCTTTCTTCAGCCGGTCGGGTTCTTCATGTTCTTCGCCGCCTCGATCGCGGAAAACAAGCGGATCCCGTTCGACAACCCGGAAGCCGAATCCGAACTGGTGGCCGGTTATTTTACCGAGTATTCGGGCCTGAAGTTCGGCATGTTCTTCATGGCCGAATTTATCGAAATGGTCACCATCGCCGCGATCGTGACCATCCTGTTTTTCGGAGCGTGGCATATCCCATTCCTGACCACGGAGACGCTTCTTTCATGGTTTCACATTCTGGGCACCACGGGCGCAAACCTCATCGTCATGCTCATCCATGTCGGAGTGTTTTTCGCCAAGGTGATTTTCTTCATCTGGTTTCAGATGACGATCCGCTGGACGCTTCCGCGCTTCCGCTACGATCAGATCATGAAGCTGGGATGGAAAATACTACTGCCCCTTTCCCTGGCCAACATCCTGGTCACCGGGATCGTGATACTGGCAGTTAAATAGGAGACCCGATCATGGCCTACACCGTCAGTCGCAATATCAAATTGACTTGGTGGGAAAGGCTTTATCTTCCCGAGGTGATTCGGGGAATAATTATCACTTCCCGCCATTTTTTCAAGAACCTGTTCGGATTCATCCCGTTCTTTCTCGGCAAGAAAAAAGACCGGGAAATCTTTACCGTGTACTATCCCGAGCAGATGGCCAAACTGCCCATCGCTTACCGCGGCCGGCCCGTGCTTGCCGTCAACGAGAAGGGCCGCCACAACTGCGTGGCCTGCGGCCTCTGCGAAGCCGCCTGCCCCGCATACTGCATCGACATCATTCCCGCAGAGAATACCGGAAAACAGAATGAGGTCGAGCGCTGGCCCAAGGAGTTCACCATCGATTACGCCGTGTGCATCTTCTGCGGCAATTGCGAAGAAGCCTGCCCCGAGGAGGCCATCTTCATGAGCGACGATTTTGAAATCTCCATGCTCGACCGCTCCAAGATGAAATACAACCTGCAACAACTTTCCGTCCCGATCGAGAAACTCAAGGACCGGATCGAGTTTACCCGGAGAATGTACGGTAAATGGAACTACTGATTTTTTATCCCATCGGAACCCTTTGCGTTTTCCTGGCGCTGGGAGTGGTCCTGAACAAAAGCCCCATCGGTTCCGCCATGTGCCTGATCGGCATGATGCTCGGCCTGGCCGCGGTGTTTGCCATCCAGCACGCCCACTTCATCGCCATTCTCCAGGTTATCATTTACGCCGGAGCCATCATGGTTCTGTTCATGTTCGTGATCATGCTCCTCAACCTCAAGGGTGACGACACCGTTTGGAAAACCCGCGAAGGTAACACCCTGCTCACCGGCCTGGGAGCCGTTCTGGTCGTGGGCATCCTTTACAAGATGACCGAGATCACCGGCGGGGGCGAGTTCGATTCCCCCACCCCGATCCAGGAAACGTTCGGCACCACCGTCAAAGTGGGCACCACGTTGTTTACCGATTTCGTCCTGCCCTTCGAAGTGGCCTCGATTCTTCTGCTGGCCGCCATGATCGGAGCGGTGGTATTGGCAAAATCCAAGATGGATGATTGACTATGGAAAGCACGGTTCCCCTGTCACATTACCTGGTACTGAGCACCACCCTGTTCGTCATCGGCGTTCTGGGTGTCCTGGTGCGCCGTAACGCCATTGTCGTGTTTATGTGCATTGAGATCATGCTCAACGCGGTGAATATTTCCCTCATCGCGTTCGACCGTTACATGAACCTGCATACCGGGCAGGTGTTCAGTTTCATGGTCATGTGCGTTGCGGCCGCGGAGGTCTCGGTAGGCCTGGCGATCATTATCTCCATTTTCCGGAACAAGCCCACGGTCAACCTGGACGAGTTCAACATCATGAAGTGGTAAACGCGAGGTAAGATGTTTCATCTAGCATTTCTGGTACCCCTGTTTCCCCTGATTGGCTCGATCGTCAACGGTTTTTTCGGTCTCCGGATCGGAAAGAAGGCCGTGGGATGGGTCGCGTGTGGAACCGTGGCGTTTTCCTTTCTCGTCACCCTGCTCATGCTGGGGCAATTGCTGTTCACCCCCGCCGAGGAACGCCTGTTCGAGCAAACCCTGTTCACCTGGATGGCGGCCGGCGACTTCAACGCCGCGTTCGGATTCCAGATCGACCCCCTATCCATGGTCATGATGATGGTGGTCACCGGGGTCGGGTTCCTGATCCACGTATACTCCATCGGCTACATGCACGACGAGTACAGCTACTACCGCTTTTTCGCGTACCTCAACCTGTTCATGTTTTCCATGTTGCTCCTCGTCATGGGCAACAACTTCCTCATGATGTTCATCGGTTGGGAAGGCGTGGGCCTGTGCTCCTACTTCCTGATCGGTTACTATTTCGAGAAAAAATCCGCCTGCGACGCCGGAACCAAGGCCTTCGTGATGAACCGGGTGGGGGACTTCGCGTTCCTGCTCGCCATCATGTACATCTTTTACCTGTTCGGAACCATCGACTACACCGAAGTGTTCCACGCCGCGCCGGAAAAACTGATCCTGGGCGCCGAGCCGGTAACCATCATTACCCTGCTCCTCTTCGTGGGGGCGACCGGAAAGTCGGCGCAGATTCCGCTGTACACCTGGCTCCCCGACGCGATGGAAGGCCCCACCCCGGTCAGCGCCCTGATCCACGCCGCAACCATGGTCACCGCGGGGGTGTATATGGTGGTGCGGTGCTCCGTATTGTTCAACATGGCGCCCTTTTCGATGTCCGTGGTGGCATTTATCGGCGGAGGCACGGCGATCTTTGCCGCCACCATCGGCATGACCCAGTTCGACATCAAGCGCGTCCTCGCTTATTCCACCGTCAGCCAGATCGGGTACATGTTCCTGGCCTGCGGGGTCGGAGCTTACACCGCCGCCATCTTTCACCTGGTCACCCACGCCTTCTTCAAAGCCTGTCTGTTTTTGGGATCCGGAAGCGTGATCCACGGCCTTCACGGCGAGCAGGACATGCGCAAGATGGGGGACTTGAAAAAACATCAGCCCGTCACGTATATCACGTTCCTGATTTCCACCCTGGCCATCGCCGGGATCTTCCCCCTGTCGGGATTCTTCAGCAAAGACGAAATTCTCTACCACGCCCTGATGGATGGCAACACAATCCTCTGGGGCATGGGCGTGACCGGGGCGCTGTTGACGGCCTTCTATATGTTCCGTCTTGTGTTCATGACCTTCTGGGGCGAGTCCCGCGTCGATCCCCATGTACATCCGCATGAATCTCCCAAAGTCATGACCCTTCCGCTGGTCATTCTGGCGGGCCTTGCCGCCTTCGGCGGCCTTCTGGGCATTCCCCTCGTGCATGGGTGGCATGCCCTGCACAACTGGCTTGAACCCGTTCTCCATTTCGACATGGCCTCGACCCTCGAGCACTCCAAGCACCTGCTCCACGAAGTGGGACGGCACGCCCCGCATTGGGAAGCGCTCCTTATCGAACCCGAGGAAAACATCTGGATCGAAATTTCCCTCATGCTCCTGTCCCTCACCGTGGCCTTGACCGGAATTGCCGGGGCCTATTTCTGTTACGTCAAGAAACCCGGACTCCCCGACGAATTGATCAAGGGGCAATGGGGATACGATCTCGTCAAAAATAAATACGAAGTGGACGAATTTTACGACGCCACGTTCGTCGAACCCACGATCCAGGGGTCCCTTCTGCTTTGGAAAAAAGGCGATGCCCAGGGGATCGACGGCGCCGTGAACGGCGTGGCTCAGATCTTGGGCTGGTGCGGCCAGCAGGCCCGGGTGGTGCAGTCCGGGTTTGTCCGCAATTATGCCCTGTTCATGGTTTTGGGTTTTATCATGCTGTTGTTCATCATGTTTTTTTGAAAGCTTTCTGATCAACTGAACCGGCACATGGAAAGTAGACCGTAATGTTTCTGACGTTTCTGACATTTTTGCCCCTGATCGGCGCGATCGTTCTCGCCTTCATGCCCAAGGAACAGGAAGGCGCCATCAAACAAACCGCGCTCGCCTTTGCCGTCGCCGATTTTCTACTCTCCCTGCAATTGTGGGCCGACTTCGACAACACCACCCACTTGATGCAGTTCGAGTTCAGCGTTCCGTGGATCTCCTCCTGGGGCATCAACTATCATGTCGGGATCGATGGAATTTCCCTGCTCCTTTACGTCATGACCACCCTCCTCACGATGATCTCCATTATTGCGTCGTGGGAAGTCAAGAAAGAGATCAAGCTTTACATGATGGCCATGCTGTCGCTTTCCACCGGCATGCTGGGCGTGTTCGTCGCGCTCGATTTCTTCCTGTTCTACGCCTTCTGGGAATTCCAGCTCGTTCCCATGTACCTGATCATCGGGATCTGGGGCGGCCCCCGGAGAATTTACGCCGCAGTCAAATTCTTCCTGTACACCGCCGTGGGGTCCCTGCTCATGCTGGTGGCCATCATCTGGATCTATTTCCATATTCAAGAGGCCACCGGCATCTTCACCACCGACCTGATGTATATCACCGAGCATCTGAACCTGGACCTGGCCACGCAGAAATGGCTGTTCATGGCTTTTTTCCTGGCCTTCGCGATCAAAGTGCCCATGTTCCCGTTCCATACATGGCTTCCCGATGCCCACGTCGAAGCGCCCACCGCCGGTAGCGTCATTCTGGCCGGGGTCCTGCTCAAGATGGGCACTTACGGGTTCCTGCGTTTCAACCTTCCGCTGTTCCCGTTCGCCTGCAACGTCTTTTTACCCTATATCGCCTGGCTTTCGATTATCGGGATCATATACGGGGCGCTGGTGTCCCTGGTCCAGGAGGACCTGAAAAAACTCGTGGCCTATTCCAGCGTCAGCCATCTCGGTTTCGTCATGCTGGGAATTTTTGCCTTCAACCACTACGGGATCCAGGGGGCTCTGCTCCAGAACCTGAACCACGGGTTCAGCACCGGGGCGCTCTTCTTGCTCGTCGGCATGATCTACGACCGGCGCCATACCCGTTTGATCAGCGAGTTCGGCGGGCTCTCCAAGCAGATGCCCAAGTACGCCATCTGTTTCATGATCATCGCCCTGTCCTCCATCGGCCTGCCCGGAACCAACGGCTTCGTAGGGGAATTTCTGATTTTGCTGGGAATCTTCCAGGTCAACGGCCTCTGGGCGGCATTCGCCACCAGCGGCGTGATCTTCGCCGCCTGTTACATCCTGTGGATGTTCCAGCGCGTCATGTTCATGGAGCTCAAGAACCCGAAAAACGCCAACCTTCCCGACCTCAACCTCCGGGAAATGGTGACCCTGGTCCCCATCATCATCCTCGTGTTCTGGATCGGCTTTTATCCCAAGCCCTTCCTCAAGACCTTCGAGCCGACGGTGGCGCATTTGATCAAGCAGGTGGGACCCGATAACTTCAAACCCGGGGCTCAGCACAATGAGCACGCCGGTTTGATCCAAAAAGACGAAATCGCCAAGCTTCAGAAAAAACTGAACCGCGAAAAAGAAAACCCGAAATTTTAAGGACGGAACCCGCAAGTGGAACACATTCCATCTCCAACAGTCGACCTTGTAAGCCTGGCCCCGGTCCTGGTGCTCAGCGTCTTCGCGATGATGGTCCTTCTCGTGGACCTTTACGTGAAACGAGACAAAACCCTGGTGATCTTCATCAGCCTGGTCGGCTTGCTCATGACCGCGATCAGCGCATTTGCCAAGTTCGACCTGCCCGTCCATTCCTTCAACGACAGCTACGTCGTGGACGAACTCTCGGTGTTTTTCATCATGATCTTCACCCTGAGCTCGGCCCTGGCCATCCTGCTCTCCATCGACTACAACAAGCGCGAAGGAATCCGGATGGGAGAATATTACAGCCTGATCCTGTTATGCACCGTGGGGATGATCCTGCTCGCGTCCTCCACGGACATGATCATGATTTTCCTGGGAATCGAGATCGTCTCCATCTGTCTCTATGTGCTGGCGGGGATTCGCCGGTCGGACCCCAAATCCAATGAAGCCGCGCTCAAATATTTCCTGCTCGGCGCCTTTGCCACGGGATTCCTCCTCTACGGCATGACCCTGGTCTACGGAGCCACAGGAACCACCAAGCTCGGCCTCATCGCGGAATTGATCCGGGAAGAACAGATCGCTTCCAAACCCCTGATGCTGATGGGAATCGTTCTCCTGATCATCGGGTTCGGATTCAAAGTCGCCTCCGTTCCCTTCCACATGTGGGCTCCGGATGTTTATCACGGAGCCCCCACACCCGTCACCGCGTTCATGGCGGTAGGGCCCAAGGCGGCGGCGTTCGCGGCTTTCTTCCGCGTGTTTGCAGAAGCCATGCCGGTTCTCTCCCCCTCGTGGGAATCGCTCCTCTGCATTGTCGCCGTCCTCAGCATGTTCATCGGCAACGTCGGGGCCATCATGCAAACCAACATAAAGCGGCTCCTGGCTTACTCCAGCGTGTCTCACGTGGGTTACATCCTGATCGCGGTGATCGCCAAGAACTCGCTGGGTAGCTCCAGCCTGGTGTTCTACATGCTCGCATACGCCTTCATGATCTTCGGCGCTTTCGGTATCGTGATCCTGATCGGCCGGAAGGAAAATGAAATGCTGGAAATCGCGGACTATTCCGGCCTGGCTTACAAACATCCCCTGATGGCCATCAGCATGTCCGTCTTTCTCCTCTCATTGGGAGGCATGCCCCCCCTGGCGGGTTTTGTGGCGAAGTTTTACATCTTCAGCGCCGCCATCAAGGAAGGTTTCGTGACCCTGGTGGTCCTGGCCGTCCTCAACAGCGTGATCTCCTTCTATTACTACCTGAAAGTCATAGTCTATATGTATATGAAGGAACCCGAGGGCGAGTTCCAGATCAGCCTGGCGCCCATGACCGTGTTCGTGGTCGTCATCGCCATGGTGGGCACCGCCGGACTGGGAATCTTTCCCGACCCCATCCTGTACTTCACCCAGCATTGAATGCGGAAACCCGTTTCCGCCCTTTTCCGCCGCCTCGCGCAAGTTTGGTATGCAACGGAAGTTGGGTGTATAATTGCACCCATCGAAAATAATTTTCCATACCCTATCGAGCCACATGACAAGGTGACGCCGTGAAAATGCACCACTTGAGCAAAGAAGCTGTCGAAACCATCATGGAGAAGATCAAGGACCTGGTGGAAACCAACGAATATCCCCCGGATAAAATGGAGGAAATCTTCAACTTGTCGGGGGTCAATGCGGAGAAATTCCTGGAATGTAAGGCCAATCCGCTCCAGGAGGACAAGGTAAACTTCGAGCTCGACGATAAAAAAGGGATCCGGTTCTTCGATCCCTTCAATTTGTTTACCTGTGGGATTTACAAGGATGTGGATGGATTGACCGTCTGGACAGCGGACAATTTGAGCGAACCCTGGTCCTATTGATTTTCCCCCCGAACCTCCCCACTTTTTTCAAATCGATGGCGGGATGGAAACCAAGTGAAGTTTCCGTGGGGAATTTTTTTGCCCGGCACGGGATAACCCGAAGCGACCGGAATCCGGGGGAGATATCTGCTCTCAGGTCCAGGGGTGACGCCGGGCAGAACCTCTCAAGCTTTTTTGGCCTTTTGATCTTCCTGGTCCTGGGCGAAATCGTAAGACCCTTTGCGCGGGAGAGAATCCGTAAACGCCTGCGCGGCATTCTTCATGGCGCGGTCCTTGGCCTCGCCCTCTTCCTGGGCCTTCTGGCGGGCCAGAGCCGCCCGTTCTTCATCCGTCATATTGGCGGTATCTTCGAGTTGCTGAGGGGCGTTCGCATCCTGGGCCTTGGCCTCTTCGACCTTCTCGTCCTCTTCCTGGGCTTCCTTCATGGAGGTCTTGAAGTTTTTGATACTGCGGCCGAAGGCGCTCCCGATTTCCGGCAATTTTCCCGCTCCGAAGATAATCATGATAATGACCAGAATGACCATTAACTCCGGAAAACCAATCCCCATCATAAAATTAATCCTCCAAAAAGGTCCCCAACCCCCAAGGCCGCTCCGGCTTCCAGATCAGGGTCGAAAAAAAGCTATTGAGTTTGCACAGTTTATCCCCTTTCAACGGGCAAAACAAGGGAAATTCCCCGTCCTCCAGCCCCCCTCTCCGGCGCAATTTTCCCCGCCCATTGCTCCCGGGGGCATTTTTCTGAATTTCTACCTTGCCAAGAACCAACCCCTGAAATTATAAAGGGTTCGAACCACAGTAATTTTGCGAAGACACCATGGAAACTCACCCTCTAACCCTTATCGTGACCCTGATCCTGGCCGGCCTGGCCGGATTCCTGATCTGGCGCACCCGCAACCGGAAAAAAATCTCCCCGGCGCCCGCGCGGACCCCTGCAAGAGTCACCGCGTCCGGGGGAGATACGCCGTCTGAAGATTTTCTGAATCGGGCCATCGCCGCTCTCAGATCGGGTCAGACCCACTCGGCCACGGGATTCGCGGAGGAGGGACTGCGCTCCAATCCCGGAAACAGGAGGGTTCGCGCCTCGCTCCTGAATGTGCTGGGCAACGCGCAAGTGAGCGAAAAAAATTACGACGCGGGCGAGCGGTGGTTCAGGGAAGCGGCGGACACCGACCCCGCCTTCAGTTTTCCGCACAGCAATCTGGGAAACCTGTATTTCATCCGGGGCCGGTTCGAAGAAGCCGAATCCGCCTACCGCGAAGCCCTGCGACTGGACCCGCACTATGCCGACGCCTACAACAACCTGGGAACCCTGTACAAAAAGGAACAGCGGATCGACGAGGCCGTCCACGCCTTCGAAAAGGCGCTCGAACTCAATCCGGGAATGGAAGGGGTGCGGCGGAATTTGGATTATCTGAAACGCTTCAGGAAGGAGTGAAATGAGGAACGGAGAGAACGGTACCCACCGAGTCCTTCAATAATCCCATGGGAGCGATTATCTAACCGGATGTTGAAAAACAATTTGGGGTGTCATTCTGCTGGCCGCAGGAGCGCAAGGCTAAACTCCCAATGCTATTGTTTCGCATCCGTTGCTATCGCACTGTTTCGGCCCCCGCCTCCCTGGCGAAGGG
>Ga0210019_1003166_pt1 | contig 15325 bp, 11 predicted proteins | sample CryGeyCG2114_020_2_FD_183969 | JGI IMG/M metagenome (GOLD analysis project Ga0210019, IMG submission 183969) | Groundwater microbial communities from aquifer - Crystal Geyser CG11_big_fil_rev_8/21/14_0.20 (SPAdes) (version 2) | ecosystem: Environmental > Aquatic > Deep subsurface > Groundwater ...
TGTTATATCAGAAGCGATCGTCTTGCCAGATCAAAGCACGACACTTGTAGAATCCATGTCATGAAGTCTATCATCAAGAATCACTTCTACACCATGATCTGTCAACCAATCAAAGCAACGCTTTCACACCTGAGGATCCAGATGCTGTATCAATCTTTTTTGAGAATGCACCAATCTAAGTGCCGAATCCCCTTGCCTCTTTCCCCTTCTCGTCCCGCAATCTTCCGCCCCGACACTTTCCGCGGGGACAAGTCAGTGGTAGCCTTCCCCCCTGTCCCTTCTCCATCTTTCTGCCAAGACGCTTGCAACTTCTATCCCAGTAAATCATCAACCCACAACGGTCACACTCTGTGCAGTCTCCAACGCATTATTCAACACAGGGATATCTTCTGCATGACGAACAGTCAAGCCATATTTTTCAATATTCTTATTACCAAAAAAATTACTACGAGAACCAGTAGCAATGATGGCAAAACGAAAAGATCGATGTTTACCATTCTCAAGTCTCAGTTCATGGTGATGATTAATATGATGTATTTTCCCCAACACAAAATCTTCTCCAAAAACTTCAGCATAATCAAATTGAAGTGATCTGAGTCTTGCAGTATCACAGAGTGCCCTATGCAATCCTGGTATATAGGTGAATTTTGCTCTCATATCAAAAAGCCTGATATTAACACTATCACCAAGACGCTGACGCAAAGTCAGATAAGAAGATATTCACGCAAAACTTGCACCGATGATAGCTATATCACAACTATAGTGTTGAGTCATAAAAAATTTGCATCATAAAACATGTACATCAATCAAAAATCTCCTATCTATTTATCCCGATGCATCGGAAGCAACTCCCACCCTATCGCTTCTTGGCCTGATAAAGTCGGTAGTGCCCTTGTACCTTTTATCTTTTACCTCACAATAATATTGTATTCCTTGCTTGAACCAGGACTCAAGGGGATAGATCAACTATAACCATTGTTGTGCTCACGAATTTCCTTCAGTTCATCGTTAGCATCAACATAACTGGAGAGTGTGTAGCTGTCAGTCAAGTTGATGGCAAAATCATTTTTCATATGATAATCAACTCATGCACATCTTTTGCCCAAACCAGTGATATCAACTCATTGAGTTTTGACGATATTGTTCAAAATAGTCTTCAGCTGAACTTCACGAGGTGAAACATCTTCCAATGGTCATTGGCCACAGACAAAAATACGGAGGCACTCTCCACGGCAGGCAATCGAAATACTCTCCAAAGATAAATCCACAGTACTGGACAATAAACCAACACTCGAGTTGAAAAGTTGTGTTGCCAAAGCCATGGTCCTTTCATCACTACTTCAACGTGCAATGAGCTGATTCATCTGCATCATAAATGTTATCAGTCCTGCTTTATTGTCAGTCAACATACTTTCAAGTTTACTATCCAACAGACTCATCATTTCTTTTTCTTCTGGATCAAGAGTATAGCTAGCTTGCACACTTGACCATGAGCTTACACACACAGACACTATCAAAAGGAGAGGGAAAATAATTTTTTTCATCTAGAGTATCAGAAAGTTAAAATGAAACTTCACACTATCTATTTTTAGAGACAAAACAAGTCACGACCCAATTCAATGAGTTTACTTTTCATTTTTTTTGCTATCTTGTGAACATCACCCCACCAAGAATCAAAGAGTAGACATAAATCCGAGACTTAAGGTTTTTTTAAGGTCAGTCATTATAGTCCCCATTATCGCGACAGACAAAAACAAAAACAAGATGTATTTCTTTATCATCATATCATCACTCATGCCCCACACCTCATAAAAAGCATCAAGCATCTTGCAAATGAAAACAAGATGACCTGACCAAAAAACTATAATATCTTCACCAACCAGTGAGATACCGTCATTCAGAACCTGTAGGAAGCTACAGGTTTTATTATCGTCTCACATTTTTTTCACTTTACATCTTTCCCTATCATCGGAAACCGTTTTTCGTTTTCCCTCCTCCTTCTTAAGGAAACACTGATTAATGCTTCAAATAACAAGTCTGTTATGCTGAACGAAGTGAAGTATCTTATTACCATTGCTTTTGTCATACCATAAGATCCTTCGTGAAACCTCAGGATGACAAATTTTATTATTTATCAGTGGTTATTTAATACAATACCACCTTTTTGTTCACAAAGGCCTTGAGTCCATCAGCTCCATTCTCTTTTCCATAGCCACTTTTCTTGACCCCACCAAAAGGCAAACTTGCCTTGGATCAGGCAGGTTGATTGACAAAGATCATACCTCATTCCAAGCGACGAGCGACATTTTTACATTGTACCACATCATCACCAAATACGACAGCAGAAAGTCAAAAATCACTATCATTGGCTATATTGATAGATTCTTCAATAGTTCTACTTTTGATGACGGAGGAAACCGGCCCAAAAACTTCTTCCTGATAGCTTCTCATTGTGGGAGTAACATCTGCCAACACTGTAGGTGCATACAGATGATGTTCCTTATCGATAATCTTTCCACCCGTCACAAGCCTCGCTCACTGTTTTACGCTATCTTCGACTTGTTCATTGATCTCTTGTACTAACTCAACTTTTGCCATCGGAGGAACTTGAGTTGCTGGATCCATAGGATCACCGACCTTCAAACCAGCCATATACGTAGCAATTTTTCCCACAAATGCATCATAGTGATGTTCCAAGACAATAAATCTTTTGGAGGCATTACATCTTTGTCATCCATTGGAAATACGACAAGCCACTGCCTGAGCGACCATCGCATCAGTATCATGATGATCAAGCAAGACGAAAGCATCGTTACCACCCAGCTCGAGGACCGAGCGTTTGAGATACTTGCCAGCAAGTGATCCAATTGATGATCAAGCTCCCTGACTTCAAGTCAAATTTACTCATTGAACAGCTGGATGAGTCAAAATAAATTCTGACTGAGACGGGCTGATAAATAGATTGTTATAGACTGCGAGAGGAAATCATGCATCAGTAAATAATGTCTCAATGGCTTGTGCGCACAAGGGGACATTGCTTGCGTGCTTGTATATCACCGTATTGCCCGCCAAAAGATTGGGGACGGCAGCTCTCAAGAGTTGATTATAAGGAAAATTCCATGGAGCTATGCCATAGATCACTCCCAGAGGATCATATTGCACATGTCCAGTCAACCCATCCTCATCAATTTTTTCATCAGCCAAGATTCTTTCAAAATGATTCGCATACCACCTAATCAAATCAGCCGTTCATTCCAGTCATTTTTTTGCAACAGTGTACAACCTTCCCATTTCAATCGTTTCAAGTCTCGCATGTGCTTCGATATTTTCTTGCAACAGATCAGCAAGTTTCAAAAACAATTTTTTTTTCTCCACTTTTGACACATCTTTCCATGTCAAATAAGAGTGATAAGCTCTGCCAATCACGACATCCAATTCGTCATTGCTGAATGTTTCAAAACTTGCATTGATCTGCCCTGTATAGGGATTACGTGAAGTGAGAGTAGGCATACGAAAAGAGAGGAAATAAAAATTTTGTGTAATGGAAAATTAAATCATAATGCACGTAACCAACCGATTCGTAGGGGTGGCCGGCCACCCCTGCTTTACAAAATCTCTTTGGGATACTCAAAGGGAAGGTCAATAATTTTTACTCCCTTTTGTGATACTATCTTCGCAAAATCATCTTTGAATGCATGAGGATCATCGATGCGATATCAACGAGCTCCAAATGACTCTGCCAAGCGGACAAAATCAGGATTATCAAATTTCAATCCATAGTATTCCATACCCATGCTTGCTTGTTTCCATTTGATCATGCCATATCCACCATCATTGAGCACGAGAATGGTCAGGTCAAGTCACAGAGTGACAGCGGTTTGCACATCGCCAAGATTCATCAAAAATCAACCATCACCAACGATAGCAACCACTTGATGGCCAGGATTGAGTAATGTGGCAATCATAGCACAAGCATAACCAGCACCCATGGTAGCCAAAGCATTGTCCAACAATAAAGTATTGGGGAAATACGTAGGGTAATTTCTCGCAAACCAAAGTTTATAAAGGCCATTGTCTAGAGAGATAATATCATGTTCACCCATGACCTCACGAACATCATTCACCAATTTTGCAGGAGTCATCGTGTCAGTAGGACAACATTGTTTGGACGCATTTGCTTGGATATGTGCATGGGCACTGATGGCAGATTGATAGATCCCATCAAACTTCCACCCATCACTCTTGATGTCTGCTTCATACAATTGCCATAAAGTATTGCCTATATCACCAATGATCTGCAGACTTGGTTTGTACAATTCATCATACTGCGCAGCATAAAAATTGATATTGACGACCTGAGTTTTGCCTGCTTCAATCACATTAGTTGGTTTCTCAATAGTATCATGACCGATAGCGATGATGAGATCAGCTTGGTCCAATACTTCATGAATATAATCACCACTCGTCACTGCTGCAGTGCCTACATACTGAGCCAAACGCTCATCTACCACTCCCTTGCCCATTTGCGAACAAAAAAAAGGAATATTGTGTTTTTGGATGAAACTCGTGAGATATTTACTGACTCTTTTTCTATTGGCTCCCGCCCCTACCAAGATGATCGGTCTTTTGGCTTGTTCCAATTTTTCAATCAATGAGGCAATGGCTTTGTGATCGGGTATGGGTCTTCTGACCTTTGCCATGACCAAAGGACTATAGCCACTCGCATCTTCGCGAGCTATATCCTCAGCGAGTTCTAAGTGAACCGCTCAAGGCTTTTCACCTTCAGCTACCAAAAAAGCGTGTGCAATAGAGGAAGCGACTCTCGAAGCATCCACCAAACTTGCATTAAATTTGGTAATGGGTCTCATCATACTCACTACATCAACTACTTGGAAACTTCCTTGTTTACTCTTTTTGATTGGTTTTTGACCAGTAATCACCATGACAGGCATCCCACCAAGTTGTGCATAAGCCACACCGGTCATCATATTGATAGCACCAGGTCATAAAGTTGCGAGAGCTACACCAGTATGTCAGGTGAGCCTTCCATAGGTCGCAGCCATAAAAACTGCAACCTGTTCATGTCTGGTGACGATGAGTTCGATTGATGATTTCCTCAGCGCCTCAACCAAATCAAGGTTTTCCTCTCCTGGGACGCCAAAAACATAGGTGACTCCATGAGCCACCAGGCAATCTACAAAAAGCTCAGCTACATTCATGGTAAATATGAGACGATTATGAGACGATAAAGATACCTCAACAACAATACAAGTACCCCAGGACATCTCCCAAAATTAGTTATTGCGTTTTGTTTCTATAAAAAGTATATATAACTATAATAACGCTATTTGCAAATCATGATCGTGATGTGTGAATACAAATGATGTCGTTTATCCATATCTACCCATGTCATCTTTTTCACGTGACGATCTCAAACATATTGCATGAGGTGTTGTCATAGTATTCAGTCTCATGGCCTTGACCATGTTGATCAGTAAGCGTATTGGTATGGACAATATCGATGCCTATATCACTTCTCTGGGGATACGGTGACCATTTTTTTTGATTATTATCAAAGCCTTGACTATCGTCATAGCGCCACTTTCTGGAACTGCGATATATGTGATCGGTGGAAGCCTTTTCGGTCTCAAACGAGGGACTATCTATCTTTTTTTGGGGAATCTTATCGGTACAAGTATAGCATTTTGGATAGGAAGACTGTGGGGCAAAAAAGCCATGATTCGGATGTGTGGCAACAGAGCTGGTCGCAAAGTGATCATGTTGCTCGAGCATCTTTCTACTCCTTGGAAATTTTTTTTGGCTCGTGTGACCTTGCTTCCCTTGGAAGATTTGGTCAGTTATGCGGCATGATTGTCACATTTGAAATATCGGATATACATTAGTATTACCATGTTGGTGATCACAGTATATTCCCTTTTCTTTATCCGGATGGGTGAGCTGAGTATCTTTTGATAGCCACTTCCCAAGTGTCTCTCTTATATCAGCAGACAATCCCATTAACCCAAAAAATGCAAACTTCCCACAACAAAGCAATTTTGTATTACGATGGGGACTGTCCCATGTGTCATTCTTTCCAAAAATCTCTCCAAATCCAAAAGAAGATTCCACTAGAATGTCGCAATGCAAGAAGCTTTGATATGACCTTACGCACTTTGCAATGACACTGATATGACATCAATCAAGGCATCTTTTTGATGTTCAAGGGAAAGATATATCAGGGGACTGAAGCCTTGACTCGAATAGATCGTTATGGAAAAGATGATCAAAAAAGTCTACGAAACTCGCGATCTGGTCAAAAACTCTACACCATGCTCAAGTTTTTCAGAAAATTTCTCTTATGCCTCTGGATGAGGAATGGTAGAATTGAACATAAAGAAGCTTGACATATAATAAAAGAATAAATAAATGAAAGAATTCTCATTATTTCTTTTTTTGAATTAATAAAATTATACGATGAGCAGGCATACGAGTACATTTGGATTGTGTTTGAAGCAATTCCCCCTTGCAACCTTAGCATCATGATTATGAGGTCTCGCATATAAAACATGTGAAAGTACTTGATTCCAGCTATGATTCATATTGTGACTGAGTACTACAATAGGGATTTGATATGTACTATTTGAGCGTGAATTAAGGGATAATTATCGTGATATAGAAAGAATTGTAATAGGGAAAGGATTTTTTTTGTTTTGAAGTTTTGTTGAATATTTGATTATGACAATAGCTGTCCCCGAATTGATGTCAAAATCCAAAGATATCCCACAACAATCTATGAAATGGTTATACGGACTTCAAATAGTGTTATTTATAATATGTCTTTCCTTATCTTCAGCAGCAGCAGACAACAAATCCTGAAAGTGATAAGATTATTGTGTTAATAACAATTTATTCATGATGAGAGGTATATCACTTGCGGTGATAATGCCATGAAGTTGCCTCGATGCTTTGCCATCTGGTGTCAAAAAGATTGCTTCGATAACATTTCCTTGGGCTCTTTCTTGTTCAAATAATTGCTCAATAACATAGATAGAGGTCGATGGATCAATAAATTTGTATTGATCCGCATAGTAATAAACGGTCATATCTTCAACTCTCACCTCACGTTGATTCCCATTGAGATGATCTCCAAACCACTCTAAGAGTGTATCCAGAGTAATCACTCCTATCATATCTTCATCCTTGTAGACGGGGACATGTCAGATGTGACGTTCTTTCATTTGTATGAGTATTTTGCTCAACCTCGAATCGAGTGTACACACATAGACATCTTTGTGAAAACACGAGAGCACTGTAGGTGGTGTCAGGATGGCATCTTTGTAGCTTTTGATTTGTTGAATCGCAAAGGCACTTGGCTGAGCATAAACCTCGCCAGACACTCTCAAACCATGACTTATCATATTCCTCAGTTCTCCCAAATATTTGAGCGTATGGTCGTGAAGCTTGATGAATTTACTGATTGGATAACCACCATGAGCGATGACTTTGAGTTTCTCATTGAAAGGCATGAAGCTATCAGTTTTTCCTAGCAACAAGTCAAAATATTTGTCTATTTCATTGAACAGAGCCATAAAAATTTCGGACTTTGACATTGACTATCGAACTAGTATATAAATAATGACATTTATGAAAGATAACACATAGATTATATAGGGAGAAGAGAGAAAATGCAAAAAATCTATGAAGAAAAGAGAGTGATGAAAGAACCATATCATCAAGTTGATATATGACCTCATGTTCATCCTTTTCGCTTGGGTTAGTAAAAGGTTGAAACAAAAAGAAGCTGATGTTGTTCCAGTTCCATAACTTTCAACCATCATCTATGAATCGTAGGGGAGGACGGCCGTCCTCCCAAAGAAACCAATATTGATACCGTAGGGGCAGGTATCCACCTGCCCGGGCGAGCGGACCTCCCTGCCGCCTGCCTAACGGTAGTCAGGGTAGGCAAGTGCACGCTCCTATAAAAACGCCTCTCTCATGATGGGAAACCATATCTTATTCTCACTTGAAAATGCAGACATATTTATTAAGTTATATCATACAAACATGTCAATACTTTAATCATACATAAACATGAATCAATTATTAACTGATGCTTTGCAAAGTTATGGTTTCCGCGACAAAGAAGCGACACTGTATTTGACAGTACTAGAATTGGGGAGTTGATCTGCCGCAACGATTGCTCGTCTCACAGGCATCAAAAGAGTCACGACATATGCAACACTTGAAGAGATGGTGAAAAAATGATGGATGAGAGTGCAGATGAAAGAGCACAACAAAACCTACTCAGCAACAGAACCTAAGGATTTGATTCGTATCAAACAGCAAGAGATATGACAGATGGAGGAAATGGTAACACTTTTTGAGTCACTCCATCGCTCAAATACCATGAGACCAAAAATCACACAGTATGAGTGAATACACGAAATCAAAAGATACTACGACGATATGCTCACATCCAAAGAAGACATTCATTCATTTTTGAGTCTACAGCACCTTGATCCTCTTTTACAACAGTATCTCGATACGATCTTTGTCCCACAAAGAATCAAAAAATGACTCCATGCGAAGGTAATCCTCAGTGGGACTCAATGAGATCAGACATACATCAATACCCACACATGAGATCACACCCAAACGCGCATCATAGCAGATCACGAATTTCAGTTTGCCAATGAAATAACTATCTATTGACCATGAAAAGTATCATATGTGATGTTTGGCACTGATGAGATGGTTGCGACTATCGTAGAAAGTGACAAACTCTATAGTACCATGATGAGTATTTTTAAGATCTTGCGAAAATGCTCAAGTTAGACAAAGGGGCAGAAGATCGTATCCCCGGTTTATATCAAGCTCATTATGCAGATTCTTTGGAAAGGGATAAACAAAAACTCTGAGCTATTGATATGTCAAGAGTAGAGTTGAGACTAGATGACGATAGATTGACTCTTAGAGAGCAAGACTGATGTGTTTCGCTAGCAAGCATAGGATTGTATAAAACATGAAAATCAACAGACGCTGATCGATCCGAGTGAGATGCTCGTGAGTGAAGCATCGAAGTTATGCTCCCCATCCCCTTGGATTTCACTACTGCTAAGAAATACGAAAGTGATAGTACGAGTCCAGCCTGCTTCGTCTATAGAATTATTCGACTGCATGAAAATCCATATTATTACCTTTATCAAAGTGGGAATACTTCAATCGATAAGCGAATAGAAGAGATATTTAAACATCACGATCTCAAAAGTGAATATAAAATATGAATGAGATATTATGCTAGATCATATTGAAGAATGTTAAAAAAAAGAAAAAAACATCTACAAAATATACTGGCTGCTCATCGAAATGATCTAGAGACTCGTCTTCCTCAATACGAAGATAAAAGACATAGAGATACCCTGCATGCTCAGTTTATGCATGACACAATAAAGTATATATCAGAATACCTCTTGAAGACATATAGTTTATGAGATGATGTTTTAGAACAAATGCTTACTTGACTCGCATCACACAGCAAGTTGATCACGCTAATAAAACCAATAGATTTAACACCATACACTTGACAGCTCTTTTATACAAGTGATGCTCATGATCTCTACACATCAGCCACTCAAAGTGGTCCATACAAAACATTGTATGAGGATGATTGTAGACAATTGGAAAAAATACCACTGACCTGTTTTTGAAAAACCATCATCAGTTTTGGTGCAGGGAGTGGTGATAAGGATATTATTGTATTGGAGAGATTGTTGGAAGCTTGACAACCTGTCACCTATATTTTGCTTGAACAAAGCGAAACATCTATGGCAGAGGCAAAAGAAAAAATAAGCACATGGTTTTCCGGCAAAGGACAATCAATGATCGAAGGTTTTGAAGTATTGTTTTCAAGTGATGATCTACGCAGTCTGATGGCTGGGGGGTGATTGTCTATTGATTATGTTTTATCGGTAGATCAAGTACAGACACAGCCATATCAATTACCACTGATATTGTGAAACGATCAACAAGGCACCACTTTATTCATGACATGATGCACTTTTTGATGTTCCTGACCTCAAAAATGAAAACTTCTCTCATACCGAAGTGACTATGCTGGGGGAATGGATACCTTACTCATAAGTACATTTAGCTGTCCACAAAGTCAATGAGAGATCGATGAGTCTATCGCATATTACAATGACAAAAAAAATCACAAGCTAGTTGAATATGTTTTTTGATTACTTGCTGTCAGCAAAGAAGATATTATGTGTACAGTAGAGTATATCAATAATTGTATCCAAATTTCAGCTATAGTATGCAATTCAAACTGAATCTCTATCAAGGACAAAAAAGGGCGAGAGGGTCACACTTTCCCACATTGACAAAAATTTATCATGCACATTTCAGAAAGATACGATGGGCTCCAAGCACAAATGCCATGATCTCTCAAGGCAAGCAAGATAAATCTTCCATGAGAGGAGAATCTTATTGATTACTATGACTGTAGAGTTGCTCAGCCGAGTAGTACCAATGACAGAGAAAAAAGGATAGCTGACAAAGTTGCTTTTTATACACAGTTGTTACTGGCATATGAAAAAAAAATCATAGCCTGACTCAAACACTGATATAAGACAAAACCAAATTCGGTGCCGTTGTTGGATTATTGCAATACGCAGTTTGCTCTCATCAACGATTTACTTTCAATGCTCAAAGATCCAAACTCTCAACTGTATCAAAGCGAACTGTTTTCAGGATGGCAGGCCAACGACGTTTATGTTTTGTTAACAGCATTGCATAGCAACATACCTCATATAGTCACTTCAAAGGTCATCAAAAAAGCATCAGATCTTTTAAAATTAAATGAGGGGGTCTGATTTTGAATAACATGAACAGTATTTGCAAGTAATGGTTTGCAAGTTTCATTGACCGAGAATGAAAAGACACTGCTGACAAAAATGCTTGACGACACGACCTTGCCTCCATATCTCTTAATGAGCATTGAACTGATATTGGACTTACATCAAGCATGAACAATAAGACTTCTAGTCAAAAAAAACAAACTTACAATATTAAAAAAATACGGAGTTTCAGTAGGAACAATTCACACACGAGTCCAAAACTTTAATAATGCGTGAATATTGTGATTAGTGCACAAGAGAAACTATAAAATAGGGGAAGTTCTTATTAAGTACATCAAAACGAAATACCTTTCTCCCAGTAATATCTAGAATATTTTCAGTTGTTACTATTTTCTAATAACGTGAAAACGAAGTCAGAGATTGACCTTTCGTATCTTTTTATTATTTCTTCATTGTACATTACGAGGTAGCTACTCTCTTTTTGTCAATAATGATCCAACACGAGCTGGAAAGCAAAAAAATGTTGTGCCCATCCACCCTCACTCGTTCGGATCTCACTATTTTATTGATTAACCAAAAAAGAGATGGTTGAGAAGGTTGAGAAACTGAAAGCAAGTGGAACCATGATCGATGGAACAGAAGTTAGAATAGACATTGACCCTTGAAGACATAAATTTGTTGCATGAAAAACAAGTGATTGATTATACACAGTGATGACTTGACAAGACTATCACAAAAATGTAGCAAAAAAAGCAGGCATCACCGATGAAAATGTAATCAATGGATGAGACGCAGGGACTATGGCATTCGATCCAAATAAAAAGATTATCGGGATTTGAAATCCATGAGGATATAATAGCATATATTACAGAGATTACGATAGAGTATTCTCTAAAAGAAGAGAGTGAGATAGAACTAAACTTATTGAAGCTCTCAAAGCAATTTGCCCAGACTTTGAAGTTGTGAGGAATATGGAGTGGCGTGCTATGAACGATATTGGAGAAGTGTTTGGAAAAAGTGACTAATCTACGTTGTGAGACATCGATCTCATAGCTATGAGAAAAGTATTCGTAGGGGAGGACGGCCGTCCTCCCAAAGACCTAAGAAGACATGATGTAGCAATGAAAGAACATTCGTAGGGGTAGGTATCTACCTGCCCGCGGGCGGGATGGACATGCCTATCCTAACTGCCGTTAGGCAGGCGGTAAGATAAGTCCCGCCCCTACACGTCATAATGTTTTGGGCAGATGCCCGTCTGCCCCTACAAATAATACACTATATCACCTTTTTAGTCCAACACATTTTTCACAACGACATAGAGGTGTGTGTTCTTTACGCTTGTTTTACCCTTTCAGTCATTTCGGCTTTCCCATTGTCACCTTCATACACCAAGGAATCAAGTATTTGAAAAATAATATTCTCAATTCACTCTATTCACCCCAAGTAGTGATAGATTTGTTGTGAGTCATGAAATGGATTGTTTGATTTTTTTTTATCATTTGTTTGGGCTTCTTTCAAATCTTGAAAATAGTATGTGAGAGATTTGAAAGTTAAAGGAGTGTAGCCATGCAGTGTCATCTCCATTTTCAATGTTTGCAACTTGGCATACAATTCATTGTGTAAAAAGAAATAATTTTTTAAGAATGGTCAAACATCATTTCTCATGAGTCTTCCAAGTTTGCGTCAGTTGCGATTTTTTTTGCGATGTAATTTTTTGAGAGCTTGAGCTTTCTGATTTATATCCAAAGAACTATCATCTTCTATTTTTTTCTTATTCCCAAGGAATTCCAGTTCATTCTTTGATTCTTTTTTTTGACGAAAGTGAGCAACTGCATCACGAAAGCATTCATCACCTATGAGAGACAAAAGTTTCTCATTATGATCAAGTTCTTGAAGTCAAACAGCATGCCATAGTTCATGATTGATAGTTGCATATATCTGATCTGTAAATTGTTCAAAGTTCTGGTCTGTGATAGTCGTCGTTTCCCCATCAACAAAACCATAACGAGCGAGAGTAACACGATTACCCAAGAGAGAATATTTTCCGAGAGAAGATTGAGCTATGTATCCACTCAATGAGAGGTTGACTGTTTCAAGTCTTTTGATAGCATCACTAATCAATTCATAATCCTTTCCACCATCTCACAAACGAGTATCAGCTGCTTGTATAGTGTTGAGATATGTTAAAATTTTACTTTTCTGACGATCAAAAGTTTCACGCACATACGCCTCAAATCACATCTCTGGCTTCTCAATGGAGACTGGAACCTGTTCGCTAAACATTGCTTTGGAAGCAATTTTAAAATACATTCGTCATGACATCTAATATATTCATCAACTGCTGAGAAAACAAAAATCTGATGATGATATGATGTACACGAAAGACAGTTATACTCAACCGCTAAAAAAACTATTGAAATGAAGTTTTTTTGGATGATTGAGTTATACCGACGACTTCTAGAAACTTTAAGTTCGAGTGAAACGAAGAAATTAAAGATTTCTAAAGCGGTTCGGTTTAACTCTATGTATCAATAGACAGTTTTCATCATAATCAGATGATGGATTATTTCTCAACCAAGGGAAAGGGCAAACGCCTGTCTACCCCTACGACAAATTTTGAAACAACCATCAAAATTATTTTCCCCAAACTTTGCTTACCATCCTTCCCCTACAACAGAGGATCTGAACTACTGGTCAAACTCCTTAGTTTCTGATACAACAAAAATGCCTGTGAAATTCCTTGCTGAGTGGCAATCAGTGATGCGGTATCTATATCGGCATGTTCTTGTGTTGCAACTTTGAAAGCTGGATCAAACATCCTTTGAAGTTGATAGAGGTCAGAATCCTTAGCCTCATGCAACATTTCACTCTGGATGTGTCAGCTTATGTCTTTGTAAAGGACTTGAAATGTTTCATTTTTGCTCAAAGACAACTCAGTCAGATGAAGTGCTATTGTCCTCAATTCATGAGCTATCTGTGTATACAATTCGAGGTAGGATTGAATCTGATTAAGTTTGTGAACATCTTTTGCGGTCAAAGTTGATTCTTGAAGAGGAAGAAGAGAACGATACAAAAAATTGATGTCCTCTTTGAAATAACCGTAGATTTTGGAGCAATCTTCTTCAGAAAAACTATGATCATCAAGTCACGCTGTGCAACTGTCTTTGTCAATCAATGCAGCAACATAGTGCTGTAATCTTGAGGTGAGCGAACGACAGTCTTTGAGTATGGCGTGAAGTTGTACTCACAAAGTATAGTGGACTGTTCAGATACCTTTCAGTCATTCTATAATAAATTGATGCTTCTCTTTGCCTGTACGAGAAGTAATAGATTCTATAAAAAGGGTGAAAGGTCTGATGAACAAGACAAAGGGTATGATGGTCACCATATTGAAAATAGTATTGAACCGAGCTGTCGCCAAAACACTATTTCACACATAACCTAGTTTGACGGCTAGCCGATCGCTACACAGCCAATGAAATTGTTGAAACAGCAAGATACCAACACTTGCCGAGATAAGATTTTGAAAAAAATGAGCCAAAGCGACTTGTTTATGTGGTCTTGACCCACCCAATGAAGCAACCATAGCTGTCATCGTCGTACCAACATTGGCTCCGATGATGATAGCAAAGGCAGGTCATATGCTGATCACTCATGCATTCAATGCGGTCAAGGTGATCACAGACATGGCAGCTTGTGAATGTAGCAACATCGTGATGGAAAATCCTATGACGCCAAATGCTCGTAAGTTGGTAAATGATGTCAGATCAATCCCCAAAGCAATCAGTTCCACGCTCCCTTTCATATAATCAAGCCCCACAAACAAAAGTCCAACCCCGATTGCTATGTGTGCAATATCAAGTCGTTTTTCCCTTTTAGTTATTATATGGATGACTCCTCCAACTCAAATCAATGGCAGGGCATAGGCTGCGATTTTGAATGTACCAAATCACATATACGCTACCCACAATGAATTGAGCGTTGTACCAATATTTGATCCAAGGATGACGCCGATAGCATTTTGCAATCCCAAAAGTCCTGCACCGACAAATGCAACCAAGAGCAGTGACACAAAAGTACTACTAGTGGTGAGTGTGCTCAGTCGAGTCCCTGCCCAAATAGCTTTGAACAAAGTTTTGGTTTGTTTTTCCAACAGACGCTTCAGTTGCCTCCCGCCCAATGACTTGATCGCCTCTTCAAAAAGATACAATCAAAACATGAGCAATCATGCCCCAGCCAAGAACTTTCGAAACAATGCCATATCAAAATCCATAGATCTGATGGTGGCGATTAAAAAGATTTTCCAAACACCCTATCAATTGTAGCCCAACTATCACCAAAAGCAAAAAATAGATCACATGGTTGTAATCCACATACAAATTGTAGGGGGAAAAGATTTTTTGACAACGTTTGCCGATGGTCAGACGTACTTTGTATGTAGGATATCGGCTGTTGCGTGTCCCGAA
>Ga0210019_1003167_pt1 | contig 15319 bp, 18 predicted proteins | sample CryGeyCG2114_020_2_FD_183969 | JGI IMG/M metagenome (GOLD analysis project Ga0210019, IMG submission 183969) | Groundwater microbial communities from aquifer - Crystal Geyser CG11_big_fil_rev_8/21/14_0.20 (SPAdes) (version 2) | ecosystem: Environmental > Aquatic > Deep subsurface > Groundwater ...
CACGATGAACTCCAGAAACACAATATTGCCGGCATTTTTCATTTCCACCATTTCCCCTTTTCTGCTTCCCAATTTCTGGATTACTATCCCCTTATAATTTTCGGGAACTTCAATGAAAACATTTTCAAAAGGAACCATCGTCTGCCCGTTTATCTCTCTGACAATGACCTGCGGCTTTGAAACCTGGAATTCATAACCCTCCCGGCGCATTCTTTCTATCAGGATAGACAAATGCAGTTCTCCGCGCCCGGAAACAACCCATTGCCTGTTATCAATATCTTCAACCTTTAAGGCGACATCTGTTTCCAGTTCTTTGAATAATCTTTCCCTTATCTGCCTTGAAGCGGAAAACTGCCCTTCTTGTCCGGCAAAAGGAGAATCATTCAGCATAAAAGTCATTTTCACGGTCGGCTGTTCCACGTCAATAATCGGCAAAGCGATTGGATTTTGAGGATCGGTGATCGTTTCCCCTATTTTCACATCCGGGATGCCGGCTAAAGCGACAATATCTCCGGCTGAAACTTCTTCAGCATCAATTCTTTTCAATCCGGAAAATGTCATTAAAGAAACCAATTTGTATTTTTTCTGCTCGTTATTATGATTTATATGCATTATCTCCTGATTGGCCTTGATGGTGCCGTTATGAATCCTGCCAATAGCAATCCTTCCCTTGAAATCATCTCCGCTGATTGAAGTCACTAATATCTGCAATGTTTTTCCCGGATCGCAGACAGGGGCGGGAATATACCGCACTATTTCTTCAAAAATAGGGATAATGTTCTCCATTTTTGAAATGTCCGGCGTTTTCCCGGCCTTGCCTTCCCGGCCTGAAGCGTAAATAACGGGAAAACTTAATGACTGATCATGGCCGCCTAATTCCAAGAATAATTCCATAGTGGCTTCCAGAACAAAATTTGGCCTGGCTCCTTCCTTGTCTATTTTATTTATAACTACAATAATCTTATGACCCATTGCCAACGCCTTTTTCAGAACAAATCTGGTCTGGGGCATAGGCCCTTCTTTGGCGTCAACCAAAAGCAGACAGCCGTCAGCCATATTTAAAACTCTTTCCACCTCTCCGCCGAAATCTGCATGGCCCGGAGTATCAATGATATTTATTTTTATGCCTTCGTAATATACGGCGGCGTTTTTTGAAAAAATAGTGATGCCTCTTTCTCTTTCTATATCATTGTTATCCATAATAAGGTCTTGGTAGGTAAACTCTTTATTGAGTTTTTCCTGCCTGCCGGCAGGCAGGGACTGACGCAAAAGAGCGTCCACCAATGTGGTTTTTCCATGATCAACGTGAGCAATAATGGCAATATTCCTAATTCCGTTCATACGATTAAAAAACAAAACCTCGCTTTAACGAAGCTTTATTTTTGTTGTTTTTATTCGTTTATTTTTTAGAAACCTTTTTAATTGGTTTTATCGTTTCCGCAATTAAGGGTTTGATGTTTGCCATAGTCTCTATTGCTTTAATCAAACGATCCATTTTTGAATTCAATATTTCTAACTGCTTAGCCAGTTCATCACTGTTACTCGGTTTAACGGCATCATAACTTTTTGGTTGAAATCTATCCCCGCCTCTGCTATTTCCGGTTTCTTTTTTGCCTTCAAAACAAACGCTGCAATACACCGGCTTATCGCCGGTCGGCCTGAAAGGCACCTCGCATGATTTTCCGCATTGATCGCAAGTCGCTTCGTGCATAGTAACCGGACCACGGTTTCTGCTGTCGAAGCTGCCTCGCCCACCTCGGCCGCCATCCCGCCTATCGCTTCTGCCACCGAAATTACCGCCGCCGCTGTTGCGGCTACCGAAACGTTTTTTAAAGTCTCCCATGTGTTTGTATATTATATTAAATATTTATATATTATATATTATTTTACCACAAAAGAAATAATTACTTAATCAATGAATGTCAGCGCCATCCCGCATTTATTCCATCTGCCAGTACGGCCGATCCGATGGATATAATCAGTATAAGTTGCCGGTAAGTCGTAATTTATAACATGGCTGACATCGGCAATATCAAGTCCGCGGGCAGCCACATCGGTTGCTACTAAAATCTGAATTCGACTCTGCTTAAATGACACCAATGCTTTTTGGCGTTGAGAATGACTTTTGTTTCCATGGATAGAATCAGCTTTAAATCCTTTATTAATAAGAATTTTTGACAATTTTTCCACTCCATACTTAGTTCTTCCGAAAATAAGCACTTTATTAAATTCTTGTTTAATTAAAAGACCATTAAGTATATTTATTTTAGTATTCCCGTGTTCTACCCTAATAACATTTTGCTCAACATTTTCCGCTGTTTCTCTAGCTCTAATTGAAATTCTAACCGGATTTCTAAGAAATTCTTTAATAAGCTTTTCTATTTCATATGAGATAGTGGCAGAAAAGAAAAGCACTTGACGCTCTCTAGGCAATCCATTCATTATAAAACGAGTATCGTTAATAAATCCCATATCAAGCATTCTATCCGCTTCATCCAATACAATTGTATTAAATCTGGATAAACTAATCATTCTTCTGTCAATCAAATCTTTTAACCTTCCCGGTGTTCCGATAATAACATTGTAATTATATCTAAGATCTGAAATCTGTTTGCCAATGCTCATTCCTCCAACACAACAAACAGAAAACATCTTGATCGCCCTGGTAAGGAATTTAAATTCCTGATCTATTTGGATAGCAAGTTCTCTGGTCGGAGCAACAATCAAAACCTGTTCCCTTGAATTAAGTATAATTTTATTAATTAAGGGTATAAGAAAAGCAGCGGTTTTACCGGTGCCAGTACTGGCAATACCAACCAAATCAGAACCGTTAAGAATATGGGGAATAGCCTGATCCTGAATTGGCGTCGGTGTCTTATATCCTTTCATGACAACAGCCTGAATTAATCTTTGATCAACTTTAAAGTCCTGAAATTTATGCTCAGATATAAAATGATCGGGTCCCTCAAACTTAACCGCTTTATTAATAAATTTAGAAGGATCTATATTTTCTCCACGCTGACCCCTAGCCGAAGCACCGCTGCTCTTTCTGAATTGAGAAGATCTGAATAAAAACTGCCTTGGCTTTGAGCCATTCACCCGATTAAAACTTCTAGTATACATATTTTTATATAATGAAAAAAGACGACTAGTCGTCGCTAAGTTTTTACAAGAGTGTTCTCTATAAATTAAAAACGGCGAGATTTAGTGATATTAATAGCGAATCGGAGATTCAATATATCAATTATTATAGTATATAGCAAAACTAATATTTTGTCAAACATATACTACTTCTTTACGATCTCCTCTTTTTGATTGTTGATTAATCTATAATTTAGTTCCCAAAAAGCTGATTTATTGCTGTCATATTTTAATAGTTCTTGAGCTTCTTTACATTTCGGACAGGGATTGTTAACCAAATCAGCCACATATTTTAAAATGACTGAACCGCATTTCTTACACTTAATTTCATCCTTCCTTTTATCGAGAAAGTATTAACTATGCTGAAAACTAACAATGGAATTCTTGATGCTTCTTACTCACTGCATGGCACTTCTATCCCGTCCCCGACAGAACCCTGATAACATTTGCATCCCCCGCACGTTCCATGACAGACATCTGTACCGCTGTCGCATATCGCGTCCGAGGGACAAACAAAGCTTTCAAGCTGGCCAGAACATTCACAAATAATGTCTCCGAACGTATTCCACCCTCCGCAGGAAACGCCATTTTCTGCTTCGGATTCGGGGCACGGCGCGAATTCACAGTTATGACCGACGCGGCCGACAGCGGATCCGTCAGGACAGATTTTCGCCTCCAACGTGCAACCGCCCGGTTCTTGAACCCTCTTTTCAAAAAAATAATAAGCTCCTCCGGCCACGACCAGGACCCCGACGATTATCGAGATCATTAAAATTGGACTAACCTCTTTATTGAAACATTTCATAGGTTTTAGCATTAACTAATTATCTTTTTTCATTCTATCAAAAAACCATGCTTTTAGCGCGGTTAGAAGAATTACATTTAACTTTAATACTCTAACTTAATCCCAAGTTTTTCAGCAACCAAGTGAAACCATTTTTCGTGACGATCAACTTTATGTGATAGCATAACCATCTCTTGAAAATAAGTATCGGCTTTTTTCGCATATGCATCAACGGCATTCAATAAATCATTTATATCCGACTTATCTGCCTTATTCTCTTTAAGATAAGCAATATCTTCTTTAATAGAACTAGTGTCTTCTTTAAGAGAGCCAGTATCTTCTTTTATAGACATAATATCGGAATCGATCTTATCGAATCGTTGGCCCAAATATTCAATTAACTCAGAAGAATCATTGTTCATATTTTCATTATATCTCTTCAATAACTGCTGTCAAATTTTTAACATTAATCTTAAAAATCAAGACCTCCAGTATAAACGCTTAAAAACTTAGGGATGACAAGTAATAATCCGATCAATGGCAGAATAAACACAACTAAGCTGGCAATTAATGTCCAAAGAAAATACTTTCTCATCTTCTCAACAGAACCATAAATCTCTTCTAGTTTTTTGTCCTGTTCTTTAATTTTATTTAAAATTTCTTGTTCCATATATTTATTTTACCATGTTATTTTATATTAAAACAGACTGATAACATTGTTATCAGTCTGATATTTGGTTAACCCGCGGATTTCCAACCCGCGGGTCTAAGAGCCAACGCAACGTTGACTCTAATGGAGAAAATGGGGGGGTCCATCAGGGTCCATCGAGGAAATTGGAAAATTCATATTATGGCATGAAGCCAAGACATGATTTCCAGGAAATTTTTCTCCGAGAGTTCTACCGACCTGAGCTGTTATCGGCTTCCGCTTGCAAGAACTCTCGTCTCCAAACTGATTAAACTATAGCATATCACCATAAACTTGTCAAGTTGTCTAACCCTTCTTACCGATCCTTACAATATCAACATATTTATCACAAATAAATTTAACTAGTTCCCAAAGCATTGAGGTGGAAAGATATAAATTTGAAAAAAACTTAGCATTTAAAGCTCCTAAAAAATAAACTAGCGGAATCACCCAAAACAGATTAAGTTTGTTTATTCCGAATAGAGAAAAGAAAATTAAAATAATTGAAAAACAAAGACTCGTTAATACAACAGGGTAAACGACCGGCTTTACGCGAACTTTGTATATCAACCAGATAGTTATAGATAAAAGTATCGCATAAAAAACATAGCCCATTATTAAGGAAAAACTTATCATATTTAAATCTTAACAAAAAACCCTGTCTACTAATAGACAGGCGCCACAGAGATAAGTTAAACCTCACTAATTACATCAAAACTCTTAATACTACCAGTAATTGCTAAACCAAGTATCTTGCCTTTGGCAATGCCCTTTTACTTAATCTGCCTGGCGATTTCATTCAGCGTAGCGCCGGAACCGACCGCGTCATCAATAAGCAGAATGTTTTTACAAAGCATCTTCTCGCTCACAACAAATGTCATTTTCGCATTTTCAACCCTATCCTCTAATTTGCTAAGCGTTTTTTGAGGCACAGTAATCGGCGTTTTAATTTTAGTGATATTAATTTTGCCAATCTTAAAATCTAAATTATTTTCCAGCTCTTTCATAAGCTGTACCTCTCTTTTCACGGTAGGAGGAATAAATCCGACCATATCTATATTATATTTTTTAATCAATCTTTCTATGCTCGATTTAATCTCTTTAACTAGCTCTTTAATCATTATTTTATTCTGACTTTGCTTGGCATAAAGTAAGGTTTTACCCAATTTAGTCTTCCCGAATCTTTCAATGCTGTAGAAATCAAGATAAAAAAGATGATCCAAATATACTCTGGGAAAAGTATTTTTCATTTTCCGCATTCCGTCCAGCAAACCGTCTTTTCTGACGGCGTCATATTTTCTGATAGTGCTTACGTAATCTTCCGCCGATTTCAGAATATCCAACTCCCTCTTTATGCACCAATTTACAAAAGCGCTCCACCCTTTTTCGATTTCGCCAGTAGGAGTAATCTCAATAAATCGCTTTTCTATCAAACCCCTAATGACTTCAGGAATTTGATATTTCTTTTTCTCTGGCGTTTTTTCAGCAGGACTATAAAAAACCTTTGGCGGCTGGCCAATTTTGGAAATTTTTCCCTCGATAAAAAGTTGGCGCAATTGCTTAAAAACAGCTCTTGGAGTTATCTCCAAATAGTCAGAAAGCTGTTTAGGAGTAATTCTTCCTTTTTCTTTAATATATTGGATAATTTTGTCGGATGTTTTCATATACGGTTATTATAGCACAAACTAAAAAAGTTCATAGTAGACTATGAACTATGAACTTTCTTCGCTTAACAAAGCTCCGCGGGTAGGATTCGGCTACAGATAATCTGCCTGCTGGCAGATTTCCGCAACTCCGCCTCTCCCGCTAAAAGCGGGATCCGGCTTTCGAATCCTACTCTACGAGATGTTGTAAAACAAAAACGCCCGAATTGGCGTCTTATTTTACAAAGCTCCGCGGGTAGGATTCGAACCTACAACCTAGTGCTTAACAGGCACCCGCGCTACCATTGCGCCACCGCGGAATAACTTTTTATATTATTCATACTCCGCTACCATTGCCTGCCTGTCGGTAGGCAGGCGCCACCGCGGAATATAACCTCATGGTGTATGTTAAACAAAATTGCTATAAATTTCAAGCCCGCTTAATAACCCTTAAGCTTTTTAAGATTCTTATGCTCTCTAACTCTTTCCAAAGACTTAGCTTCAATTTGACGAATCCGCTCCCTAGTTACCCCAAACTCATTGCCAATTTCCTCAAGCGTGTGGCTAACCCCATCCTTTAAACCAAACCTCATTGCTAAAATCTTCTGCTCTCTTGTGGTCAGATCAACTAAAATGCTTTGCAATCTTTCTCTTAAAAGAGTTCTGGCCGCCATTATATTTGGCGGAATTTCTTTTGTGTCTTCAATAAATTCTGCCAAAACACTATCTTCATCGTCCTGACCAACCGGAGTTTCCAAGGAGACTGTGTCTTGTGATATTTTCATCAAATGATAAATCTTTGCCAAAGGAATACCCATTTCTGAAGAAATCTCTTCAGGACTCGGCTCCCTGCCCAAATCTTGCAATAATCTTTTCTTTGCCTTAGCGTATTTTGAAATTGTTTCAACCATATGAACCGGAATTCTGATTGTTCTCGCCTGATCAGCTAAAGCTCTGGTAATTGCCTGACGAATCCACCAAGTCGCATAGGTTGAGAACTTATAGCCTTTTCTCCAGTCAAACTTTTCAACCGCCCTGAATAAACCCAAATTACCTTCCTGAATTAAATCAAGAAAAGTTAAATTAGGAGAGCGACCAATATATTTCTTAGCAATTGAAACTACTAATCTTAAGTTTGCCTGCGCCAATCCTTTCTTAGATTCTTCATCACCTTTTTCAATTTTTTTAGCCAATTCCTTTTCCTCATCAGGACTTAAAAATGCTACCCTGCCAATTTCTTTTAAATAAAGTTGAATTGGATCCGATTTAGAGACAAAAGAAGTTTTTGAAACTTTATTTTTGGCTCTATCCACATTCAAAAACTCCTGGGATTCCTTAAGCTCTATGCTCAAGCTTTGCAATGTTTGATAGAAATTCTCAAGACCCTTGATATCTCTCTCAACTTCTGGAAAATAATGCAAAAGCTCATCATAAGTAATAAAACCCCTTTCCTTTCCCTTGCTTAAAAGCTTAACAATTTTTTCTTTGACAAAAACCTTGGATTTACGCGCTAGTTTCTTCTTTTTTTTAATTTTTTTAACCGATTTTTTCTTTGCAATCTTTCTTTTCTTTACTTTCTTTTTAGCCGGCTTTTTCTTTATAATTTTTATTTTCTTTGCCTTTTTTCCAAAAGACTTTTTTGGTTTTCTTTTCATAGTTTGCTAGGTTTAATTAATTTTGTGAAAGCTTTTTTATTAATTCGCGAAACTGATTGAGTAAAAGAGTTACTTTTTTGGAATCTTTCTGAAATTCAGCTGTTTTTAGTTCCTGGGACATTGCTTCCAATCTTGATTTAACTTCCATATTCTTAATTTCCCTTAAACAATCGCAAAAATCAATATCCTGATCTTTTTGAGAAAGCTCTAAAAGCATTTCTGTTTTTAAAGACAAGTAATTTAATTTTTCCGAATCTTCTTTTTTAAGATCCTTTAAAGCTGATTCATTGTCTTCTGCTTTCTGAAAAAAACAAACAATTTTACCGACCTCTTCTGATAGAAGATCAAGATCTTCTGGTAATATTTTTTCCAAATTTTTACGATTTTTCAAAATTAAAACCAATAATCTCTCTTCAAGAAGCTCTTTCCTGGTCTTTTGCGGTAAATTAATTATTTCTTCAGGTTCCAAGCCCAAAACATCTTCTTCTGACTTTGTTTTAGCCATTTCAATAATCAAATCTTCCTCTTTTGCCTGAATCTCATTTGCCAATTTTTGCAACCAAAATGTCTGTTCAATCTTATTTGAAATCTTTTTTATAATAGGCAAAATAATTTTAGAAATCTGTTTTTTGCCGTCAACTTTGTCTTTATCAAACTTCTTAAGAGTAGTTTCAAAATAAAAATCAAGAATAGACTTTGCCTTTTCAATTGATTCTTCCCAGGATTTTACTGATTTTACAATCAAATCAGCCGCATCTTTGCCTTCTGGTAAAATGATTACTTTAATATTAAAACCCTGACCTAAGGCCATATTAATACCTCTCTTGGTGGCCGAATCACCGGCCAAGTCCATATCAAAAGAAGTAAAAAGATTTTCAGTATATCTTTTAAGAATTTTCAATTGCAAAGGCGTCAAAGCTGTTCCGGAAACAGCGGCCACATTCTTAAAACCAGCTTGGCAAGACATAATAACATCGGTATAGCCTTCAACTAAAATACAAAAATCTTTTTTCCTTATTTCAACCTTGGCTTTATCCAAACCATAAAGAGTGCGGCTTTTGTCATAAAGAATAGTGGCCGGAGTATTAATATATTTAGCCACTTCTCCTTTCGCCTTTTCTCCAAAAACCCGGCCGCCAAAACCAATAATCTGGGAATTTAAATCAAAAACAGGAAAAATAATCCTGCCCCTAAACCTATCATAATAACCACCATCGTCTTTTTTAATTGCCAAACCTGCTTTCTCAATTTCAGGTTTTTTACAACCGCGACTAACTAAAAAATCAATTAAACCATGCCAGGTATCAGGCGAATATCCTAGTCTCCATTCTTTGATTGAATCTTCTGAAATGCCACGGCCTAACAAATAATTCTTGGCTTCTTTCCCAACTGAACTGGCTCCGAGCTGTTTTTGAAAAAAAATGCAGGCCAACTCAGAAACTTCATAAAGTCTAGCTCTTTCAGTTGCTAATTCCTTGAATTCCGGCTTAAAAGGCTTTAATTCAACTCCTGCTTTTTGAGCTAAGATTCTTAAGGCGTCGCCAAACTCAACTCCTTCAATTTCTTTAACAAAACCAAAAACGTCCCCGCCTTTGGAACATCCGAAACAATGCCAAATTTGCCTGGCTGGCGATACAAAAAATGACGGACTTTTTTCAGTATGAAACGGACAAACAGCCCTATAATTAGCGCCCGTTTTTTGCAATTTAATATAACTGGAAATCACTTCAACAATATCCAGCCTCGCTTTAATATCATTTATGGAACTTGAAGTCATAAAAAATTAAAATTTATACGTATCTTCCCGACGACGATCAATAACCAAAATGAATATTTTATTATTAGAATCTTTACGATAGATTATCCTAATATTTCCTTTGCGAATACGGAAAACGCCTTCTCTAATTTTTAATTTTGTAATATGTAAACCAGAAATTTGACCAGTCTGCAACTGACATAATATGGCTTTAATCCAATCCCGCTCTTTCTCGCTGAATTTTTTCAAAGCTTTCTCAATTTTATCCATATACTAAAGTCGCGAAATGATTTTTTCAATCTCTATTCCGCCTTTCTTAATCTTAGTGAAATCAATCACGTTTTCCCATAATTCTTCTGCCTCTTCTGGAGGAGAAATTCTAAAAACAGGTTCGGACCTACGCACAACAATAAAAGATTTACCCTTTTTCACTTGAGAAACATAGCTCTCGATATTTTCACGAAGCTCTTTGAGACCAACTATATTATTCATATCATTAATTAAGATTTATTATCTAGAAACCTTAATGATTCTTATATAACTAAAGTTTATCTTAAGATAAACTTCCTGTCAAGCCATGTCTTGGTACTTTCTAATTTTATCAGCCAAACGATTAATTCCCTCAAAATCAGCTTGAGGCCCTAGTTGAGTGGTAATATAACCCGGATATTTATCAAAAAAAACTTTATCTTTGGCCCACATTTCCTCAAATTTCTGATCTAACCCATGTAAGGGATAAAGCTTAATATGAGCGTGATTGACCCCCATCCCCTCCATGACCGCGGCCACGCGCTGAACTGCTAAAGATTTTTCCAAAAGCTTGGCTATGTTTTTCGCGGCCAGCCAAAATTTTTGATAAACATTATCCGGCATTTCAAAAACATAAGAATCATAATGGCTTTTGGTCAATACTAAAGCCATGCCAATGGTATTGGGATTAATATCTAAAATAGCCAAAAATTCCTCATTTTCCCAAATTTTGGCAGAAGGAATTTCACCACTAATAATTTTGCAAAAAATACAATTTTCCTGTTCCATATTAGATCAAACTCGGAATATCTTTAAAAATTAAGAATAAAGTTCGCTATGGGTTCCTAAAACGACAAAAATACATTCATTTTCGGTTATTAATTTATAGATAGCCCTCAAATTACCGGTGATATCAATGCTCCGATAATCCAAATACTTACCCTTTAATGGATGATTGTTCAAAGACGGATGGAAAGGATTTTCTAAAAATAAATCGAGGCGCTGCCTTACTCTTTCTTGATGTTTTTTATTTAGTTTCTGGTATTGTTTCTCAAAATTCTTATGAAAATGCAAAAATGTTTTAAACATAGACGCATTTTAGAGAGAAGACAAATACTTTTTCGTCTCCATTGGAGAAGAAAATCCCCGGGAAATATTTTTATTCTTTTGAATATCAATTTCAATCTTGCCCAAAAGATTTTCTAGGGCAGGCGACATCCTTGGAGAAAGAGTAAAATATGCTTCTTTAGTCCTGACGAATTGACGGAGATAAGCATTAATCAAGGCGCTTAGAGACAAGCCTAAATCACCGGCAGTCTTCTGCGCCAATTCTTTGATATCCTTATCGGTTTTAATATTGATAACAGTTTTCATAAATTTATTAGTTTATTTATATCTAACCAAAGTATATACAACGGTTAAGTACTTGTCAATATCTTCAAAAATTCTAACGCTTCATATAGAAAATTTTCTCAACATAATTATTTATTCCAATATTTTCTAAAACTACCGATATCTTTGTCATTATACAGCTGTGGCAACATCATTTCCGGCTTCCAACTCTTTTTAATCTTTTTAATGTCAAGATCAACTTGATATTTACCACGAGCCACATAAATATCTTTTTCATCAACTCTCGTCACTTCGTGAAAAATAATCTGAGCCACTCTCATCCCAACCACTAAAGGAATAATCACGCTGGAAAAATTAGTAATCTCCATAGTCCAACGATTAACATAACCAACATCACCCCAGCCAGCGCACTTACAAATAGCAATGCCGATTCTTCCAAGAGAACTGCGAGCGCGCATTTCTGAAGTAATTGCCGACATATTGTTTACCCCATTCCGGCCACCGATAAATTCAACGGTATGGGCCAAAATCGTTTCATTGGGATTAATTAAAATAATCTTGTCTTTTCTTGAAAGATTGTAAAAAGGATTAATTTTTGACTTAACCTCGCCAACATCAACCGCTTCCTCCAAGCGCCGATACATTTTACTAACAGAATTCTGCCAAAAAGGATTCATTGTCTCTGTGTGCTCCATATGCCTGTTTTGACGATAAAAGAACTTGCCCAAACGAACATCATAGCTGGAATTAGCAAGATTAACCTCATTAAACGGGTCAATAACAACATTGCCTGCTTTATAGTGCTTTAATATTTCTGGCTTTGATAAAACCGACATAATTATTCTTCTAACGCTATCTTATAAATCTACCTTAAAACCTTTATTTTTTATAAATCTGCCCCTTAAAATTGCGGAGACGAGAAGCATGTTTATAATCGTCAAATACATCGGAAAACCAATTGATGAAAAATTCCATACCTTAATCGCTGCAAAAGAAGTCGCATTAACAAAAATACTGACCATATACAAAATCATTGTTTCAGTTTCCGGATATTTCCATGACTTTATCAAAGTTGGCATTGCCGCAAAAGCATCACTAATAATAGCAAAAATAATGGCAATGACCGGCTCTTTGGTTATAGCCCAAAAAATTAAAGCCATGGCCGAAAAAAATCCGCACAAATAATCAAATTTTTCTAGTTTCCAATAAGAATTTTTGTTTACAAAAGAAATAACAAAAACGATCAGCGGGAGAAAACCATTAAAAAGAGTTGGCAAGACTGCCCATCCTACACCATCGACAACCGCAGCAATAGAACCAATTAATGGCGCAATCGACCACATCAGCCAAGTCACCATGTTAGGCTTTGTTTTACCTCTTAAAATATCTTTTATGTATGGAAGATATCCAAAAGTGAACCCAATCACTACGCCGACAAAAACTAAATATTCAAACATAAGAGAAATTTAACAGCAATAAATTTGTGCTAGGTATTAATATTTTACTAAAATTTTAAAAATTTGACAATCAAATATTATTGAACATATACTTATAATATATAATAAAATAAAAAATTTATCTTAATATATGATTCCGGCTAAAATATTTTTAACAAAAGGAGTTGGCGCGCATAAAGATAGATTATCCAGTTTTGAATTGGCTTTAAGAGATGCTGGCATTGAAAAATGCAATTTAGTTTATGTTTCTTCAATTTTCCCGCCGAATTGCAAAATAATATCAAGAGACGAGGGCATTAAATTATTAAATCCTGGAGAAATAACATATTGCGTTATGGCAAGAAACGAAAGCAATGAACCAAATAGACTAATGGCCACATCAATAGGGCTGGCTATTCCAAAAGATGGCAATCAATATGGCTATCTTTCAGAACACGATGTTTTTGGAGAAAAAGGAGAAAAATCTGGAGAATATGCGGAAGATCTAGCTGCAACAATGCTCGCAACAACATTAGGAATAGAGTTTAACCCAGACACTGCTTGGGAAGAAAGAGAACAAGAATATAAAGCATCTGGTTACATTTTTAAAACAACTAACATAACTCAATCCGCAGAAGCAAACAAAGATGGTTTATGGACAACTGTTATTGCTGTCGCTGTTTTTGTTGAAAAATAAACAACTCTCTAAAGGTGCCTGTCACCTTTTTCTCCCGAACAAATTTGTTCTTAAATCTTAAATTTGGCGCGATTTTCACGAATTTGAGACAAACCTAATATTATCCAATTAATTTCAATAACTAAACTTGTGCTAGGCTAAGCCTAGCACAAGAGGTTTTACAATTGCATAATCACGTTTCGCTCGTCTTAAGCGGATTTCATCACGCCAAAGCCGAGCTATAGCGAGGCGAAAGCGGAGGAGGCGGGACTCCCCTCGCTCCGACTCGAGCCTGGGCGCTGCGCGCTCTCGCGCCCTTCGAGTCCCACATTCGTGTTGTCAAAATTCAATACCGAATGGTATGAATTTTGCCAAAGCGGTGTCTGTTTGAAAATATCCGAACGGAACTGACTGGGCTGGGCGGACCTGCCTGCCGGCAGGCAGGATTCCTCCTACACCTCTTCGAGTCTGAAGACTCATCAGAGTCTGAACGACCCCCCTTCCGCCCGCCGCACTGTGTCCCTCGTAGCCTTGGCGAAGTGGGAGAAGCAACCCTTTCGGATTGGACGATTTCCCGCCTTCGCTTTCAGCTTCGGACGGGCAGGCAAGTTTTTCCCTGCCTACCGGCAAGCAGGTTTGGCGACAATTCCAATAACTCTTATTCGTTATCTTCTGTCTTATTAGTGTTTTGGTCGCCCCGATTTGAGGAATTTGAATTTTGAAAATTATCTTTCTCATTATCCTTTTCATCTGCCCCTTGCTGTTCTTCAGCTTCTTCCGGTTCGTCAACTTCCTCTGGTTCTTCCGCTTCTACTGCTTCCTCCGCCTCTTCTGCTTCTTGTTCTTCTTTCTGTTCGAGTTCTTCTTCTTTCTGATCGTCCTCACTCATTTCATCCTCTATTTTTTCCTGTTCGTTTTGAAGAGAATTTTCAAGCTGATCCTTTTTCTGCCCCAACGCATCAATCTGCCCGTCAATATCATTGAGCTGGGCTTCCAATACTGCTATCTGCGCGGTATCTCCGACACGGCGTGCCTCGGCAAGAAGGTTTGTCTTGATTTCTTTGCGCTGGGCTTTGAGTTGCGCCTTGGCGTCTTTGAAAGTTTGTTTCAAAAGCTTATCCCGCGCGTCAAACTCATCATTCAGCGTTTTGGCAAGAGCGGCAACATCTTTGCCAGATATTTTCTCTTCACTTACAATCTCTGCGGCATATGCTACATTGGCTTGAAGAAGCGACTCGGCTATTGCAAGTCCTTTGGCGTTAACGCCTTTTTTCTCAACCATGACCTTAATTTCCGCAATACGTTCTCCCGCAAATTCAATTTGGAGCTTGGCTTTTGCTTCGGGATTGAAGGTAAAAAATTGTCGTAGATTTTCGCCCAGACGATCAAGGAAATAGAAAGAACTTTCGGGTGTCAAACCAGCTGAAGGAAGTGTAATTTGTGGGCTTTGCGCAAAAGCGGTGCCACTCGCAAATACAAACAGGGCTACTAATGCAAATGTACTGGATATAAATGTTTTTTTCATAGGTTTTGTTGGTTAATTGTTTTTCTTATATCATAGTAGCAATTCGACCAAATTACTACTTATGATTTTTGTATCTCCTTTGTATCTTCTATGTAGTATTATCATTTTACTAATTCTTCCATTGGAACACCCAATGCCTTGGCAATCTTGGCGACCGTTTGCACGCTTGGCTTGACGACAACATCACTCTCAATTTTTGTGAGTGTTGTATGCTTTACACCAGACTTTCTCACTAAATCGTCTTGAGTCAAGCCAAGTTTATTTCGTACCCTTTTGATGTTTTCACCAATCGTTGCCATAGTTTCAATACTTTGATATCATTACTTGTGTTATACTGATTACAATACTATGATAGCAAAATTCTTAAAGTATTTCAAGAAAAGCCCGCTTTTGGCCTTACTGAATTCAAAATG
>Ga0210019_1003169_pt1 | contig 15313 bp, 12 predicted proteins | sample CryGeyCG2114_020_2_FD_183969 | JGI IMG/M metagenome (GOLD analysis project Ga0210019, IMG submission 183969) | Groundwater microbial communities from aquifer - Crystal Geyser CG11_big_fil_rev_8/21/14_0.20 (SPAdes) (version 2) | ecosystem: Environmental > Aquatic > Deep subsurface > Groundwater ...
ACAATTCACGGGTCCAGGATTATTTTGAATATGCAGCGACTGGCGCCACAGGACGAAACGGACTATTCTATGCTGAAGTCGATGCCAAAGTCGCAAGAGCGAAGAAAATATTCAAAGACTAAGATTTATATTTCTGAACTGATTATGAGTGATTATGAGAGATAGAAAACTGTTCTACGCGATAGACAAAGCCGGAAGAGAGATCCATATAAACAACACTACCGAAGAAGATCATTTCTGCCCACACTGCAAAGAGAGAGTAGTGGCGAAGAAAGGTAAAGAGACAATCTGGCATTTCGCCCATAAAGATGGTGTCTGCCACGGCATGAAAAAAGATACTAAAGACAAAGACTGTGATCTCGCTTCATTTCAGACAGGCAAGACCGCGACGATCGACATATCCGATGAGACAACATTCTTTTGCCCATTATGCAGATCTGTCGGACAAAAACAGATGGCATGCAAAGTCTCTGAGAACAGATACATCTGTAAGACTTGTTTTGCGAACACTCCATATGAAGAGATCAAAAAAATACTCTAGATCTGGCTTCCTACAAGTTCGACCATGCTGATAGCACTGTTGATCGCAGATTTAATCGATTTACCCTAAATCTATTTAAATGACCCTTCCCAAAGAGAATATAATGAGAGCTGGCATCCTGATAATGATATCACTCGTGTTCTTTGTATTAGCTGTATCAGCAAGTGCGACCATAATATGTCAATCAGTCGAAGAATGTCCTATGCCATCATGCATAGGTTCAGTCAGGGCATGCGAGAATATGATGTGCGACTATACGCCTTGTCTTTTCACTGGCAGTATGACTCCAGATGAAGCCGGAGACACAGAGAGAGATGATTTTGAATATTATTCTAAATTGGCCGGTCTTGGCAATGGAGCCAGAGACAGCCACACTGCAAGCAACAATATCTTACAGAGATTCACAATAATGAACAAATTGAAATCATCTAAGATCTCCTGGACCCTTGTCGGTGGCGCCTTGTTTCTTGTATTGATAATCGTCATACGAAAGACAGGAAGACTTGGAAAGCTCGCGCTCGCTTTTGTCGCTGTCATGATAATCATCGGTTCCGCGATCCAGCTTGGCTTAAATACATTCTCAGATGACCCGAATCTGCTATGGAAAAAAAGCACAGCATCAGATTATCTCCATGCGCCCATGAGTGATTATGAAGAGATGGATTACAAGGAGAATGAGAGAAACGCAGTCTCACCATATCTTGTCGATCTAAGACAGAACAGAAGGATACATGGAAATAGAGAAAGCAGCATAACTATCCTTGAATTTGAGAATGCAGATGATGTGGAAGACTGGAAGATGATAAAAGGATATTCTCTAAAACGGAAGAACACATACGGAGAGTCTGTCTATACCGCAAAGATCGACCCATTAAGCACGCCCGATGAACGAGAGGTCACAATCTGGGATGAAGATAGATTCGTCTTCGTTGCAGTCGGAGATGCAAATTTCAATAATGGAGAAGTCATCAGGATCGTCAAGAAATATCCATACAAATCTCCGACATTCTTATCAAAACTGATGATAAAAGATGACAGCCCACCAGAGATATTTGATCTTTTCCCTGGCGATGGATCTGCGGCAAAAGACAACAGCGTCAGTTTCACAGTCAGCGATGACCTGTATCTATTGAAAGACACAGTGAAAGTCACAGGTATATCAGGCTTTGATCTAGACCATTGTTCAGACACTGAAGATTCAGAAGGGATAAGATGCTCATTTGAGACCACATTCAATCCGGGATTGAATTATTATGTGATCACAGCAGAGGACAGGAGCGGAAACCAGGGACGAAAGGGAGTCTCGATATACATGGATTCTATGCCACCAAAGATCATATATATAAGTCCGACATTAGGAGAATATACAAACAACACGAATTTCACGATGGTCATCACAGATGATTTCAGCATGGACAGGGCAGGCGTAGAGATCCGCGGACTTGAAGGGTTCAGGGATGGTAAGACAGACTGTTTCTACCTAAACAAGACCACTCTCAAATGCAGATTCGTATCAGAACCAAAAGAAGGCGCGAACAATCTGAAGATATTATTAAGAGACAGCGCAGGAAATGAGGTCCAGCAGGACCATTATTTCAATTATCTGACAGCAGCGAAGATAAAATTTGTCTACCCATTGCCAAATACATATACAAACAAGAACACGATCTCTTTCATAGTAAGTGATTCATCTGGCATCGAACAGAAGTCTATATTGATAAGCCATGGGGATGATTTTGAGGACATAATAGATGAATGTCTTGTCTTTGGCAAAGGATTCAATATCAATTATAATTGCCAGAAAAAATTGGATCTCGACTATGGCGGAAACACAGTCACAATCTCGGTGATGGACACAGAAGGCTCCGTCTTCAAGATACCATTGAATTTCATATATGACAACAAGCCACCAGTCATCAAGGACATAGATATAGATACAGACAAATCGTCTGCTTACATCGAATTCAATATCACAGATGAAAGAGCTGGAGTCGATATAGACACATTCAATCTTCTAAGATTAGAGATATTTGACATGGACATGGACTGCGCGCCGAATATCCTCAAGAAAGATTACTCATGCTATATCGATTTTCCTGATCTTGAACCAGGAGACTATGAATTTGATATACAAATAAACGATAGGGCAGGAAATTCCAAGACACAGGAAGTGAAATTCAAGATAGAAAGTTAGATATCCTTGCAAAAGAAGTTTCTTTTGATCCAACCCAGAGATATAGATATTTCTTCTTGTCTTTCTTTTCTTTGAGATTGAAGTGCTTTGCAAATATTTTCATGACATCCCGGAAAGTCATTTCATCCTTGATGATGGGGAAGTAGATCTTCATTCAGATTCTCCCTCAGACGCAACACCCCTAATCAGGATATTTATCGAAATTCTCAAATCTTAAGATATAGAACGTGACTTAAGGTAATTCAAATCCAGATTATGATAATCTCAGTAATTTTTCGTTTGCTTCTTTGGTAAAATCAGGTTCTTCATAATTACCAAGAAGTTGATCAATATTTTGGACAATCAATTCAGCTCTTTTTCTGAAATCTGGGCTTGCGAAGTCTTTTACTTCAAATGGTCCGCCACCAATCGGATATCGATCATAAAAATGAACATGTCCATCTCGAACTAATACTTTACCCACGTATACAGCATCTATATCATGACCAGGAGAATCACTTTTGCCAGTAATGTAAAAATTGAATGGCATATCACCTAGTTGTACACAATTTAGATTAACCCAATGGGATGGTTCTTTATCAGGTTCAAGAATTACGCCAACTAGATTTTTATCAAAATTTTTGGCTAATTCTTTTGTACCAATCTTGACTAATTTATCTATTTGCACCATGACAATTGAATGATTAACAAGGCAAATATAAATATTTGGTTTTGTAGCCGCAACCCGATCATTCTTGTCTTATCCTTTTAAATCAATTATCCAAAGGAAACACTCATCGCATCATCTTGGCAAGAAAGAATCTCCCGACAGACAGGATCGCGATCACAGTGAACGCATTCAGCACAGTGACAATCATGCCCTGCAGAAGAGCGACCCATAGATTCACAAGAAGAAACATAGGCACAAGCATGATTAGGTAAGGGATAATCATGAGATGGAATCGCTTGAATCCATCCTTGATCCCACCCACAACTGAATCGACTACTTTCTTACCAGCGAAGAAATGCTGCAACGAAAAGAGCCTGAAATGGTGCCGCAGGAGATAGACAAAGATCATCCCGACCGCCCATGCCTTGAGCGCAGAGGTAGACATCGAGACTCCGTTTGCGATAGCGAACAAGCAATATCCGATGAATGGAAGTGCGCATAGGAACATAATGAGATCAAGCCAAAGGAAACGCAGATAGGATTTCCATCCAAACTTTGTCTTGTTGACACGGCCCCATACAAAGAACCGTGAGAGTGTCAGCACAAAAAGGCCGATGAACAGGACTATCGGTGTATATATCAAAAGCCCATGCAATAGTGATGTGTATGCGCCAGATATCTGCTGTATGCCTGCGATATCCTGAGTTTCTATTAGCATCTGCGGGTCAGTCTTCGCAAATGGCATGACCAAAGTCAATATCCTGCTTTTCCATAGACCCACAAGGGAATAGATTATCGCGACACAGATAACATCCGCGACCAGGATCATCAGTTTTGTAGACCAGCAACACTTCAAAGAGTCTTTCAGACTACAAAACAAAGAATCAAAATATCCCCTCTTTTTTTTCTGCTTCACCATCTTTTCCCATCCCAAAAGTCAAATGCTCGGATTGATGCCTGTCGTTATAGAACCGCCTGAACCCGAATTCACAGTCGATTCGTCAAGGCCATTGTCGCTGATCTGTTTTTGATAGCTCTCATAAGATTTCTTCCCATCAACGACATTATTGCAGATCTCATCGCCGCTTCGTATCCCGACAAAACAATCATAATTGATCTGATTGAACTTCATGCAGACTTTTGAATAATAATTTGCGCTTTTCGCAGGTCCTCTGAAGGAGAATGTCGAATTGTCAGATGTGAGCGCGGGTATGTTCACGACAAGCTCTTTTCTGACAGTCACGCCAGATTCGCTCTGCCCAAGTATCCATGTGGTAACTGATGTATCATCTCTGCATCCTGCGACATTGACATCCATCGTGAACAAGTATTGATATCTAATGGTTGGTTCAGCGCCTTCTGAATAATTCAGATAGTCAACACGCTCAGCTTCGATATGCGCATAGGCCGACCCGCCATTTGGAGAGAATGACGCTGAAGAAGTGTCGATATCGATGACAGGACCCTCACATAACGCGCCAGATATCCCTTCTATGCCGCCAAGAACCGCGCCTATGAACTCATTCTCTTTTAAGGTTTTGTATATTTCGGTCTCATCTGACGAATAAAAAAGTGAAAAATACCTGTTGCTTGTCAGCCCGACCCATGTGTCGACTGCGTTTCCGAAATGTGTCATGCCAAAGGAACCGATCCCAAAAGTGTCTTTGAACATGTTTTTATATTCAGCATCTTCTAGCACCTGACCAGAGAATCCATATACAGTGCTACCATCCTCGGTCTGGCAGACAGGCCCTTTATTCCCACTAAGAGCATCGATACATCGATCATATGTACGCTGCACCACAGTTCCGCCTTTGTTATCTTCTTTACCAAAATAATATTTAGTGTCGAAGAATCCTTTCTCGCCATATACATTTCCATCAAGATAATGATGCATAGTGACAGAAGTGCCGTCTTTTTGCTTCTCATCAAGATAGTATCCCCCATAACCATCAGATACAGCACCAGCGATCGCAGCCCCATTCCGGTTATAGAACACTTTCTTCTTGTCTGACTTGTCGATGTATGCGCCGTTCGCGAAGACTTCGCCATCTTTTGTCAGCACTTTTCCTTCTTTATCATAGACGACAGTCTTCTTGTCAGCAGTGTAATAATATTTTGCGCCGCCACCAGCGTTTTCAGTCACTTTGAAACCGATGCCAAGATATTTATCACTCGAATCATATACTTTGCCTTTTGAATCGACATGAAGATTCGAGCCATAAAGCGTTATCTCTTTGTCCTTCCTGCTTCCGATGGCATTCCAGTTCTTGTCATACACTTGATTATCATCAGGGACGCCGTCGCCTTTCACATCTTTCACATATAAGCCATCCATGCCCTTCACAGGTGTCAGACCAGTCTGCTCGTCTTTTTTTCCATACGTGAAGTCTGCGTCGGATTTAAGATTCTTCTCGATTGTCTTTGTGAGGGACACTGGGTCAGGCACAAAATCAGTGCCGACAGTGGTCTTTTTGACCACATACCATTTTCCATCTTTTCCCTTGATGGCATAGCCATTCGCATTCTCCTGCTTGTCGCCTGGATTGCCTGCGACACCACTAGCGCCGCTAGTCACAGTCTCATACCATTTCCCATCATAGAATATATAAGTCTTGCCATCAGAGAATTGTGTATCGCCTTTGGCTGGATCACCAGATGATGACGCGGATGTGCTGCTGCTCGCAGTTGTCGACGAAGGATTACTGGTCGTCCCAGAAGATGTCGTTGTCGATTTCCAGCAATAACCACTGGAGTCACAAGTATAATCTTTCTTGTCCTTCAGATCAGATGCAGTGTACCAATCATATATCACGCCACTCTGCATCTTGTCTGGACATTTAGCAGTTGAAGGAAAAGAAGTGATCTTGCAACCAGAATCAGAACAGATCTCAAGAGTCTTTGCTGTCGTGCATCTTACATATGCCCCTGCTGCGAACTGCATACCTACAAGTACGAACAACATCCCGATCAATCCAAGCAGTATTCTTTTTTTCATCATATATCATACCTGTCAGCGATATCTTCGCATATCCCCGTATCAAGCGACCAGTAGTTCGAGCTGAACACACTTCTGTCGCATCCTGGCCCGATACCGAAATCACAAAACACATCACGCGCGATCCCAGCGAACTCGAACCAGCTACATATCGAACACATCGTCCCTGTGCCGACTGAACGGCAAGTGAGTGAACAATAAGCACTCGCAGATGTAGAGACAAAATTCAATGGATTCTTGAGCGCATTGTCGACATTCTTGAGTATCTGCGAGAATGCCGCTGCGAACGGTATAAGATTGAACACCTCGCCAAGCACATACTTGCATGTCATATAATCACGCTGCTCTTCGCAGAGCGAAAGAGGCAGACCGTTCTTTGTGTTCTCCATGCATTGCACATACTGGCATTCTATCTGCCTGAGCTTCTGAAGATTATGCACGACTCCAGGCAGGCAGAAGAACACAGCCGACAACACAAGGCTGTCCTTAGGCTCGACATTGCCAAGATAACCTACATTTGTCTTATACTGACTGATCGGGAGATTATTGTCTTTTGCCCAATCGAAATATTTGTCCGCATATCCTGTGTCTTTGGTCCACTGCGGCGAGAAAGCAGTGCATCCGATCAAAGCACACCATTTTTTCACGGTTGTATAAGTTCCTTTGAGACCTTCTTTAGTGCCCTCAAGCTGGACTGCGCTTGACTGCTGCTGCGGACAACATGCTGCTGAAGCAGTGAGCCCACCACCACAGCAGGAACCCCATAACGATGTGACTTTCCCCCAGACAAGCATGATGTTCTGAAGCACATTATAGATGCCGCATAATTTCTCGGCGATCATGATCACTTTCTCGACATAATCTATCCACGCAAGAGAATCTATCAGGAAACCATCGACAGTCTCATTTATCTTCCGTCCGACCTGAGAATCAAGTGTGCCGAATGGTTGGTTATAGAAAGGTATCGTGAAATTCAATGGCTCAAGCTCTTTATTCGAGACAGTCTTTCCATCGACAAGACTCACGATGCCAAGATTGCAATCAATAGAAAGATTGTCATATGGATAGCTCTGCACATCGAATGAGAACTCGACATATAACTGAGTCAGGTCTGATGGGAACTGTATCAGACGTGGCTTGTTTGTATATGGCGCTGCGTTGTTGAGTATCTGCATCCCTTCACCGGTGCAGCCTTCGAGGGTGACTCGCAAAGGCACAGCGTCATCTGAATTTAATGTCACTGGGAAAGTTATGAATGTATTCATGTAATCCATGAGATGTCGATTCACTGCATCTGGCGATGGTGCGCCGATTGATGAATCAAAATGATCAGAGATTGTATCATTGTCTTCGGTTCTATAGATGGTGACTTTATGCTTGCTCTTCACAGTGTTGCCGGCTTGATCCGTGATGTCGAATCGGATATACCCTGATTTTTTTCCTTTGTCAAGAGGGCCTATGCTGTCTGACCATGCACACTGCCATTCCCCAGAATCTGCATCTATCTGGGTGCATGTCCCCGTAGAATCATCAAGACCGCTGATTATCCCAGAGAAATTCGCGACCGCAGATGAGATCTCATTGAGTTCGGTTATGTTGACGATCGCCTGCATGTAATCACCCGACACAAATAATCCATCTTTGTTTCCAAACAATCCAACAGCATCGATCACAGGTGAAGACAGATCGACAGTGAACTCCTGTGTGAGACCAGTCGCATGATTGCCAAGCAGATCCGAAGAATCAGAACTCAATCCGATCTTATACTTCTTCTCGTCTTTTGATATCGAATTGATATAGATGCCAGACCACACACAACCAGATGATGTGCACGAAACTGGCGACATCTTAGAATCTCCAGTCACCGAACCAAGATCAAGGAACATAGTAGTCATGTCGAAACCGACACCTGCATCAGTCACTGACACAGTTATATTATCAGGACCCAGACCTAGATAATATTTCCCATCTGAACCGCTATGGTCTGACCTTATCGCGCTGACCACAGGACCCGCATTATCATAAGACATACTGTGCACCACATTCGCGACAACACTGTTCTTTGCCAGATCCGTCGCATTGAAACTCAATGTCACGCTCTTGCTTGCTGACAAAGACACGTATATATTTGTCCAGAGGCATTCATAGGTCTTGCTGGATGAAGAAGACGAAGAAGTCAATGTGCAGCTCCCTTTCTTCTTCGCGGATGATCCGGAATTCAGGAACTGGCTGAAATCAGCATACACATCTCCAAGTCCCGAACCTGCATCGACCACATCTACACGTACATCCGCATAGAATGGCTTATAGAAATAATCTGCAGCCATCCCATTCTGGTCAGTGACATTAAGAGATAGAGCATTGACCGAAGGCGCGGCAAGATCGATTGTGATGGCTGTGCATTTCTCAGCAGATTCCTGACCAAGCAGGTCTATCGCCTTTGCGCAAAGATCCACTGTGCCAGTTGATGGGCTGATCGTGCTTGATGCGATTGTCACGACTTCTGTATACGAACATGTCATCGAAGACGGTGTGATATTCTTTATGATGTTTATCGATCCTTTCTTGTATATCTGTATCTCTTTGATAGCTGAACATGTCGCTGGATCCTCTGCCGTCAGTGAGAAAGATACCGGCTCATCGCCAAAAGCTGTCTTCAAAAAAGCCATGGTCTTGATCTCTGGTTTCCTTACATCGACGTAGAACACGACAGGAAGCGAATCGATCTTTTTGTAATCTCCATCTAATTGAGTTATAGTATATGTATGCATTCCTTCTGATAACCAGGGAGATTTATATGGTGGGATAAGAGTGCAATCATCATAGTTCCCTGTCGTGCTTGCCATGCATTTTGTGAAAGGCATCGAACCTAACTTCACCAATGCGGGATCGCTGCCATTGCTAATGAAACTTGCCTGCGCTTCAGCATAAGTGTAATCGTTCTGTTTGACAAATCCTGCGACTTTATCTTCCCCATAGATCTTCCCTGAATACAGTTTCCCAAAAGCGGCGGCAGAATAGATCGGAAACACAAGTATCAGATACATCATGAACACTGAAATACTATATCTCCATCTCATTCATTCAATCCCCCTTCTTAGGATTCTCTGTATTTTTATAAAGTTTATCATAGCTCATTTCCCCTTTGAATACGCAGGTTCCAGATCGGATCTATAGATCTTTGAGTTCTCATCGACAAGATCGAGCCTGTCTATGTCGCTATGTTCCAACTGATCGAAATTATTGCTGGATATCGCCGCGATCGCAAAGAAGTTCACACTGTTCGCACCAGTCAGGTCTGGACGTTCGACCACAAGATATCCGCTCTCCTGATCAAAGACAGCTCCGCCTTCGACAAAAGTCGTATTGAATTCGATCTGTGGAAGCTCCACAGTCGTCTCATCCCAAATAGGCCCCTGCTTCTCTTTCTTTGCAGGGATCACTATACTGTTCCGACCAAGATATGGAAGCTCATACATGAGTGTGATCTCTGCCCTGTATTTACCAGGAAGAAGCTTTATCGTCGATGTCTCATTGCCCCTATATACAGAAGCTGCCTCATATTCATCACCATCGACTCTTGTCAGCATCACGATAGCATATTCATTATCCTGCAGATTCACAGGCACAGGGTTGAACTGCCAGCCATTAAGCGTCTTTGAGAAGCGTTTCTTCATGACTTTCAGGTCCAATGTGACTTCCGGCTCAAGAGACACTTCGACCTTGCCGCCTTTCTCAAGCAGTGTCGTCACTGGAACTGTCTTAGTCTCATAGCCGACTTTATAGAATGTCATCATCCCACCCACACAGACAGGAAGCTTATCTTTGATTGATATACCGCCCTGTGATGAGACAGTATGTCCGACAACACATGATTCTTCACCACAGGAATATGACACAAGCACACCAGGGACCTGCTTGTTTGTTACAGCATCTTTTGCGATTATTGTATACTCCCCAGAATTCCTCTGGTTAGCATTGCACAATAGACTGTCCTCTCCACTTATGACAGCACCAAGTTCCTGGAATTTAACAGTCATTGGTTTATTGTTCCTAAGATTAGATTCAAGCGCGACATTGAATGTGTAACCCGTCCCGCCATAAGCATCTTTGTCATATAATTCAACCATGACAGGATATGAGATATCATAATAATTATTGTAACGCTGGAAACCCATGAATGAAAGAAGCGCCATGAACCCTTGCTCAGGCCCGATAAGCTCGCCAGACACACCGCGACCCCTGATATCAAAGAACGGTTTCCACCAGTTGTGATATCTAAAACTCACAGACACATCTTGATAAGAATAGCCCTGAAGGCTTCTAAGCGGCAGATCGAATAGTTTATAGATACCATATTCATCATCAGGAAGATTCTCTCTGCTCTGATAATTAGCTGTGCCTGGAATTTGGAATAGCGGTACATGGCTCCCTATAAGTCCCATTGCATCCTTCTCGACTTCAGATCTGACCCAGTATACTGGACTTCTTGGAGAGAACGATGTCTCATACATAGGCGGCAACTTGTCTTTATCGATACCACCATATGCGGCTATTATGTTGGCTGTCTCTTTCTCGATATAATTATAAGTATATTCAGATGCGGTTATCAAAGTCGCAAGCTCATATATTTTCCTGAGATTGACATCCTGTTTTGTATAGAATTGATTTATCGTATGCTTGACCTCTCCTTTCTCGATCGTCAGTGGATACGTCACAAGAACCTGGAAATCATCGGCCGCGATAGATGTCTCTATCGTCATGGTGCCATTTGTGACTTTATAGCCAGCATTCTTAAAAGACGAGAACCCTGCGAGGCAGAGCGGGAACTTCGTTCCGATATATCTCATGACCTGAATCTCGATTGACTTCTCACCGGCAGATTTTCCCAATGGCGGCCTTTCTGATTCGAATACACAGTTCCCGTTGCAATTATTGCTTGAATCCAGATGCCACCAATAAGGTATCTTGAAGCTGCCATCCCTGAAATCAAGGGCATCAGATCGCGTCGGCTCATCAGCGATAGTGATTATGCTAAATGATTCAGGATCTATATAACCGCCCTGCATACCAACTATGACCAAAGCCTCTTTTGTGACTGTGTCAAGGCAGTTGCTAGCAAAAGTCATGAGCGGCTGTATCTCCGCAGGGACCTTCTCAACTGGTTCTTTCAATCCAAGCTGAAGATCAGTATTTTGGTGTTTATAGAACAAGACAGATCCGATAGTCAAAAGAATTATTATCCCAACGATTATAAAATAGGTTATCTGCCCTCTTTTTTTGATATACATAGGGCATTTAACGACACTGTATATATATAAATGTTACTCGGAATATATTTATATGATTGTATGCATACACTTTGTATGAAGACCAATAATCTTGTGACTATATTGGCCTTGAGTGGAGCCGTCTGTCTTGGCACAGTAGGATATATCAGTTCTATACCCCTGGAAAAAAGAGTCGAAGTGATAGCTCATCGAGACTTCAACACCAAGAGATACAAGAATTACACGCCGATGGGGCCAGTCATGTATTGTGAATGGAGCACTCATTTCTCATCAGATTATGACCAAAGGGCAGCATTGGCGAAGACTGGCGGAGATCTTCTTGTGCTTGACAAGATTGAAAGTGAAGGCAGCTGCAAGACAGGGATATTGTATAAGAGAACAACAAAAGAGAAGTAGATCAAGCCCCCCATACCTTATCTCCTACATGATGGATATTCCTTGCGATCTTGCCGTCTTTCATGGCAGCCATCTCAGGACCATCGAACAATGCGACCACAACACATAGCGGTTTTTTGTTCTTCTCATCCACAACTGAGACCACATCATCTTTCTTTATCGATTCATCGATGCTGATTACACCAGGCCTCATCACATCTGCGCCGTTTGTCATGAAACGGACAGCGCCCATGTCGACAGTGATAGATTTCAAAAAATTCTCTCTCAGAAGAGATCTTAGTGTCGGGACCGGGACATCGTCAAGCAAAAAGAAATCCGCAGAATCATTGACAGAGATTATATTGTCTGCTATTGCGACCCTGTCTTTCTTCGACAAGCGGGTCACGCCATATCTCTCTTCTATCGTCATGTCAAGTTTCTTGATCTCGTCTTTTCTAAGCTGCTTCATAAGAAATACATCCCCACATAGAAATAAAAATCTTTCTGCTATCATGATTTTATTGGATGAGGTTTAAGTGATATCAAAGCGACTAAGCACCTATGCGCCGAGTATCTTCTTGAACTCGTCAAGCGGCATGTCTGTCCTGTAGCCTGACTGGGACAGATGCGTCCGCGCTACCTTGTATCCAGCACTTTTCACAGCAGAAAGTATCGCATCGTTCCTCTTCACATGACCAAGTTTCATCAGTTTCGATAACACATGGACATCGAAGAATCCTATCGAAGGGACTTTCGCCTCTTCTGCGATGATATCCATCAACCCACCAGAACCAGCCATCTTCTCAGCAAGCGATGCGTCCCATAGCTGACCCACCCATAACGGACCTGCCGCCTGCATCGCAGAACAGCATTCTCCATCGTTCTTATCGCTGATCTCGAAGTGTCCGCATTTGTTGCAATACAGAAGATATCTATGCTCTTTTAGGATATCATCTGTTTTCTTCTTGCCTTTCTCGCACCTGAAGAACACACGCATGTAATGGTCTGTCGAGAATGAATATATTGGTAGAAGCGCTTTGTCATACTGCGATGCGGAAAGTTGGCATCTACGTATCAATATCCTAAGGCCGACCTCATGCATCAGATGATTGCGAAGTGGATTCGACCAGTATTTCCGCCTGCATGCTGACAAATAGGTTCCTGAAAGCGCGCTTGTATCTGTCGCGGTCACAGCAAGAATCCCGCCACGCGCGAGACGTTCGCATGCTGAAGGGAGGAACTGGCACGGACTGCCGAATGGATCGACATCGATATAACCAAAACCACCTGATTCCAGCAGGAACATACGGGCATCTTTATTGTGGAGAAGAAGTTTCTTAGTCTTGTTACTTTCTGCGTATTCTCCTTCGATGACTTCGATGCCGTTCAATGCGCAGTTCTCTTTTATGCTCTTGATCGCGTTTATGCTCATATCATTCGCTGTGACTGACGCTATATTCTCGCATTCAAGCAGGAACCTGATCGCGCGGACACCGCTTCCGGCCATGATATCCCCGACAGATAGATCTTCTCCAAGAGCGTTAAGCAAGAAGATAGAGATATCTCTATTGAGTTTCATGATAGGGTTATAAAATACAGGAAGTTTCTTTGATATCTTCTCTTCTTTTGACAAAGCGAGCTTTGCCATGCCTTCCTGAATCATGATGGCATTAGGTTTATAGAAAAGATATAAAAAACCATATGGTGGACACATGCCTAAGATCAGCGCAGAATCATTGCTTCTTCTTCCGCTGCCGAACCGACATCATGTTAACCCTTCGATCAAGCTGCCTTAGCTGCTTCTCAGTCACACTGTGCCGAGACATGACTTTTCTGTAAGCAAGGACGCCGATCACGACAAGAGCCAGGACAAGAAGTATCTTTGACATAGAACCTTTCTGTTCTACCACTGTGTCAGACACATCCTTGATCGCGTCTCCTGTGATCGGGACAGAGGTCATCTTTTCTTCGACTTCTGTGGACACTTCGGCCTTTGCAGGCACAGTCACTTCAGCGACTGGCGTGACAGTCGATACGTCAGAGACTTCTTCTTTGACAGACACCGGTTTCGCAGCACCAAAAGAACCGACCTGCACAGTCTTAACCAGTTTATCGACTATCTTCCCATTAGAATATAGTTCGACAAGTACATCCTGTTCACCTGACTCAAGCGGAGTGAAATTAGGGATATACAGATGCTTTGTGACATTTGGTCCGATGCTCTCGACCATTATATCATCGCCGAACTTGGAACCTGTCTTGAATTTTATGTTCTGGGCATAGAACATTATCTTGAAACTTCCGGTAGCGCCGGCATAATTCTTCAGATATATCTCTGCTTTGTTAGAATATGATTCTCCCACCATCAAAGATGGCGGCATGATGAATTTCTCGATGCGGCCGTTTGAGTTATCGTCGATGCTGATGTTTGACACATCAAATTCAGTGAGGACACCATCGTCCCAGCTTATCCGAACAGTCGCTTTTCCTGAATCTATCGCTGCCAATGGTTCAAGATTGATAGATAATGTGGTCTTCACCTGTGGATTTATACGCTGTACCATCCGTGTCGTGCCGGTCTTTAGATATGGGCTATCAAGGATTATGTCAATCGCCACACGTTCGTTCTCAGCGCCTTTATTGTTGAGGGTGATCTTCGCTTCATATAATTTTCCGACTTCCATATCTGATGGGAATGTATGTCCGAGGACTTCGATATCAACAAGATACTCGACTGTGATCTTGACCATATCGACAGAACCTTCTTTCTTGAAATCAGCTGCTGTTAGCCTGACGATATCTTTGAATGTGTAAGATTCGCCTTTCTTTAGGTTGATATTCCCGATGAAATCCGCATTGGAGTTCATGACCATTAGCGAGACACTCTCACCACTGACATCGATCGCTTTTATCTGGACCTGGATCAATGAATATTTCAGAAGGTCTTTGTTTGTACTATACTGGTCTTTTGATACTTCTTTCCATGCGCCTAACGCAGATGGAAGCAATAGCATTGTCAGCACTAATATCAATAGAATTGTTGTCTTTCCTCTTTTCATTGCCCTAAACCCCTTTTGTCTAATTGTAAGATTCTGTGTTTTGAAACGGTATTCATTATATAAATATTTTGAAAATATGGGCTCCGTAGAACGGTTTTTGCTAATTAGCTCTCGGGGGCTATAAATCCAATATTCAATTTTGAGTTTTTGAACCTAAAAGCTCAAAAAAGAGCAAAAAACACAAGAGCGCAAAAAAATTCTTATTG
>Ga0210019_1003172_pt1 | contig 15306 bp, 19 predicted proteins | sample CryGeyCG2114_020_2_FD_183969 | JGI IMG/M metagenome (GOLD analysis project Ga0210019, IMG submission 183969) | Groundwater microbial communities from aquifer - Crystal Geyser CG11_big_fil_rev_8/21/14_0.20 (SPAdes) (version 2) | ecosystem: Environmental > Aquatic > Deep subsurface > Groundwater ...
TCTGATTCTTTTATTTCTTGTTCTTTCTTTTTCAAAAATACTTCCAACTGCCCCGGGTTTTCAGCTGTAAATTTTGATGTTTTGTCTTCTGCAACTTCGCTCACTAGGCCGTATTTCATCAGAGATTTTAACACAAAATACGCGGTTGCGCGGTTAATGCCGCTCTTTTTGGCAATGTCATGCGCGGACGCGGCGCCTAGCTCTAAAGCGGCTAGATATATCTTTGCTTCTTTTTCGGAAAGCCCTAAATTTTGGAGTTCTTTTTCTATCATATAAGGCATTATACCATTTTTTTAAAAACTCTGCTACAATATCAATATATGCAAAATACACAAGACATTTTAGACCGCGCAGTGGAGCAGGTGATTGTGCGCAAGGATTTGGAAAAGCTTTTAGAATCAAAGAAAAAACTAAAAGTATATTTGGGTATTGACCCCACTTCAACGCGCATACATCTTGGCAATGCCATTCCTTTGCGAAAATTGCGCGATTTTCAGGACGCTGGGCATGAAGTGATATTTTTAGTGGGCAGTTTTACCGCGCTTATAGGAGACACATCAGACAAAGACGCCATGCGAGTTCCGCTTTCAGAGAAAGAAATAGAAAAGAATTTCCAAACCTATAAAGAGCAAGCAGCGAAGATTCTTGATTTTTCAAAAGCGCGCATAGAATACAATGGAGAATGGCTTTCAAAGCTTTGTTTTGAAGATATAGTAAAGCTTGCTCAGCATTTCACAGTACAGCAGATGATAGAGCGGGACATGTACCAAAAGCGGCTAAAAGAAAGCAAGCCAATCGGTTTGCATGAATTTTTATATCCTCTTATGCAAGGATATGATTCAGTGGAGCTGGAAGTTGACATTGAAATAGGCGGCAATGATCAGTTATTTAATATGCTAGCCGGCAGAACCCTCTTGAAAGCGTATAAGAATAAAGTAAAACATGTTGTTGCCACTCCTTTGATAGAAGGACTTGATGGAAGAAAAATGAGCAAGTCATACGGCAATACTATCAATATTACCGATAAGCCCAATGATATGTTCGGCAAAATAATGTCCATGCATGATGATTTGATTATCAAATATTTTGAATTATGCACAGACATTCCAATGCATGAAATTCATGAAATCGCTGAAGGCCTGAAGAACGGAGATAATCCGCGCAACGCGAAAGCGTATTTAGCGCGCGAAATCGTAAAGCTTTATCATTCTGAAAAAGAATCAACTAGCGCTGAGCAAGCTTTTGAGAACGTGTTCGTGAAAAAGGGAAAGCCAGATGATATCAAAACAGTTAAAATCAAATCAGGATCTTATCAATTAGACGAACTATTAGATGAGCTTGAATTAGCACCGTCAAAAACAGAAGCAAAACGCTTGGTTGAGCAGGGCGGAGTAAAAATTGATGATAAAGTTGTGTCTGATTGGAAAAAAAAGATAGACATTAAATCAGATATGATTGTGCAGGTTGGAAAGCGGAAGTTCGCAAAAATTAAAATAAAATAAACATAATTAGAGTGAGTATCAAAAAACGGTGTCAGACACTGGGGGAAAAGTGTCAGACACCGTTTTTTTATAGTCCTTTGCGGTAGAATTGCGCTGCTTCTTCTGGGGTGATTGAGTTTATGATAATACCAGAGCCAATTTCAACGCCAGCCCAGAATTGACCTCTTGGAGTTATTTTCATATATAAATGCTGGTTCTCGTCAAACACGATTTGGTGGAAATAGTAATTATATGAAAGCCCTAGTTCGTTGATTTTGCATAAAGCATGCTTTAAGATTTTAGCGAATGATTTTCTTTCTGCTTTGTCTAGTTGCGTGATATTATCCTTATGCTGTTTCGGAATAATCCATATTTCATAATTGTGCATGGACGCGTAAGGAGTGAAACAGGCAATATTCTTGTCTTCCCAAACAGCGCGCTCTCCTGCCATTTCTTTTTTGATTATATCGCAGTACACGCATGTGCCATGCGTTAATTTGTAGTTAAGCTGTTTTTGGGATTTGTCCATCAAATGAGGGGGAATAAAGTCAGTGGCAAAAATCTGCGAATGCGCGTGCTGGATTGAAGCTCCGGCTTTGCCTCCGTCATTCTTGAAAATAATTATATATTGTATATTTTCTATTTTCTGGATTTCTTCAGTGCGCTTGGCATATGCTTCTAAAATCTCGGCAATATGCTTTTCAGGCAAAGCATCAAGCTCAATGTTAGGGTCTGGGGTTTCAATTATTACTTCTTGCACGCCATATGCTTTTTCATTGTCTAGCGTGATTGCTGGAAAATCATTTGGAATAACTTTAATGCGCCAGTTTCCTTCTCTGCCTATGGTTAAGGTTGCTTTTCTATTTTTTACGTTTTTCGGGTGGAACACTGATTGTTCAGGATTATCATAAGCATGCACCTTTTGCGGCACTTCCAAATCATGGGGCCGCTTTTCTCGGCGTGGAGCTATTATGACGTATTTGTCCTGTATATAATCTTTTCGCAATTCTGCTTTTGGCCCTTTGATTTGGTGGGTAGACGGGTTTTGTTTTGGCATATATTTTGCTTCCCCTCCTTTATTAAGGAGGGGTTAGGGGTGGTTATTTATTTTTGTGTTGTTCTATTATTTTATAATACAACTTTTCGTAATTATCCACCATTTTTTCAACTGAAAAGTTTTTTTCAACATGCTCTCTGCAAGCATAGCGCATTTTAATGTATTCATCCTCTTTCATGCTATATATTTTTTTGACCGCGCCAATCATCTGTTTTTCATTTTTTACCACATAGCCAGTTATACCATGTTTGACAATTTCCGGAACCGCGCCTTTATTAAACGCGATAACCGGGGTTCCGCATGCCATTGATTCTATCATTACCAAGCCAAACGCTTCCTTCCATCTGTCTGGGAATAGAAGTATTTTCGCGTTTTGATAGTATTGCTTTGTTTTTTTATGCGGCTGAATGCCTTTATACTGGATATTATTGCTGAGATATTTTTGAATTTTATTATTCCAGAATTCTTCGCGTTGCCCTTTTGGCGCGAATTTTTCGCCAATAAGCTCAAGCGGAAGTTTTATTTTCTTAGCCACCATAATAGCTGTATCAGGGCCTTTTTCTTCGATAATTCTTCCTACAAACAAAAGATCTTTTTTGGGTTTTTTGTTAAAGCTGAAGTTTTTTAAATCAATGCCATTGTGCACGGTTTGAATGAACGATATTAAAGGAGCTTGATGAGAGTGTCGATTGCTTAAACTATTGAAATAGATTTGTTTAAAATTATTTTTGTAATATGCGAATAGTTTGTTATAAAATTCGTCATATGAACTATGGTAAGTTATAAGAGTTGGTATTTTAGATAACGCGGCTAATGGAAGCGAGAGTTCTGTGTGCGCGTGTACGATATCAAATGCATCAGACGTATACGCGTCTAGAAGCGCTGTTTGGTCATTGAGCGCCATGACTCGCCTGCTAGTTCCAATAAGATTCCTTTGTATTAATTCTTTTATTGTTTTATTGCGCTTTAAGTCAGTAATTTTTTTATTTATAATTTTTGCCCTGGATTTTGATTTTGGCGCGGCTATTAAAGTGACTTCATGGCCTTTTTCTGCAAGCAAATTAGCAAGATAATAGGTAAGCCAAAGCGGAGCATGAATAACCTTGCTTGATGGAGGGACTGTATCTGTAGTTGTGCAGAAAATAGCTATTTTTAGTTTTTTAGGCATATGTTTTGAATAATTGCTCATATTCATTAATCATTTTTTCGAGAGAAAAATGCGCTTGCGCGTGTTGCGCGCATTTTTTTCTTTGTATTTTTTCGATATGCTGTATTTTTTTCGCGATAGAATCCGCGCTTGATTCAATAAAGCCGGTTTTGCCGATAATAATAGCTTGGCTAGCTATTCCTGTGTTGGTTGCGATAACTGGAGTTCCGCACGCGAGAGCTTCAACTATTGCCAAACCAAATGATTCTTCAACTTGCGACGGAAAAAGTAATACTTTAGCGTTTTGATAGTATTTGGCTAACTGTTTGGACTTGATATATCCGATTATTTTTATATTTTTATCTAAATAGGGTTCAATTTTTTCTTTAAAATATTTTTGTGATGCTTCATCGCTTGGAACATTTCCAGCAAGAATAAGCTGTATATTTGCTTTTTTACATGCCAATATCGCCATATGGGCGCCTTTTTCTTTAGTTATTCTTCCTACAAACAAAGCATAATTTTTTGGTTGCGCGTTATATGAAAATTGTTCAATGTCTATGCCATGCGGTATTGTTTTTATAATATTAAAAAGTTTTTTATCTGTTAATTTTTTTTGTCTGTCGCTTATCGCGATAAATATATTATTTTTTTTGTTTGTCCGCAAAGAATATTTTTCAAATTGCGTAAGATTTTGCGGCACTGTATGCAATGTATGGATTATTTGTTTTTTCGCGAAACAAGACAGTGCAACGCTGTTTCTTATATCATGCGAATGAATTATGTCATATTTTCCACTGTTAAGCCCTTCTATCGCGTGCGTGATATTGATTAAATCTGCTTGTACAAATTGCCTTGTGTAAAACGAAGAGCCAAGTCCGTACTTTTTATCATATTGGCTGTATATGGATTTAAAGCCAAAATGAACTAAATTAGCCTTAGTTTTTGATCCTTTTGGCGCGTACATGTCAACTGAATGCCCGCGCTGAACAAGCCCATCAGCTATTTGAGTTGCAATAATTCCTGGCGCGAATATAGCGTCTTTTGGAGATGGGTGTTCTTTGTGGCAGTTAGTTAAAACCGCGATGCGTAGTTTTTTCATATAGCTTATTATCTCATTTTTTCGCGTTTGAAGCAAAACAGAGGCTTATGGCCTCTATTTTGATTTTAATACTTTTTTATATAACTCAATATATTGCGGAACAATTATGTCAGGCCTATATTTCTTTTTTACCGCGTTTAGACCGTTTATGGACATGGAGAGCCATTTATTTTTATCAGATAAAATATCAATCGCGTTTTTGCTCATCTGATCAACATTGCCGATTTTTGAGAGTATTCCTGTTTTGTTGTCAGTTATCATTTCTGACATGCCAAGAGTATTTGATCCAATAACTGGAACTCCGCATGAGAGCGCTTCTAAGGCAGAAAGATTAAATCCTTCTTTTTGAGATGGAAGCAGAAAAATGTCAGACATAGATAGAAGCTTTGCCACATCAAGCTGAAAACCAAGGAAATGAACTTTGGATTCTAGTTTGTATTTTTTTACAATCCGCTTGATTTTCGGCATATCAGGACCATCTCCCACTAACAAGAGTTTTGACGGGATAACATTTGATACATTTTTGAATATCTTAATTACATCTTGAACTCTTTTGACTGGCCTGAAGTTTGAAACATGGATTAGAATTTTTTCATCTGTCTCCGCGAAAATATTTTTTAGAGAGCGCAGTTTGCTACGAGATGTTTTTTGGGTAGTAACGAAATTATATATAATATGTGGCTGTGTTTTTAGGTTGTAGTTTTTCTTTGCTTCTTTTGCCAAAGAATCAGATACAGCGGTAAGCGCGTCGCATTCTTTTAAGGCAAACTCAGCAGTTTGGTTCAAGTTTTGGTCTTTGCCCATAATCGTAGTGTCAGTACCATGCAAAGTAGTTATAACCTTTACTTTTTTTCGTACCATTTTGCGCGCCATTGAAACAGAAACCGCGTGAGGAATAGCGTAATGCGCGTGAACAATATCAAGCTTTTCCTCGCGAATGACTTCCGCTATTTTATTAGTTAGCGCTATGGTGTATTGCGAATCTTTAAATAATGGATATTCTATTGCGTCAACTTTATGAAAAGTTATATTCTCTGGCCAATTTTGACTTAACTTAAAAGGAATCTCATAGCTAATAAGATGTATTTCATGATTTCGATTGGCAAGCTCTTGGGCTAGGGAAGTGGCAAATCCTCCGCTTCCTCCATAGCTTGGATAGCATACTATTCCTATTTTCATATCAAGGTGTTTAATGTATTTTTGAGCTTATTGAAAAACTTCTTTTTTCCATTCTTGATTGTTTGTATATTTGATTCTTTGTTAAACCTATTTAAAATATACAGTATATTATAAATTTTTTCTACGCATAAGTATTGTTCAACAATTGATTGGTTGCTTGAGAGCTCTAAATAGGAATCAATAAAGCATTTTTGCCAATTTTCATCCATAATAGCGTATGTCCAAACGCTTGCTATGTCCATTGCTGGGTTGCTTATTACTGCGTCTTTCCAGTTAATCAGGCCTGCGTTGGCCTTATCATGCAGTATATTTTTTGGCTCTAAATTTCCATGGCAAAAAACAAATGATTCCTGAATTTTTATGTTAGAAACCTTTTTTTCTATTTTTTCAATTTGCACTTGAGTAATTATTTTGCTTTCAAGAAGATTGCGCGAGAGATTTTTAATTTCTTTTATAACTGCTTCAATTTTCCTTGAATTAAGTTGTTTGTCATCTGTGGTTGAAAGCAGGTGAATCTGCAAGTAGTAGATTCCAAGAGAAAGTTTTTTAGCAAGAGATAAGTTTTTCATTATTTCCGGGGAAAAGCCGGTTTGCCAGTTTCCAAAATTTTCTCCTTCAATAAACTCGCGCGTATGCCATACGAAATTTTTTCCAACTCTGGATTTTATTATATTTGGAAGAAGAGCATGGTGCCCGTTCTTGAGCGCGGATATTCGCTTGAGAATATATACTTCATTTGCGAGAGATTTTATAGTTTGCGCGTCATTACTTAAAGATGCTTTGAAAAATATTTTTTTCTTTTCATTATCAAGCGCGTCAGTGCGGTAATATAGCTGGTTTTCTTTTTTTTGCGCGATAACAGATTCACTTGGCTTAAGGCCGAGTTTTTTAATTTTTTCCTGTACTTGTTTTATGAATTTATCTTGCATATTATTCGTTTTGATTGACAATGCTTTGCGCTTCTTTTAAAACAGTATTCGCGTTTTCTGGTTCTGCCGGGGACTTTAACAAGAAGTAAATAGCAGAGCGAAGAGCTGTCCAGGCAGAGTATAATTGTATTCGTTTTTCAATATCCTTATCTTTTTTGATATCACGCGCTGTGAAATATCCTCGCAGAAACATATCTTGATAATGTTTGATTTTCTCGGCGCTTAATCGGCCTAGAGACATAAACCGGAACTGCTGGATAAAGTTGGCAATGTCCCGAGCATAGTCAGAAACGCAGATATCTGTGAAATCAATTGCGCTCACCTTGTTGTTGGATTTGTTGATGATGATATTTTCCGGATGAAAATCTCCATGCACCAGAGCAAGATTTTTCTGGTCATCCAAATTTTTATTCTCCCATTCAACTAGCGCTTTAAAATTTTCTTTCACAGTGTCAAAATATTCTGGAAATTTTTGCTCAATTTTTTTTAAGAATTTTTCAGGGCCAGGAACTATTGTTTCTATTCTGCTATTCTGCTTATTTAAATTTTCAGCGCCGTTAGTTGTAATTTCGTGCAAAGTAGAGATCCATTCTGCTGTCTGCTTTATATAATCAGAAATATCAGCATTTAGTTTTATGTAGTGCAGAAGATTTTCCCCCTCAATTCCTTGGTAAAAAAAAGCATTTCTATGTTTGTCAAAAAGGATTGGCTTTGGAAGGAATATATCCGTGTTTTTAAAGCCATTTTCTTGTATGAAAATTAAGGCATTGAACGCGTTTTCGCGGTTTTGGTCAGAAGAGGAAGAACAGAAAATCGGCTTGTCTTTAAAAGAAGGCGAGTTATACTGTATAATCACATGATGCGATTGTGTTCCTATATTACGCTTTATCGGCTTTATGGTCAAGATAGAGAGATCATATTTTTCAGCGAAATCAGGAGCTTGATCTTTAATCAATCGCGCGACAAATTTAGAGTCAAAAAGCTGTTTTATTTTTTTCTGATGTTCAGTGTCCATAATATTAATTTTTGTGATTTTCTTTTTTGAATTTAATGGCTTTTTTGAAAAGCGCGCTGTATTTTTCAGCTGGAATTTCCCAGGAACTTGATTGTTTCATTCCTTTTTGCACTAGTTTTTTCCACGCGTCTTTATGCTGGTATGTTTCAATAGCTCTAATAACCGCGATTAAGAATTGGCTTGATTCATATTCTTTAAATATAAATCCATTTCCTTCTGCTTTTTTAGGATCATAATCAGTCACAGTGTCAACTAATCCTCCAACCGCGTGCACCACAGGCACGCTTCCATACCGCATGCTTATAAGCTGTCCTAATCCGCATGGCTCAAACCTAGAAGGCATTAAGAATATATCGCTTCCAGCGTAAATTTCAACTGCTTTTTTGGTGCTAAATTCCAAGTGCGCGCCTACTTTTTTTGGATATTTTTTCTGCAGTTTCTTGAAAAAATCCTCATACTTTTTTTCGCCAGTTCCAGCAATTACTATTTGGATATCTTGGGCAAGAAGATCATCCGCGATTTGCATGAGCAAATCAAATCCTTTCTGCTCAGTGATTCTTGTTACCATGCCTAAAATTGGAATATCCTTATTCTGAGGAAGCTTGAATATTTTTTGAAGGTATGTTTTATTTTCCTCTTTTTTATCAATGGATCGATAATCATAATTTGTTTTTATTTCTTTGTCTTTTTTAGGATTGAATATGCTGTAGTCAATTCCATTTACAATTCCGAACACTCTGTCTTTGCGATTTTTGAGAATTCGGTTCAAGTCCTCTCCGAATTTAGGAGTCATTATTTCTTTGGCATATTGTTCTGACACAGTATTTATGATGTCCGCGTTCACAATAGCTCGCTTGGCAAAATTGATTCCAAGAATCCCTGATTTGTCAGCAAAGCGGGGAAGCCGCGAATATCCATTATCTATTTTTTTGCCAGCGCCTTTATCTGATCCCATCTGGAACGCGAGGTTGTGTATTGTGTACACGCTTGCGCTATGTTTTAGGCATTCTGATTTTTGGAATCGTTTTTTTAGAAAATAGGGAATAAGGCCTGTGTGCCAATCATTGCAATGGATAATATCTGGTTTTATGTTTAGAAGTTCTATTAGCTTAAGGCACGCAAGATTAAAAAAGAAAAATCTTTCATTCGCTACTTTGGTTCCATAAATTGTTTTGAAGTTGAAAAAATATTCTTTGCGGTCTATGAAATAGATTGGCAAGCCATCCATTAAATATGCTTTGTAATAGTCAAAGCTTAGAGTTTTTGTTTCGTCCATTTCAACTTGAATGTCGTTGCCTAATTTTTTCAGGCCATTTTTTTTGATGTCAATCACTCCGTGTAGGGGGGTTATGGCAATTACTTTATGCCCATTTCTTTTTAGGGCTTTTGGAAGAGATCGGGCTACATCTCCAAGTCCGCCTGCTTTTGAGAAGGGCGCGGTTTCGGCAGCGATAGTTACTATTCTGAGTTTATCAGACATATTGCTTGGTTTGCGCGCAACAGATGGCGCAGGCAAGGGCGTCTGCCGCGTCATCTGGCTTGGGAATTTCTTTTAAATTTAAAATTGTCTTTACCATTTGTTGGATTTGATTCTTGTCCGCTGCTCCATATCCAGTTAATGCTTGTTTTATCTGCAAAGGAGTGTATTCATGTATTTGCGCTTTTGCCTGCTGGGCCGCGAGTAAGCAGATGCCGCGTGCGTGCGCTATTGTGATGGCTGTTTTGGCGTTTTTCGCGAAGAAGATGCTCTCTATGCCTATTTTGCTTGGTTTATGCTTTTTTATGAGCTTTTCTATGTCTTTGTATAGGTAATCTAGGCGTTTGGCTAAATCGTCTGCTTTACTGGTTTTTATTGTGCCATATGTTATTGCTTTGAATGTGCTTTTTTCCGCTGATATTACGCCAAATCCTGTGTCAGCGATTCCTGGGTCTATGCCTAGTATGATCATAATTATGCTTCATTGGTAAAATAGTCGTTTACGTCTTCTAGTTCGTCTAGGGCGTTTTTTAGGGTTTGGAGCTTGTTTTTCGCATTTTCATCAAGCTGGATTGTGGTTTTTGGGATATATTTGATTCCTTCTTTTTCTGTTTCTCGGTTGAAATTCCACATTACTGATCCGCTTTCTCCTAATGTTCCGCCATGTTTTGAGAGCGCGTGTCTAATGTCGGAAACTGCTCGGTTTGTATTGTCTGTTATTGCTTTTATGATTATTCCCACTCCGTTTGGGCCATATGCTTCGTATATTTCTTCTTTTAGCTGGTTTTCTGCTCCTTCTCCGGTTCCGCGCTTTATTGCGCGTTCTATGTTTTCTTTTGGCATGTTTACTGCTCTTGCTTGTTCTATTGCTAGGCGCAGTTTGGCGTTGGTTTGTGGGTCTGATCCTGCGTCGCGCGCTGCTATGGTAATATTTCTTGATACACGCGTAAAAATAGCGCCACGCTTACTGTCCGCGGCTGCTTTTTGATGCTTTATTGAATGCCATTTTGAGTGTCCTGACATGGCAATATTGTATCAGAATTCGGGGAATAAATCAATGCTAAATCACAACTTCCTTGTATTGTTTTATTTCTTTTATAAATGAAGATGTTAAAAGTATTTTTATCATACCATATTGCCCAATTTGGCAAGCTGTCCTTTTATTTTAGGCGACTGCAAAGATGAGTCAAGCATGCGGTCTTCAATAAGCATTTCGGATGGTTCTTCTGTTTCAAAATCAAGTCTTAATGTTTTGGCGTTTGCGGCGCGAAGCAGTTGGTTATTGATGAATGTGCTTAAAGATATTCCGTTTGCTTCAAGTACTTTCTGAGCTTTTTCTTTGATTTTTGTATTGGTGCGTATATTTATGGTAGCATCTTTAATCATATTGTTTGTATTAGGTAATTATATAGTTAGTATATACAATGTATGTACAAATGTCAAAAACAAAAACAGCCCGGGTTTGGTGGGCTGTTTTTATATAAGATGATGAAATAATATTATTCTGGATAGATGTGCATAGAGTCTATGATGAAATGATCTCTGCATGAGGTTCGGTCTTCTGATGTGCCATTTGTGTCATCTTCGGATGTACAAAGACCCTCAAAAGCATCTATTTCTCCGCATATATCATGAGTTGTACACACTGTTATTCCTGATCTTGATCGGCATCCAAAGAAACTACCAGTTCCTACATTACAAAATTTATAGTATCCTGTTACAAAGTTTTCATTTGTAAAGTTATCTGGGCTGTATCTTGGCCCAAGAGGCTGTCCAGGATCTTCTGGAACAGCTCCTCCACCTCCACCCCCGCCAACAGTATCAGTTAATTGATTCACAACAAAATTCACGATTACGAATGACAAGAAAATGACTGCAATGCCGATAACCGCGTTGCGCAGGGTCTCTTTTGCTTTTGTTACTTGATCTTCGTTTCCCGCGGCTGTGAGCCATTTAAAGCCAGCATAGATAATCATGATGGTCGCGAGCATGCCTAAGAATCCGAGCGCAATATTTATCACGCTAGCGATTTTGGTTTTGAGGTCGTCGTCTTGGCCTAGTCCAGTTTCTCTGCCGAATACGCCTAGATTATCTTGAAGTTTTTTGACTCCGCCAGAAGTAGCAGCATCAACAGAAACTGGAACAGCAACTAACCCAATTATTAATATTAGAAATGATAGGATAATTTTGTTTTTCATAAAATTATAGAATTAAAAATCAAGTAGCAAAAATATCAACAAGTTCTTTAATAGCAACATTAACAATTAAATATGACGCAAGAACTATTCCTATACCGATGACGGAATTCTTGATTGTGGTTTTTGCTTTGGTAACTTCTTCTTCGTTGCCTCCTGCCATTATCCATTTTGTTCCGGCAATGATAATTAGGATTGTGGCTATAATTCCAGCAAGCCCAAGAAGAATGTTTATTATCATTGCGATTTTTGTGTAAATACCCAAATCGCCTCCTGGTAAATTTTCGCTTTTACTAAATCCTGTGTCTTTACCAATTGTTCCTAATTTGTTTAATGCAGCATCAATTCCTTTTTTTTGTGTACTTTCTGGAGTTTGCGCGAATGCAAAATTAGGCACTGAAATAATCATTAGTTGTATTAGAGTTATTAGTATAATTAGTCGATTGAACTTGTTTGTTTGTACGTTCATATTATAATTTAAATTAATCACACTGAATGTCATGTTCCCATCTAAAAGACATATCACATGCATTATATTCTAATTGCATATTTTGAAAGTCGCATTTATCTTCCAGTGTGCAGACACTAGAGGGTACAGCAAAATCTCCACAATGTTCTTGATCATCTGGCTCCATATAATAGCACAGACCCCAAATTTCTTCTGGCGAGTTAGTTATTGGTTTACTAATGCTTTTAATCTGATTCAGCACAAAATTCGTAATTAAAAACGCGGTAAACACGACTGCAATGCCGATGACTGCGGTTTTTATTGTGCCCTTTGCTTCTTTTACAGCGTCCTCATTGCCTTGGCTTGTCATCCATTTGAACCCAGCTGAAAACACAAGAACAAAAAATATAATACCCACAAACCCGAGCACCACATTTATGATGTTACCGATTAGAGTGAGCGTAGCGTCCTCGCCGCTGGCGGTTTTGCCTAAGCCAGATAATTGCGCTGTATTATCCAAAAAATTAAGCGCGTCTTGGCCTGCTTTGCTTTTTTCCTGCGCGTGCGCTGGAGATAAAGCAAAAACAGGCAGAATAAGAACTGCTATGATTACAAAAATCTTTATTGCAAACAAAGCTTTGCGCATATTTTTACGCATTACCTACGGTTTCCTGAAGCTGATTTACTACGAAACTCGTTATTACATATCCTAAGAATATTATAGTTAATCCAATCACTGCTTGCATAAGCATTTTTTTTGCATCAGCAACCTGATCTTCGTTTCCGCTTGCTGTCATCCATTTGAATCCAGCGTATATGATGATTATTACAGCTAATATCCCAAGAAAGCCAAGAGCTGTGTTCACTATTTTGGCAATTGTTGTTTTGACACTGGCTTCAGTTGCTTCTTCTCCGCTTACATTTATTGTCTTGGCATCATCCAGTCCAAAATTTGCGGCAGAATTCGCGGTGCCAATGTTTACATAAGCTGGAGCCGCGAACATGAATAGCGCGACTAAGGAAAGAAGAAAAGCGGAGATTTTTTTCTTTATTTGCGTGTGCATATGTTTAAATTAATGTGTAAATAATTATGCACATATTATACCAAAATTATAATTTGTACGCAACAAAAGCGCCTGCCAAATTGGCAGACGCTATTGATGAAAGCATATTTTTTGAATATCTAGGAGGTTGCTGATTGCAAAGAGGAGATTACGAAGCTGGCGATTGCCCATGCCGCGAAAATTACCACTAATCCGATAACTCCTTGGATAATCATTTGTCGCGATTCTGATACTTTGTCTTCGTTTCCGCCAGCTGTCATCCACTTGAATCCACCAGCTAGGATGATGATAACTGCCACTATTCCGAGGAATCCGAGCACAATGTTGATTATATTCGCGATTGAGCCCTTTACATCGCTGGTCTGGTTGAGGCCTACATTTGTGAAGTCAGTAAGGCCATATTGAGAACCTTGAGGGCTGGTGCAGATTTTCGCGGGAGTACTTCCTGAAGGATTAACAATACATACTTCACCAGCATCGCACGCGGTACTAGTACAATCAGCACCCTGCGTCGCGCCTACCACGGCAGGCATGGCAAGCAATCCAGTAAAACCGATTGAAAGCATTAGAAGTAGAAATTTTTTATTCATAGTATTTTTTTAATTTATAAAATTATTTTTATTATTAATTTTGATTGATGTTATTATACAACATTTTTATTTTTTGCGCAAAGTACTTGGTGTTGATAAGTGCGTTGCTATTGGACCTATGGAGTAACTTCGCATCTGCCACTTGAAAAATCACCACCCGCCCTTTCACAACTGTCTTCTGTTGTGCATAAAGAAAGATGCGCGCTATCGCATTGCGGAGCTACGGCAGTAGAGGATTGCAAACTAGAAATTACGAAACTGGCGATTGTCCATGAAGCGAATATGATTACTAAGCCGATTACGCCATTAGTAATGGCTTTTTTGCCGTCAGCTGTTTGGTCTTCGTTTCCGGCCGCGGTCATCATTTTGAATCCGCCTACGAGGATGAATATTACCGCGATTATTCCCAAAAATCCAAGCGCAAGGTTGATAATCCGCGCCACAGTTCCTTTTAAATCTTTTGACTGGCTCAAGCCGGTTCTGCCGAAGTTAGAGGCATCAAGCCCGAATCCTTGTTCTGATACGCTGATACACACGCCGTCGCAGGCGCCGCCTGTGGGCGCGTCTGCTGTGGCGTTAGAGCAGTCGTTCGTTTTTGCCGAGAATCTTGCGTCAGTAAAGTTAACTACTTCACACACCAGTCCTGAAATGCAGATATCTGATTTGATTGTTGAAAAAGTTCTGCAGCCGTCTCCTTTTGCCGCCCGTGTATTGATGTCGGATTTTGCGCTCACAGAAAGCGGCAGACCGATGGCCGCTAAAAATAGGGCACATAGAATTTTTGGCAAGATTTTTTTGAAACTCATAAACTTTGATTAGGAAGATCCCTCACACCGCAGGGTCGTATGTGTTGAATATGTTTTGCTTAAGTGTGATATATAATATACTGACTTGTTTTATTAGGTGTTCGGGATGACAAGGTTGATTATACCGAGGTTGCGCTTTGAAGAGAGGAGAGTACAAAGCTCGCGATTGCCCAGGCAGCGAAGATTACGACTAAACCAATAACACCGCCAGTAATCATCTTTTTGGCCTCGCCAACGCCATCCTCGTTTCCGCCAGCAGTCATCCATTTGAAACCTCCAGCGAGAATGATAATCACTGCTACAATTCCAAGGAATCCAAGCACAATGTTGATGATGTTCGCGATAGTGCCTTTTAAATCATTAGTCTTGTTCAATCCGAGAGCGCTTCCGAATCTTCCGGTTTCACTGGCGCCATATTGGCCAGTTATGAGATTTACGCAGGTATATGTATTTGGAGGAGTTGTTAATTCACAGTTTTCTTTTGGTCCACATCCAGGATCAGTTGGATTTGATTGACCGCATGAACCTCCTGCCACTGCTTGAGTTGCCACCGGTACCAACATCAATCCAAAAAACGAAAGAACCGCAATCAAAGAAACAATTTTTTTGATAAACATATATTTTGTTTATTTAGTATTTAAAATGTTTGATAATAAAATTTTGATAGATCCCTCGCCCACCGAATCGGCGAGTCCGGATGACGGGTCAAGACCGAGATTCTGTGGCCTTGTCGCTCCCAGCGGCAGGGTCGCTCTCCGAGAGCCAGCGACAAGTCCGCTGGGAGCGAACCTGCCACTTTCTATTTCGCTACAGAAT
>Ga0210019_1003178_pt1 | contig 15295 bp, 9 predicted proteins | sample CryGeyCG2114_020_2_FD_183969 | JGI IMG/M metagenome (GOLD analysis project Ga0210019, IMG submission 183969) | Groundwater microbial communities from aquifer - Crystal Geyser CG11_big_fil_rev_8/21/14_0.20 (SPAdes) (version 2) | ecosystem: Environmental > Aquatic > Deep subsurface > Groundwater ...
AGAAGATGGATTTTGACTTCTCTAATATAGACATTGACCCGGCGCAGATGCAGAACTTGCGGGGATTGAAGCCGGTGATCATTAATATCATTCCTGTGACGCCTGCTATGCTCAACCGGCTTTTGGGCAAATCTGAAACGCAGGAGCCTTCCGAAGATCAACAGGCACAAAACCGCCCATGGTTTATTAAAGCTGAGGATTTGCTTGTTTGATTCCAGCTGCCACGCAATTGTTTCCCAATGTTCCGTTGCAAAATGATTTTCCTTGGATATAATATCGCCAACTTATGCGTGGCATCCTGACATTCATTTTAGCCGGGGGACGGGGAGAGAGACTTGATCCACTCACCCGCGACCGCGCCAAACCGGCCGTGCCCTTCGGTGGTATTTACCGCATCATCGACTACACGTTGAGCAATTGCATCAATTCCGGCCTGCGCAAGATTTATGTCCTCACCCAGTACAAATCCTTCTCTCTTCAAAAACATCTTCTCTCCGGATGGGATGTGGTGTCGTCCCAGCTCGGCGAATTCATCGACGTCATTCCGGCCCAGCAGCGCATCGGTTCCGACTGGTACAAGGGAACGGCGGATGCGATTTACCAGAACATGTACGCCATTCAGGATCAGAATCCGCATTTGGTGTTGATCCTCGCCGGCGATCACATTTACCGCATGAATTATAAGGACATGATTGATGTGCAGACCAAACACAAGGCGGACGCCGTTGTCGCTTGTGTGCCGATGCCCAAAGACATGTCCACCAGCTTCGGCGTAGTTCAGGCGGATGACAAGGGCCGCGTGATGGGATTTCAGGAAAAACCCGTTGAACCCAAAACAATGCCGGCCAATTCCGGCCAGATTCTGGCGTCGATGGGGATTTATCTTTTCAGCCGCGAGGCGTTGGTTACGGAATTGGCCGTTGATGCGGAGGACCGCGATTCCGACCGCGATTTCGGAAAAAACGTTGTCCCCAACATGCTCAAGCGCGGCAAAAAAGTTTTTGTTTACAATTTTATGGATGAGAACGGACGGTCGAAATACTGGCGCGACATCGGGACGCGGGACGCCTATTACCAGGCCAATATGGATTTGGTGCGCCCGAAAACGCCGATGGATATTTTCGACCGCAGCTGGCCGGTGCGCACGCATCATCCGCATTTTCCGCCGGTGAAAGCTCTCAGCACATCCTCCGGCCCGTGTTCGATCGTGGATTCGTTGATCGGCGGCGGCTGTCTGATCGAAGGCGCGCGCGTCGAGAAAGCCATTTTATCTCCCAACGTTAAAGTTTTGGATCAGGCCGAAGTCAAAGAATCCATCATTATGGAAGGTGTTGTCATTGGCGCGCGCGCGAAAATTCGCCGCGCCATCATCGACAAGGAAGTGGTTGTCCCGCCGGGCGCGACCATCGGCTATGATCAGGAGCTGGATCAGAAACGTTTTGTCCTGACAACGTCAGGAATTGTGATTGTTCCGAAGAGGACGAAAATTGTTTAAGTGAGTGTCATTGCGAGGAGCATTTTTTGTCCCCTGAAATCGCTTTGCGATTTCGGGGATTCAATCCCGGAAAAGCTTTGCTTTTCACGGGACGACGAAGCAATCTCATAACAGATTGCTTCGCCCTAAAAAGCAGGGCTCGCAATGACAGTTAATTTGGACGCGCACGAAGGAAAGTCAATGATCATCAAACCCAAAGTCCGCGGATTCATCTGCACAACCGCGCACCCCGTTGGATGCGCTTACAGCGTCCAACAGCAAATCGACTATGTCAAAAAACAAAAGCCGCTCTCCCAAGGTCCGACCAAGGCTTTGATCATCGGCTCTTCGACGGGATACGGTTTGGCCTCGCGCATCGTGGCGGCCTTCGGTGGAACGAAAGCGTCCACCATTGGTGTGTTTTTTGAAAAACCGGCGGAAGATAAACGCACCGCAACTGCCGGCTGGTACAATTCCGTGGCGTTTGAAAAGGCCGCTATTAAGGAAGGTCTTTACGCCAAAAGTTTCAACGGCGACGCGTTCTCCGACGAGATACGCGGCCAGGTGGTTGAGGCGGTCAAGAAAGATTTGAAAGGCGTGGATCTGATTGTTTACAGCTTGGCTTCCCCGCGGCGTCAGCATCCCAAAACCGGCGTGCTTCACAAGTCAACGCTCAAACCGATTGTTGGAAATTTCACAAGCAAAAATCTGGATTTGGATAAGAATATTCTGGAAAGTATAACTCTGCCGCAGGCCACACCTGAAGAAGTTGAAAGTACGATTGCTGTGATGGGCGGGGAGGATTGGGAATTCTGGATCGATGCGCTGGATCGGGAAAAACTTTTACTGCCCGGAGTTCTCACGATGGCGTATTCGTATGTCGGACCGGAATTGACGCGTCCGGTTTACCGCAATGGAACCATCGGCCGGGCCAAAGATCATTTGGAAGCCACCGCGAAAAAGCTGGATGTCCGTCTCAAATCCATGGGCGGCCGCGCGGTCGTGTCCGTTAACAAAGCGCTGGTGACGCAGTCGAGTTCCGCGATTCCCGTCATTCCGTTGTATTTTGTCGTTCTGAACAAGATCATGAAAGAAAAAGGCGTGCATGAAAATTGCATCCAGCAGATGTGGCGGCTCTTCAGCGACCGCGTTTATGGCCCTCAAGGCATTGTGACGGATGAACAGGGATTGGCGCGTGTGGATGATCTGGAGTTGAGGCCCGATGTGCAAAAGGCCGTTCATCAAGCCTGGGCTGTCCTCAGTGATCAAAATCTGATGCAATACGCGGACATCCCGGGTTATCATCGTGATTTTATGAATCTTTTTGGATTTGAATTCCCTGTCAATTATGATGCGGATGTGGAATATGACCTGCCTTTGCCTTCCGCCAAATAACGCCTGTAATATGGGATGGCTTTTATTTGGAAAAGATATTGACAGGGATCGGGGTTTTCATTAGAGTTTTGTCGTCTCAAAAAGTTAATCTATTGGCTGAATGGGGGGATTATGCTACAAGGAACATCGAAAGACATTGAGGACGCCGTCCGCAAGATCGTTGCGGAAATCCTGGAAGTGGAAGAAAGTGAAATCAAGCCTGACGCGCATTTCGTGCGCGATCTGGGAATGGATTCGATGATGGCCCTCGAAATCCTGGCGACCATCGAGAAGAAATACAAAATCATCATTCCCGAAGACGCTCTGCCGAAATTCACGGATTTGAAGACAACCGTTTCCATCGTTAAAGGCATCATCCAGCGTTAACACGCTGAAATGCCAAACATCAAATTCCAAATCTCAAGTGCATTTCAAAAAACTCGAAATTTTCGGTTTCAAATCCTTCGCCGACCGCATCACTTTGAATTTTGAGCCTGGGATCACGGCTGTCGTCGGGCCAAACGGCTGCGGCAAAAGCAACGTTTTCGATTCCATCCGCTGGGTTCTTGGCGAGCAAAGCATGAAAGAACTCCGCGGCGCTTCCCGCGAAGATGTCATCTTCAACGGCACCGAGAAAAAACCTTCCCTCGGGTTCGCCGAAGTCAATCTCACCTTATCCAACGAAAATCGCGCGCTTGCCATCGAATACGATGAAGTCACCATTACCCGGCGGCTTTACCGCTCCGGCGAGAGTGAATATCAGCTCAATAAAACTAACGTCCGTTTGCGCGACATTCAGGAACTTTTGATGGGCACAGGCATCGGCGCTGAAGCGTATTCCATGATCCAGCAGGGGAAAGTCGATCTTGTGGTCAGCGCCAAGCCGGAAGAGCGGCGACTCATTTTCGATGAAGCCTCCGGCGTTTCCAAATACAAAGCCCGCAAAAAAGAAGCGTTGAGCAAACTCAAATCCACGGAAGAGAATCTTTTGCGCATCAATGACATTGTTGTGGAAGTCAAGCGCCAGATTTTGTCCGTTGAGCGTCAAGCCCAGAAGGCGCAGAAATACAAAGATGTGTTTGAGGATCTTAAAGAGAAAGAGATGATGTTTGCCTCCGTCAAACTGCGCGAGATTCTTGGGCAGAAAGACGGTCTTGGACGCGCTTTAGCTGAAATGAAAAGTGAAGAAGATCGTCTCAAAGCGCATGTGCATCAGCTCAAGGAAGAGTTGCAGGAATTCGAGCGGCAGTTCGCAGTGATCGACGCGCAGTCACAGGAACTGCACGAGCAATCCATCAAGCTCGCAGGCCAGGCGGAGCTTGATCGCCGGCAGATGTCATTTTACGACGAGCGCATTCAATCCATCGATCATAATGCCGTCAAGTTTGAGACGCAGAAAAAATATCTTCTGGAACGATGTCATGAGCACCGGACAAAGCTGGAAGAATTAACTTCCGTGATGGCGTCCTTGCAAAGCGATGTGGCGCAGAAGCAAAACATTTATGCGCAAGCCTCGCAGGAATTGCAGCGTCTGGAACAAACCATTGAAGCCGCGCGCGCAGGCTTACAGGCCGATGAGGACAAACAAGCTTCGCTGACGTCCCGCCGGCAGGAGATCAAAGACCAGCTCTCCGATATCGCCCGCAATGAAGAAGGGGTGATGGCCCAGATCCGCCGGCTGGACATGGATGAGCGGAAGTTTTCCAATGAACGTTTGCTGAAAGAATCCAGACTGCGGGAACTTGAAGGCGAATACGGTTCTCTGCAGACAGCGCTGGATCAGTTGCGCGGCCAGAAGCAAATTCGCGTTGAGAATTTGTCGAACCTGAAGGCTGAGCAGGCGCAGATTGAAAAATCCCTGCAGGAGGCTGAGAAACAGCAGATCTTCCTGATCTCGCAAAAAGAATTCATCGAAAAATTGCAGTCGCAGTATACGGACATTCCGGATCCTGTGACGGAAAGTAAATTCATCACAGCGCAAAGGCCTCTGCCGACGCATTCGGGAATCATTTCCAGGATCAAGGAGGTCAAGGAAATCAAAGGATTATTCGCGGACGCGAAAGCCTATGAGGTTTTTTGCGAAAGCAAATTCATCGAATGGGATCCCCAGCAGATTTCCGGCCGCATTGAAAAAGTTTCCGTTCAGATTCAGCAATGCCAGGAGCGCCGCGGTCAGGTGACATCGACGCTGCGCCGGCTTCAGGAAGATCTCGATCAATCGGATGCGCACTTGCAGCAATCGGAAACGTCATTGTCTGTTCTGCAGGCCAACAAAGGCAATTTGCAGGATGATCTGAGTCAAATCACAGGCGAATACACAGCCGTGCAAACTCAGTTGACTCAGCTTCGTCAGGAGCAGGGATCCTTCAGTGAACAATCCCTTCAAAATCAAAGCGAACTCATTCGCATTCAGCAGGAACTCGTCTGGCATGACGAAGAGGCCAAAGAGCGCGAAATGAAATTGCAGAAGGCGCTGCAGGATCGCGAACAGAAGATATTGCAGACGGTGCAGCTCAAAAGTGATATGGATGCGGCTGAGCAAAAGATTCAAACGTTTGCGGATAATCAAAAATTGTTGAATGAAACTCTCGACCAATCGCTCGGCGAGATCGCCAAGATCGACCGCGAACGCGAATCGGACCAGCAGATGTATGAGGAATTGCTTCACAAGAATCAGCAACTCCAAAGCGCCATCAGCGGTATGGAAGAGAGGCAAAAGCAGTCGAAGCTTGATTGGAATGAATGCGAAGAGCGCAAAACCTCTGTGCAAGCGCAGCTGCAAAAATTGCGTAGTCAAATGGCTTCGCAGGAAGGAGAAATCCAATCCCTGCATGACGGCCGTCATCACAAAGAATTCGATGTCCAGCAAATGGATTTTCAGGCGCAAACGATCATTGACCGTTTGCAGCAGACGTATAAAGTTTCTGCCGAAGATTTGCAGGAATGCAAAACCGAGGAAGGGTTTGACATCAAACTTCTGGAAGATGAGATCAAGGCCCTGCGCGAGAAATGTGAAGGCTTCGGCGGCGTGAATCTGGGCGCGATGGAAGAATGTGAAGAGTTGAAGGGACGTTTTGAATTTTTAACTCAGCAGCAAGCGGATCTCATCGAGGCGCGCTCCCAGCTTCTCAACACCGTTCAGAAGATCAACAAATCCACGCACCAGATGTTCATGGATTCCTTTAATAAAGTCTGCGATGAATTTCGGACCTATTTCAGAATTTTATTTGGAGGCGGCGAGGCGCAATTGATTTTGCTCGATCCGGAAAATGTTCTGGATTCCGGCATCGATATCGTGGCGCGTCCCCCGGGAAAGAAATTGCAAAGCATCAGCCTGATGTCCGGCGGCGAGAAGACGCTGACCGCGATCGCTCTGGTTTTCGCGGTGTTCAAAGTCAATCCCAGTCCGTTCTGCGTGCTGGATGAAATCGACGCGGCGCTCGACGACGCCAACGTTGACCGCTTTGTCCAGGTTCTCAAGGAATTCGCGAAATTTTCCCAATTCATCGTCATCACCCACAATAAAAGCACCATGGCCGTGGCGGATGTTCTCTACGGCGTGACCATGCCTGAAACCGGCGTCTCCCGCACCGTCTCCGTGAAATTCACCGAGCTCAAGGAACACAAACATCTCGCCGAGCTTGTCGCGTAAGATTATGCTGTGCAGGTTTGATTTTTGCCGCTGAACTTGGCGATATACATGGCCTTGTCGGCCTTGGCGATAAGATCGTCTTTGGCGGAAGCGTTGTCGGGGAAAGCCGCCAGCCCGAGGCTGACGGTGACTTTGAGAGGCGTTTCGCTTTTGGGCGTTGGAAATGCCAAGCCTTCGATGTGTTTGCGCACGCGCTCGGCGATGGCATGGCCCTGTTCTTTATTCGTGTCCGTCAGGATCAGAGAAAATTCCTCTCCGCCGTAACGGCAGATATAATCCTGCTGCCGCGATGATTCTTTCAAGACATTCGCGATGCCTTTGAGAATCATATCTCCTGTTTGGTGTCCGTAAACGTCGTTCAATTTTTTGAAATTGTCGATATCCAGCATGACCAGACTTAAGGGGCGGGAATTCCTTCGGTGATTTTCGATTTCCTCGTTCAGTTGGCTTTGGAAAAATCCGTGGTTCCATAAATCCGTTAGCGCGTCGGTGTCGCTTTTGTGTTTGACGATTTCGTAAAGCCGTGAATTTTCAATCGCCAGTCCCGCCTGGTTGGCCAGCATTGCAAAAATCCGCAGGTCGTCTTCTGTGATCGGCTTTTGTGTGTACCAATTGTCGGCGATGATGATGCCGTTGACTTTATCTTTAGCTTTCAGCGGCATGATGGCCAATTCTTTCGTCGGGAAACATTGCAGCAAAGGATCGCCGTTGAATTCATGAATCCGCTCCGGCGTGATGTGCATGGCCTGACCCAAATGATATGCTTGTGCCAGGAGATTCTGGTTGGCATCGGGATCCAGGGAAATTTTAAAATTTTTGACGGAATTGAAAAGAGACGAATCTTTGGTGTTGGTTTCGATTCTGTCTTCGGTGATCAAATCCACCATGTTTTGTTTGGATTCGGTCAGATAACTCCAGATTTTATGGGCGTGTTCGCCGGATTCCGGCCCGATCGCCATTTGAGGTTCCAGCCGGTTATGGACGGGATCGACTAAAAAAAGAATGGCCCGATTGAATGCCAGCCCGGCGTGCGATGTGACGCCGGTCAGGATGATATAGAGGATGCTTTCCAGCTCGAGCGTGGTGCGCATCGCGTTGCTGATTTCATAAAGGATGTTCAGCTCGCGTTTAGCGCGGTCAAGGTCTTCGTTGACAGGTTCGATGGGCATAGTTTCCATGATTTTTTCGACCACGATAAATTTTAAATATGAAGGAACCATACCATGCGGCAGAAGTGATGTCAAGGCGGGGCGCGGAAAGTTGGAGGATTCTTATAAATTTTTTATTTTTCAATGAGTTACATAAAAAAAATATGCGGAAAGGGGCTTCTTCTTGACACCCCTTAAGTCGAATGTTATACTTTCGAGCAATTTTTCAAACAGAACGTTCAAATAATTCCACAAAAAAATCGGCGCATTCCAGCTTTTCTTTTCTAAAAATTTTTTTCTTACGGGCGCAAAGATTTAAGCATAATTTTTGCTATCTATATGGGACTAATACCTGAAGATATCATTAGACAGGTGATTGAGCGCACGGATATCGCTGAGACGATCGGGACGTATATTCCTCTCAAAAGAGCAGGCCAGAATTTTAAGGCCAATTGTCCGTTTCATCAGGAAAAAACGCCGTCGTTTGTGGTGAATCCTTCCAAGCAGATTTTTCACTGCTTCGGCTGCGGCGTGGGCGGCAATGTTGTGGCGTTTGTCATGAAATATGACCGTCTGGAATTCCCGGAAGCGGTTCGGTTATTGGCCCAAAAAGCGAATATTATCATCCCGGAAACCCGGAATCAAGACAGACATGGGGATGACAGTTATCAGAAAATATTGGAAATGAATGCTTTAGCACTTGATTTTTTTAACCATCATTTGCTCTTTGATCGAAGCGAGGCAACGGAAGAAGCCCGGAAATACTTGAAAGATCGTCAAATCAGTCTAGAGACCGTGAAAAATCTGAAAATCGGTTATGCGCCTGAAAGTTGGGATCAATTATCGAATCATTTATCATCAAAAGGGATAATTGCTCCACTTATAGCAAAATCAGGGCTTGTTTCTCCAAGACAGAATGGGAATGGATTTTATGACCGGTTTCGCAATCGGATTATGTTCCCGATTCTGGATGTTCGCGGCCAATGCCGAGCCTTCGGTGGAAGAACTTTGAATAATGATCCGGCGAAATATGTGAATTCTCCGGAGACTCCTGCGTATATCAAGGGTCAGCATCTTTTTGGGCTCAACCAGGCCAAGCAGGCCATCCTTGATCAGGATGAAGCGGTGATTGTCGAAGGATATATGGATTGTGTGATGCCGCATCAGTTTGGCATCCTGAATGTTGTGGCATCACTCGGAACGGCTTTGACGGTGGAGCAGATCCGGCTTCTGTCGCGCTACACAAAAAATGTGATTTTGCTCTTTGATGCGGACGCTGCCGGCGAGGCGGCCATGATGCGCAGTCTGGATCTTCTTGTGGAAGAGGGCGTCAATGCCCGGATGGCCACGTTATCCGAAGGCGATGATCCTGATTCGTTCTTGCGCAAACACGGCGCTGAGGCTTTCAAAGAAAGGCTGCAGGCGGCGGAAAATGTTTTCGATTATAAGATCAACCGGTTGCTGGGTCAGTTTGGAAGCGCGACGCTGGAAGCGCGGTCGAAAATTGTCCAGGAAATGCTTCCGACGCTTCGGCGTTTTCGCGACGAGGTTTTGCGCTGCGGCTATTTGAAGGCGCTCGCCGAACGTCTGCAAGTCGGCGAAGAAGCGGTGATGATGGAATTCAGAAAATTCCAGCAGTCTCCCGCGTGGAATGAGCGCTCCGGCGAGAATAAAACACCCCAGGTTTCTGTTCCGGCGAATATCACAAGCGCCGAATGGCAGATTTTGAAGTTGATGCTCGACGATAATGGATGGATCATTGCGGCGCGGCAGAGTCTGGAGACGGGGGATTTTCAGCACGCGGGCGGGCGGATGATTGTCGAGAAAATTTTCGATCATTACGACCGTTATCAGCGCATTCAGCCGGCGGTTTTGCTGGCGGAATGCGAGGAAGAACAGACGCGGCAGTTTTTGACGGCGCTGCTTGTCGACGATGAAAATGCCGCGGGTGATAAACAGAAATTATTTCAGGATTGCCTTCAGCGCCTCAAAGCTGATCGCCGCAAAGGCCGGCGGCAGGAACTGCTGAAAGCCATCAGCCAGGCTGAACAGAAAGGTGATTGGACGGCGCTGCAGAATTTGCAGGAAGAGTTCACTCAATTGACAAAAACTTCTTAAGGGGAAATGAAATGAAGAAAACAGTTGATTATGAAGATTTCAAAAAAGATGTCGAGAAGCTTGTCCTGTTGGGAAAGAAAAAAGGTTTTCTGACCTACGACGAAGTCAACGAAGCCCTGTCTGAAAATATTGAAACCACCGAGGAGATTGATAAGGTTTTCGACATTCTTGAGGGAAAAGATATCAAAGTTATTGAATCCGAGGATGTCGAAGAAACTGCCGTTGCCGCGACATCGGCCGCGGAAGAGCCTTCGGAGGAGGAAACCCGCGAGCAGGAAATCCGCCGCACGCGCGAAGAAAGCCGCGAAGATGAAGTTTACGCGGACAAGTTCATTCCTCTTGATGATCCGGTCAAAATGTATTTGAAGCAGATGGGCGCGATTCCCTTGCTGTCGCGCGAGAATGAAATCAGACTCGCCAAACGGATTGAAGAGGCTGAGATCAAATATGCCGAGGCGCTGTTCAAGACGGTGTATGCCCGCAAATGCGCGATGGACATTGTGACGTCTGTGCTGGCTGGGGAAAAGAATGCGGAAGATGTGCTCAAGGATGAATTCGACCGCCGCAACACCCTGATGGAAGATCTCAAAAACATCAAGCAAAAGATGCTCAGGGTGAAAGCCGGGACGCATAAATCGGCGGAGTTGTGCGCTCAGTTCAAGTTGACGGCCTCCGTCAATGACCAGATCGCGCGCGACATGATCGTCTTGATGGATCGGATTGAAAAACTTGAAAAGCTGCTGAAAAGTCCCAAAAAATTAGATCACCCGGCCCTTTTGAAAAAGGAAAAGCAAGCTTTATTAAAGGAACTGGGAGAATCTCTCGACGCTGTCAGAGATCAGCACCGCATGATCAAGATGGCGCAGTCGAAATTCAACAAGGCGAAGAAACTCCTGGTCGAAGCCAACTTGCGTTTGGTTGTGAGTATCGCCAAGAAATATATCAACCGTGGGCTTTCGTTCCTGGATTTGATCCAGGAAGGGAACATGGGTCTGATCCGCGCGGTGGAAAAATTCGAATACCAGCGCGGCTATAAATTCTCGACGTACGCCACATGGTGGATCCGCCAGGCGATCACGCGTTCCATCGCGGATCAGGCGCGGACGATCCGTATTCCGGTCCATATGACGGAGACGATCAACAAGATCATCCGCATTTCGCGACTGTTCGTGCAGGAATACGGCCGCGAACCCTCGGCGCAGGAAATCGCCAAACAGATGCGGATTCCCGTCATGAAAGTCAAAGAGATCATGAAGATTTCCCAAGTTCCGATTTCTTTGCAGACGCCCATCGGCGATGAAGGCGACACGCACTTCGGGGATTTCATTGAAGACAAGAAGGCAGTGTCTCCGGCGACGGCGACGCTACAATCGATGCTCAAAGATGAAATCGGATCCGTGCTGCAAACTCTCGATGACCGCGAGCGCAAGATTCTTGAACTGCGTTTCGGAATCGCCGACGGCACAACACGCACGCTGGAAGAAGTCGGGATGGAATTCAACGTCACCCGCGAGCGTGTCCGCCAGATCGAATCCAAGGCCCTGCGCAAGCTGCGTCACCCGACGCGTTCCCGCCGGATCAAGCAATTCCTAGACATGATCACCAAGGGCGATGAAATGCTCCAATGAGTTTTACAAGAGACGTAAATGTTTAGCCCGTCGAGTTCTCTGTCATTGCGAGCCCTGCTTTTCAGGGCGAAGCAATCTTTTAACAGATTGCTTCGTCGCTGCGCTCCTCGCAATGACAGAATTTTTTTTCAACATGCTAAACATTCATGATGAAAACAATCCTTTCCACTTTTTTGATTCTCGGCATTCTTTCCGGTCCTGTGTGCGCCGCGTCCACGATTGACGACGAAAGCCGGACGGCTGCCAACAAAGTCATGCAGAATGTTTTTGACCGGATCATCTTTGAAAAAGGCAAACACGCCGAGCTCTCCGATTTTGATAAAAAGAATTTATCACTCAACAGCCGGCAGATTTACGTCATTGAATACAGTTCGCAGATGGCGCAAGAGCACAGGCCGTATGGATTCGCGCTGACGATCCTGCCGTTGAATGAACCTTTGCCGCAAGAGTGGAAGGACAACGGATTCGAATTGGTCTTTCCTGTGTTGAAGCTGAAGTTCGCCGGTTATCAGCGCCGGGCCATTGACGGACGTTTCGACATCCGCGCGCCCATGCAGCGTTACGGGCAGATTTTATCCGAATATCAGCAGCAATATTTGCCGCTGCAGATGTCGATTTCTTCATCCAAAGATGTTTATCAAGCGGATGAAGAAATCGTCTTTACCGTCACCCTGACCAACACGAGTTCCGCGAGCCTGCTTGTTAAGCCCTTAAACTCCACGAATCTTTATATCCTTTATGACAACACGATATTTCCGTTTTCGATGGAGAATCCGCCGGCGAAACAAACATCCGCTCTTGAGTCCGGCCGTTCCTTATCAAAAACATTCCACGGCGATGCCTTCCAGTTTCCCCGCGACATTGAAATTTACGCTTCCTATAATATGACCTTTGATGGCATCAAACCTTTTTCCCGCATCCGATTGAAAATCATCAAACCGTAATCCCCGGAGAAATTCAGGAAAAGTCTGTTTTTGTCCGTGTTCTTCTCTATAATTTGTTCGGAGAAAAAATATGCCCGGACGATGCATCCTCGCCATTGACCAGGGAACCACCGGTTCCCGCGCGTTTGTGTTTGATTCCAGCGGGAAAGTCATTTCCAGTGCCTATCAGGAATTTCGTCAATATTATCCCAAGCCCGGATGGGTCGCGCATGACGCCGATGAGATTTGGGCTTCATGCGTGAAAGTCATCCGGGACGCTCTTCGCAAGTCCCGCATTCGGCCTGAGCAAATTTCCGCCATCGGCATCACCAATCAAAGAGAAACGACAGTGATGTGGGATCGCAAATCAGGCAAACCCGCCGCCAAAGCGATCGTGTGGCAATGCCGAAGAACGGCAGCGATATGCCATAAGCTTAAAGCTCTAAGCTATTCGGAAGTTTTCCGTCGGAAAACGGGTTTGGTCTTGGATCCGTATTTTTCAGGAACAAAAGTCCGTTGGTTATTAGATAATGTCAAAGGCCTTCGGGCCAAAGCGCAGAAAGGCGAAGTGTGTTTTGGAACCATCGACAGCTGGTTGATCTGGAAATTGACCGGCGGAAGTTCGCACGCGACCGACATGACCAACGCTTCGCGGACATTGATGTTTAACATCCGCACCAAGCAATGGGACAAGGAACTGTTGAAGATTTTGAAAGTTCCCTCCGCAATTCTTCCGAAAGTTCAAAATTCCGGTTCTGTTTTCGGAAAAACTTTTGCGGATCACGCCACGGGTTTACCGTCGGGAATCCCGATTTCCGCCGTGCTCGGCGATCAGCAGGCCGCTCTTTACGGCCAGGGATGTTTCAGTGCCGGATCGATGAAGAACACTTACGGGACAGGATGTTTTCTGGTTTTGAATACCGATAAGAAATTTGTCGCTTCCAAGAAAGGATTGTTGACCACGCTGGCGGCGGATGCATCGGGAAAACCCGTTTACGCGCTTGAAGGCGCGGTCTTTATCGCCGGCGCGGTGATCCAATGGCTGCGCGATGAATTGAAAGTCATTAAATCGTCGTCGGAAACGGAAGTCTTAATTAAAGATTTGAAAGATACTAACGGCGTGTATTTTGTTCCTGCGTTCACCGGTTTGGGCGCGCCGTATTGGGACAGCGAGGCCCGCGGAATCATTTGCGGACTGACGCGCGGGGCGAATGTCAAACACATTGTCCGCGCGGCCGTGGAATCGATGGCGTATCAGACCAAAGATGTGGTTGATGTGATGAGTCAGGAAATTCGAAAGCCGATCCGTGAACTCAACGTCGACGGCGGCGCGTGCCGGAATGATTTTCTCATGCAATTCCAGGCGGGTTTGCTCAACGTCAGAGTGGTCCGTCCCCGAATGATCGACACGACGGTCACCGGCGCGGCGCATTTGGCGGGCGTGACCGCCGGTTTATGGACACCGAACGATTTGAACCGCTTCCGCAAGAGAGACAGAGTTTTTTCGCCGAAGATGTCGGAGGAACAGAGGGACAATTTGTATCAAGGTTGGACAGAGGCCGTGAAAAGAGCGAGAACGTAATGATTTTCGTAGGGGCAGGCCCCTGTGCCTGCCCTCGTTGTTGAGCGGGAGGGCAACCACAGGGGGTTGCCCCTACAGTATCATTATGAAACGCAATATTTCTAATCTATCCTTCCGAACGTTTGACCTTCTCATCATCGGCGGAGGCATCAACGGTGCGGCCATCGCCAACATCGCTTCGCTCAACAGGCTGAATGTCGCGCTCATCGAAAAAGGCGATTTCGCCAGCGGTACCTCCGGCAAATCCACCAAACTTCTGCACGGCGGATTACGTTATCTTGAGAATTTCGAATTCGGTCTTGTCGCCGAATCTTTGCGGGAGCGATCCATTCAAGTCAAAAGCGCGCCGCATTTGGTCAAGATCCTGCCGTTCATCATTCCTGTTTACAGGAATGATCCGCGCCCATTATGGAAAATGCGCCTCGGTGTTTGGCTTTACGATGTGCTGTCCGGGAAATATTCTCTCGGCCGGCATCAGACATTGTCGGCGGCGGAAGTTTTGGAATGGATTCCCGGATTGAAAGCGGACAATCTTAAAGGCGGGGTTTTGTATTACGACGCGCAGATGAATGACGCGCGGCTGTGTCTCGAAAACGTCCTGATGGCGCAAGAGCGCGGAGCTGCGGCGGCTAATTACGTCGAGATGCAGTCGTTTCTCAAAGACAATGGACGCTGCAACGGCGTCAAAGCGCGGGATAACATCAGCGGCCGGACATTTGAGATCAAAGCCAAACACATTGTCTGCGCCGCCGGCGTGTGGACGGACGAGATTTTTAAAAAAGACCGCCCCGGCGCAACGGCGCAGATCCGCGCCACCAAAGGCGCCCATATTTTGTACCGCAAACGTCTCTCCGACGCGGCGCTGTTTTTGCAAAGCGCCTCCGACGGCCGCATATTTTTCATCATTCCCTGGCAGGATCATTCGATGATCGGTACAACGGACACGGATTTTTCAAATTCTCCCGACGACGTCCGGCCGGAGAAGGAAGACATTGATTATTTGATCGTCCAGGCGCAGCGGTTTTTTCCGAATGAACCTTTTCGCCGCGAGGACATCACGGGGTCGTTCGCGGGCTTGAGGCCGTTGGTCAAAGCTCAAGGTTCACCATCCAAAGTTTCCCGCAAACACAAGATTCGTGTATCAGAGTCCGGTGTGGTGTATGTGATGGGCGGAAAATATACGACGTATCGCGTGATCGCCGAAGATGCTTTGAAAAAAATCATCAAGCATCCGCTCATCGACACATCGCGCCATTATCCGCTCTACGGTGGAGGGGACGTGCATGACGATTTGAATCACGTCAGCCGCGAATACGGTGTGGGCGTTGACATTGTTAAACAGTTGATTGAAATTTATGGGACGCGTTACCGCGAAGTCCTGAAATCGGCGGCCGGT
>Ga0210019_1003179_pt1 | contig 15295 bp, 12 predicted proteins | sample CryGeyCG2114_020_2_FD_183969 | JGI IMG/M metagenome (GOLD analysis project Ga0210019, IMG submission 183969) | Groundwater microbial communities from aquifer - Crystal Geyser CG11_big_fil_rev_8/21/14_0.20 (SPAdes) (version 2) | ecosystem: Environmental > Aquatic > Deep subsurface > Groundwater ...
CCAATAAGTATGCCTAATAAAAGGTAGGCAGTTACCGCAGGAAATTTTATTCTTTTTATTAGTTTTGCAGAAAACAGGCCTGCGGTCAGAATAAAACCAAGCCCTAAGATTGTGTTCATTTAATTATGCCTTTTTGCCGAAATACTGCCTGGATAATATCGAATATGCCAACCATACCAACCAGCCAGCCCGCCTTGTTTATCACTGGAAACTCTTCCTTTAAATGCAGCCGCATAAGCTTATAGGCTTCTTCTATTGCGGCATCTTCTGGAATAGAGACAAATTCTGTCTCCATAATATCCTCGACAACAACTAAATTTCCTATATCTTCGGAAATATCTATCTTGAATATATCTACTTCCTCTTCGTCTAAAAATGGCACTAATTTTAATACGTCGGGGTGATAAGAGCTAAAAATATCTACAAGATTACGAAAAGAAACAATACCCCTAAGATGCCTATCCCCATCGACAACTGGGACCAAAGGAAATATATGAAACTTTCCAAAACTCTTCAGAAGCTCCTTAAGGGTTGTGGAGCGTTGAACAGTAATTACTTCTTTTGACATTACCTCTTTTACTTGCATTTTATTCGGCCTTTTCCTGTTCGTAGTTGATAGCCCTTATGGGGTAAGGTATTATTATGTTTTCCTTTGCGTAACGCTCATGCAATCTCTTAATAAACTCATGTTTAATCAAATATTGATCCACAAATTCCTTGGCTCTTAATAGTCGCTCCTGTTTATCATTATCGCATTTATCATATTCTATTTATAATCTCGGGCTCTGGTTCGTCTGAGCGTCAAATCTACTGCCCGAACTGGTTAATAAACAGAACCTTTAAGATTGTATGCTACCTGCCTGCCAAGAGCAAGCGAAACTCCATTGCCCAGTTAAGACGCGAGAATTTGCTCCTTAAAACCTAAGAAATGCCCAATTTGACACGAATAACCGCTTTCCGGGCAGAGCAATACTACCTAGGCAAAACTGTATTCTTGGCTATATCTAAGAACTCTTCAGCCAGCTTTATCAGCTTTTCGCAGCCTGCCTGTGACCATCTGTTGTAATAGTCAGCCTCTTCCCTTAGGTCCTTAGCCTGTTGGAAACCTTCCAGGATATAAACAGGAATAATCTTTGTATCAACGTACAAGGTCTTGATAGCTGCAACCAGGCAGTAATGGCTGTGTTCCCGTAGGCTTTTAGCATAGAGCAATGCCCTTGCGCTGTGAAACATTGAATAATAGGTCTGGATAGTTGCCCATTTATAATCAGCTTCGCTGTGGGTTTTATGCGCTCGAGCTAAGTCAGATTCTGCTGCCTCAATTTCCTTTGCAGCCAAGGCAGGCCCTCGTGAAAACGGCTTAATCTTGCCTCTTTTTAGGCAATCATCGTATTCTATGGTCATTCCTTCTCCTCCCAGAGCACAATACCCCGCTCAACCTCTTGCATAAAGAATTTCTCGCCTTCTTTAAAACTGGCAAGTTCAGATGCGGTTTTAATTACGGTTTGGAGTTTTTGCTTAGTTTTTATGGAAGAGACGGCGTCTTTTGTTGCTTCAGGATCCTTGGAAAGAATAAATAGGTCAATATCGCTTGATAGGTCGTTTTCTCCGCGGCTGTAACTGCCGTAAAGCACAATTTTACGTGAGAAAGGCTTAAGCTTTGCTACGATAGGACGCAAGGAAAACACATTCTTCAATACCTTAAACTGCTTTATGGCCGCGTCATCATAGACAATGCGGTAAAAGATAACCTTGCCCCTTCTCTCTTGTGAAACCAAACCCTGGCGGATAAGCTCTTTTAGGGCAAAATACACACCCGCCCTGCTGGCCTGGGTTGCTTTCTGAATTTCGCTGGCTAATAATTCCTTACTCGGATCTTGGGCAAGGCATGATAGCACCTTAAGCGAATTAGTCGCTGCGAATATGTCTATGATCTTATTGTTATTCTTCCCCATCCTCTTCTCCTGTCTAATATATTAGACAATTGTTTATTATATTAGACAATCGGATTAAGTCAACATATTTCTTGAAAAAACAGCTACTTCCCTTACTTTTCACCTTAACTTATCTGAACACCTTCTCCGGGGCATTCACCCTGAAATATTCTGCCGTGTCTTTTCCCTTCGCTTCAGTTATTTCTTCTTTTTAACTATTCTTGATTAATCCTTTCATCAAAAATGCGGACAAGCGGGTCTTCCCAGCCAAAACAATATTCTTTCCCGCAAAGCGGTTCAAAGGCATCAATGTATGATGGATCGATTCTGGCGAACTCCTCAAGCAAAGCTACCAACTCACCGGCCAACCCTCCTACAATGCCGTTTGAGTCATCCACTCCGCCGACACTTACCTTCTTTTCCAAACGTAAAAGCAATTTAACCAAAATATCGGCAGTCTGCCGATTTACCGGCAATTCACAAACAATCGCTGACAGCCGGTTGCATCCTTCACGCAAAGAATCCTGATTCGCAAACCAGGTACGTGACGGCCCGGAATAAGGCTTTATATACTTCATAGATTCGGTAATGGCCTTCTTGACTCCGTCTAACTCATCTTGATTTAATGCATCTCTGCGGCTACTACATTTAACCTCATTAGTAATCTGCTTATCCTTATCGTTCAATGGCTTCCCGGCCATCACCGCATAGAGCGCCAGGGCAACCATATGCTTGCAAAGCCTGTCGTTCTGTCCAACATAACAAGTGCAGTGGCCTTGTTTGTAGTTTCGGGCTGATACGGAAACGCGATACGACTCTGTCCCCTGGACAACCGCAGAGAAGTAGCCTCCCAACGTCTCAACCTCCGTCACCTTTCCGCTTTCATACAATCCCACCGCCCGCTTAAACATCGCTTCATCAGTGGCGAATTTGATTTTGTTAAGGTCGTAAGAAGTAGCCATATCTCGACTATATCAACTTAACTATTTCTCGCCTGTTCCTTTTTTGATGACTGGCACATTTTGTTTTTTGTGTGTCCCTAGAATTCATCTACCCACCCCTGACGTATTCGCCAGTCTGTATTTGGTATTATTTTCAAATCACTCACAACATGCGTTCCTCTTGGGTCGCTTGTTTGCATTGATGCCATGTGTTGGCCGGACCATGTTGGTAATGAGTCCCCTGGCTCCAAACCAAAGGTGATCCTTGTCAAAAATGATTTAACAATAGCCCCAAGTTCATAAGCCCTTGTTTCTATCACTTGTTCGATGTCTTGATTAACCAACCCGGAGGTGCCGTGAGCTATCCTTGCTCTTAGGTCACTTAAAGAATAACCTTCCCGTTTTTCAAATAAACTTTTAACGTATTCATGATCTTTACCAAACACCCATTTAGCTACCTCTTGAGTTTTATTCCGCAAACTTTTGACACAATCAAAGTAGGCCTTTTCCACAAATTCGATAGGGTCTTTATTGTAAAGTGCTTTTAGCTTTCTATTAACACACTTAATCTTTTCTGTCTCGATGCTTTTTTTATCCCTTTTCTCTTTTACAAAGCCGAAGTTGGCGTCTCCTTCAGCGACGGCTATTGCCAACAATTCAAAAGATAAATAATAACACAAAAAGGATACGTAAGTACTACGGGATGATCTCCCCCTATTGAACCACTCAATAGCAGCATCCAGGAAAATTGCATCTTCAGAAACCGGAAATTTTCTGAACATTGCATCCAAAATGTTCAAATCTTCCTTTGAGGGAACCGCACACGCTGCCCCCATAGGTTTGTTATGATACTTGAGCCGCCATTCAACCTTACCGTTGTAAGCAAAAGCCATCCTATTAACTCCGACACCAATAGTTGCAATTGCCCTCCTAATGTATTCCGGATCAATCGACTCTAACTCATACCGCCCATCGTAGATAATGTAATTCTCAACCAGAGGGGCAGAACCTTCAATGTTTGGGCATTTGAAAAGATGAAATTTATCTCCGAATGAAAATTGTTCATGGGGTATGTTGATATTTGTTCTTACCACAAATTCAATAACCCTGTGGCATGTGGTCATTATATAAAACAGGCAGCCTTGAACCAGGTAGTCATCAGTTATCTTTCTAATTTCCACGTCGATTTCTTCGCTACCTTTCGGATACACGATGGGTTTCCATTCCCCAGGGTTATTATATCTGCCAGGCAATCCTATTTCATACAGACATTTATCCTTAACTTTCCACCGATTTGTCATTTCATCCCACATCCCCACTTGGAATCCGACAGAGTCCCCTGGAGTGACATTTATACATTGAGTTTTGTCGATTTCTCGAGTAAAAGTCGCTGAGGAACCATTGGAAAAGTAAATATTGAAACCATATAAGCCGTATTCGTCATTCGTTAATAATTCCAATACCTCAAATCTCGGCAATTTATAAAATTGGGGGTGCCTTTTGAATTTTAGTCGCTCCTTAAAATAAACATTCACCAATTCCAGTAGAAAATTTTGCAAACCCGAAAGAACACCCTTAATTTCTGCGATTTTTTCGGGGATGGACAATAAATCAATACGATAAACCTCTTGAATTTCCGAGGCAATATCTCCAAAACCACCGTTATTTAACAACGGTAGTATTGCTTGAATAATCTGATCGGTTGTGGGCTCCTGAAAATTTGGGAAAGTTCCTTTTCTTAAATGCAGAAAGGGCATAAACTTATATGGTTGCTTGATAGCGCAATTAGTTAAATTTGCAAGCAAAGTAAAGGACTCCCTGTTGTCGATCAATTTTTTGTATGTATTTACCACCTCCTCATCTGGAATCCTCTCTGTGATGGTTCCCAGAAACGACCTTAATTCAATTAAGGCGTCTCGTTTGCCACAGGTAATCCCCTCAACTCGAACAAGGGTAAATATATACTCTAACCCTCCCAATTTTTCCGCTACAGAAAATAATTTTTCTAATTCACCCATGATATTTTATCATTTCTTTCCTACTAAATAAGCTCTCCGCGGAAGGCTTTGGCTAAAATAGACTGCTCGATTCTACTGTGCATCCAGCTCAATGTTTTCCTCGCAGTTATCATACTCTCTCGGCCTCTACTTGCCTTAAGCTCATAAAACCTCTACAAACTCCGCCACAACGTGGAAGTCGCCCTCTTGAACTTTCTCCAAAACGATATCTTGAAAATCTTTATTATCTGGGCGTAAGATGATTTTTACATGTCGAAACGTATCTTCTGTTGTCACTTTTTCACTAAAATATCGCTTAATCGTATAACTTTTCATCGTCTCAGGATCAGTAATATGCCGTGATTCCACTAATACAATCTTACCGTTACGACTTCCTCCTTGATCCGGACGGAACAAACACCAACTGCCGTCCGGGATAGTCGGCTCCATTGATTTGCCTACTACCTGCGCAATAAACATATCTTCTCTAAGATGGCTCTTGTCTGGCATCGGTTTCCAGCCTTTGATATTTGGTATCGGCTGCTCTCTAAACGCCGTGGCCACGGCCTGCAAGTCATAAATAGGCAGGTATCCATCTTTGCAACTCCCATCAGGAATAACGTCGCTAAAGAACAGATCCGACTTTTCTTCATCAGTTTCGCTTAATCTCTTATAGACACGCTTTAAAAGATACTCTTTCACAACTGCCGCAAAGGCCTTGTCATCCATAATCTTGTTGAAGATATCCTGGTTCTGATCCATACGGTCTACCAATTTGGATATAAACACATCCTCAAATCCGTATTTGAAATTATCTATCGTGTTGGTCTTAGCTTGGACGCCGAGCTTCTCATCCATAACCATCTCTTCTTCGATCTGATCAAAGAATAGCTTATCAGCCTCGGTAAAGTCAGTTCCAAACCGTTCATTGAGAAGCTTGATTATTTCAGATAGGCGAGCGTATTCTTCCTTGTCTTTTCTCGTCCCAGCTTCTGAGATTGGTTCAATAGCCGCATCTGAATCCTTTTGCAATTGAATCCTGCCATCAGCTATTTTTTGCAGACGGTAATACTCCAGTGCGACTTCATCGCCAAGATGATATCTTTCGCCGCGGTCAGGCCCCGGGAGCTTCTTAAGTAAAAAGCGCGAAAAAGCGTAAAATTTCTCAAGCTCAATATCTTGGAACGGCATAATCTGCGCCAAAAACGCATACAGGCGGATAAAGACACCCAGCGTATTGACAAAATCCTCTTTATGCTCGTCTTTTTCAATTGCCTTAAACCGCTCAACTGCCACATCCACTATTGAATTTAATTGAGCATGCTCGCGCTTTGTATGTAATTCTTTATTCCTGAAGAATACGGCGCAAAAAGCGTCAACGTCTGACTGGTATACCACCTTAAACGAATCCAGCTTGGCCTTAAGATCATAAAGTTTGTTCGGATCGGTTACATCGCTTAATTGCGTTTGTTCATAATACGGCTGAAAAGCCGCTAAAATATCCTCTCGCTTATTAACAAAGTCCAAGATGAAGGTATCTTCTTTACCCGGGCAGATTCGATTTAAGCGACTCATGGTCTGCACTGCCTTAACGCCGTCAAGCCGCTTGTCCACATACATGGTATGTAAAAGCGGCTCATCGTAGCCGGTCTGATATTTCTCAGCAACAAGCAATATCTGGTATTCAGATGTTGAGAACCTCTCCGGTAATTCCCTTTCTTTTATGCGCCGCTCTTTGCCATCTTTATCAATATATTTATTCATGCTTTCTTCGGAATATTCTGGCGGAATGCCATCTAAAAGAACCACCCCCGAGAAGGCAACAAGAACTTTAATATCTCTATAACCTTTCTCTTTCAGGTAGCGATCAAACTCATGCTTATATCGTACCACATGCTCGCGCGAAGCCGTAACCACCATCGCCTTGGCCTTACCGCCTATCTTTTTCATAGTAACCTGCCGGAAGTGCTCAATCATAACCTCGGTTTTCTGAGCCAAGTTATACGGATGGAGCGTTAAAAACCGCGCGATAGCGCAAGCGGCCTTTTTCTTGTTTACATTTGGATCTTCTTCAATCTTCTTGGATAGCTGGAAAAACGTCTGATAGGTTGTATAGTTTTCAAGGACATCATGAATAAATCTCTCCTCAATAGCTTGCCGCATAGAATAAAGATGAAACGGCTGAGGCTTGCTATCTATGTCTTTTTGTCCGAAAAACTCGAGCGTTTTTGCCTTGGGCGTTGCCGTAAAACCAAAGAAGCTTAGATTCGGCCGGGGCCCTCTTTTTAACATAGAGCGCCGAATTTCATCTTCAATATCATCTTCTTCCATTTGCTCGGCAGCCAATTCTCCCTCATCAACCGTTGAAAGCACATCTTTCATTTTCTTGGCAGACTCACCGCCCTGCGAACTGTGCGCCTCGTCAACGATAACAGCATAATTCCGCTTGGGAAGATCGCTAACCTTATCCAAAACAAAAGGAAACTTTTGAAGTGTAGTGATAATAATATTCGTCCCGCTGGTGAGTGCCTGAGCCAACTGGGCGGAATCTTTGTCGATTTTTTCAACCACCCCAGACTTATGTTCAAATTGGTAAATCGTATCTTGTAACTGCTTATCAAGAACAATGCGGTCGGTAATCACAATCACTGAGTCAAATATTCGCTTATCGTTTCTGTCGTGAAGACCGGCTAAATGATAGGCAAGCCATGCAATAGAATTGCTCTTGCCGCTTCCAGCACTGTGTTGAATCAAATAATTCTTTCCCGCTCTATTGGCAAGAGCATCAGCGGAAAGCTTCCGAACACTATCAAGCTGGTGATAGCGAGGGAATATCATGGTTTCAATCTTAATCTTTCTGCCTTCAAAAGTTTTTTCTTCGACTTCCAGATGCAAAAACCTCCCCAAGATATCCATCCAGCTATCTTTTACTAAAACTTCTTCCCATAAATACGATGTCTTATGTCCGCTTGGATTTGGCGGATTCCCGGCACCTTTGTTATACCCTTTATTGAAAGGCAGATACTTTGTCTTGCTCCCTTGCAGACGAGTCGTCATGTAAATAACATCTGTATCAACAGCAAAATAAACGAGGGCTCTCTTTTTAAACTGGAATAAAAGCTCGTGTTCGTCGCGGTCATACTTATATTGCCGCTTGGCGTCGTCAACATCCTGTCCCGTAAACGGGTTTTTCAATTCAATGGTAGCCACAGGAAGGCCGTTCACGGATAAAAGCATATCAATTGAACTTTCATCCTTTGTGCTGTAATGAACTTGACGGGTAACTGCAAGGATATTCTTATCGAAAAGCTTTTGAGTTTCAGGGTTTAATTTGCTGACCGGCTTAAAATAGGCGAGCATGAATTTCTTGCCATAATCAGTAATTCCATGGCGCAAACAATCAAGCATTCCGCGCGCATCCAACTCCTGATTAAGCCGATATAAAAACTTCTTTTCTACATCTGCGCCATGAATCGTAACCAAACTATCCCATGTCTTCTTTGGGGTATCCTTGAGAAACTGAAACAGGACCGTTTGATCAATTGCCAAATCCCGGCTAAAGTTATCCGGATCGCCCTTTACATAACCACCGCGCTCAATCAGGCTTTGCTCAATAGATGCTTCAAATGCTTTTTCATCCGTTATTGACATTTTGCTTCTCCGCAATGGCTTCTTTGCTCAGCTCACTAATAATGAAATCAATCCAGCTTTGATACCAATACCAAGTCTTGACTACTTTTGCGCCAAAGCCCTTGTCAGGATTTTTGCCATCATGTTTTTGCCAAAATAAAGTATGCTGGTGCATCCTAACCGACTTGAATCCAGCGGCTTGAATCTTTTCAATTACCTGCGATGGTGAATACTTGGGTTTTTCTCTATCTTCTTTAACCCAATATTCTTTCTGAATATCCTTCGCTAAAGGATCGTTGGGCGATAAAAACTCAATAACCCGGTCAGCTTGCCCTACTCTCTTTGCCGTTACTTTAGTAAACAACAATCTATATGAGAAACGCTCGCTTTTTATCTCTTCTTCTGTAAGGTCCTTTTCGAAATCCGCTATGTAAGACCGCACGTATTGTGGAATCTGCTGCTCTCTATCTTTGATAACTTGTGCCTGAGAATAATCTAATTCTGCAAATTGTAAACTTAAGGCCAATTTCTTATCGAGCGAATATCTCTCCCCGTGTAAGGTCTTTAAGTAATGGTTATAATTCAACGCGCACGCCTGATAACGAGCTGATAAATAAGAATCAAGTCCAACAGCTTTTCTGTGCTCAATTTGATTTCTAAGCCCTATGAGAAACTTTAAGTTATTAACTGTATGTTTATCGAGAGGGCACTCCGGCACCGAAATACATTTTGTTAAATCCCAATACCTGCGTTCTCCATTGGCATATTCATACCTCTTACGGCCATTGACCACTTCAAAATACCGATAATCAACCTTTTTTGACCTATAATACGCATGGAGCAGATACACCCATGCGATAACAAAAAGCACGATAAATGATTCTGTTTTAAAAGTCGTCGTCGGATTATTATAAATCTGAACTGCCGATAATGCCGCTTCCAGCGACTTCTGAATTAACTCAATTCTTTCAGAATAAAGCCTTCTAGGCATTAACCTCGCTCCTCACATCAATCTTCCCAGTCACGACTTCTGAAATAAAGGAAGTGCGAAATTCTTTGAGTAGCTCGATTGATTTTTGTTCTCGCTTGACCTGCGTATCAATCTGCGTTGTTTTACTTTTGATAAGGTTTACTATCTCTTTTTGCTCTCTTATCGAAGGCAGAGATAATAACAAAATAGCATATTTATCAGCACCTATATTCTGAATAGTCGCCTGATTAAAAATTGAATTCTTCCAGTTTTCATATGCATTTGAACGTGTAAAGTAATACAAAAAATCGCTCAATAACAGATCCTCATTAGGGCACGCTTTTATAAGATATCCTGCAAAGCATGCTTTACCTGCATAATCCTTAAACTGGAATGTCTTCCCAACGGTAGCCCCGCTTCGTGCGAACAAAACGTCACCCTCACAGAGAAAATAATCCTTGGCTTGTTCAGCGGTTAAGGATCTAAACGTATCTTGCCGCAGATCGCCATTCTCATCAAAATCCGTAATCCGTATATAGCGAGGCAATTCTAAATCTTCTAATTCCGCAACTTCATTCGCACCATATTCCAGATTGCCCTTAACTAAATATTTCAATTTTTTAACCTTCCAATGCTTCGGAATCTTGCCAAACCACTCGACGCCAGAATCTTTCATTTCGGCTTTGGGATTAAGCCCTTTGGTTACTTCCTGATTGATAATCGCCGTCCGCTCCTCTTTGAGGAGTTCGATCATACGCTCCTTTTTGGTAATCAGGTCGTCAATCTGCGCAGTTTTAAGGTCAAGAAAATTGGAAAGTGATTCCTGCTCATCGAAAGCGGGATCAGGGATAGCGACGTTATTTACCTCATCAACGGATATAGCAGTATACGTTGAACCAGTCGCTATTCGGTTCAACTCACCTGATAAGCACAGCGCACGATAATAAGAATACTTCTTCTGTGATTGCTTCGGCCTTATCGCACACAATCCCCTACCAATTCCGTATGCTTGATCGGCGATGTTCACCGCACCCACAGGGGCCCTTACAGATAAAAGAATGTCATCCTTTATTGCAAGTTTATTTGGAGCTTCACACCAAACGCTGGGATTGGGATTTAAGCCTGAAAAATCCGCGTTGCCCTGAAGAAATGGGATTCCCACACCATCCTTATTACAGTCATCTGATTCCGGAGATTGTCCCATAATGGTTTTATCAAGATACTTCAACCGCTTGATATTCCATTGTCTCGGGACATCCCCAATCCACTCAATTCCCGATTCTTTGTATGCCGAATATCGCTTATGCATTTTGTTTAATACCAGCTTCGCTTATCGTGCGCTTAACCGGCCTTTGCTGGTGAATAATTAATTTACCCTTTTCAACCAGGAGATGGGCTGTCTGTAATTCCACCCTCCAATCCTGATACTCCTTAACGAGATCTTCAATGCCGGAATGTTCATTAAAAATAACTTTATCTTCTGCGGATTGAACCATCAAACGGTTAAGGATATCTACGCCTTCTGGTTTTAATGAGCCAAGCCGATCCCCCTCGTGTGGGGCCGTATCGCGTAAGGGGTGAATAACTATTGCTAATCGTGGATTAATAGGACAGTAAAAATCACACTGGGCAGGAGCCCAATATTGTAAACAAACCGGATTATCGCTCGTTACAAACTGTGTCTCGGTCTCATTCTTGAACACAATCCATGGCGATGTCGCTAAAACTTTTTGAATATTAATCAGAGAATTAATCCCCATGGCCTTGGGAAAGGATTTTTTTATTTCGACCTCAACTCCGCCATGCTTACGGATTGTTTCAATGACATCTCTATACTTTGAATCAGGATTAGCAAGCTCTTTTTCCTCCAACTTATTATATAAATCTTGAACAATATCAGAAAGATGTGAAGACCCTAGCCGCACAGCCGTTGGCGTACAGGCTCTCAAATAAGATAAATATCCGGGCATCAGATACTTTGTCATTACTGTATATGTATCTTCTTGAATGCTTTTGACGCACTCGGCCCATTTAGGCTCAAACAGTCTGAGATAATCCTCCACGGCTCTTGGATTATCGGGTATATATTCTGTCGTGCTCCAATCGACGCCATAGCAAATAGATTTTATCGGTATGGCGTTTTGCCGACTCAAATTGCTTTTACGGACAACATTAACCAAGTCTTGATTGTCCGCCAGCCCAAAGGCTCTTAAATATGTTTGAGCGACATAATGATCTTTAGCCATTTAAAACCTTACCCAGCAACCCCTCCGTTTCTTTCTCTATGGCCAGAATATCCTTGCGAATTTCCTCAAGAGACCTAAACGGCTTATATTTGTAAAATTCCTTGGTAAAATTTATTTCATAGCCGACCTTATCCTTGCTTCTGTCCATCCACGCATCCGGCACGTGGGGTAGAACCTCACGCTTGAAATATGCCTCGATATTATCCATAAGCGGCACATTCTCAAAGTCGCGTAATTCGCTGTCCGGCTCCGACTTGCCGTCTTTATTCAAACAGATATCAGCGGTCTCGTCGCGCTCACTGAGAGCGTCAAGGATGGCTTTCATAACCGGAGCCTTGACCTTAAGCCCCCCCTATCCATTATCTTTTCGATCACCTCAATAAATTTCTCCCTGTTCTTATAAACTCTGGAGCTCTCTAATCTGTAAAGCGCATCTTTTATCTGTTTCTGCAGTTTTTCGCCTTCCTCAGCTTCTCTCAACCCCTCTTTGCCTTTCTTCTTAGACTTGGCAAGGTTAATAAAAACGCTTTGTTCATCAAGCCGCTCGACCCGTTCCTTTGAAATCTGAAAATTAAGCCGGAGCGGCCTTTCTACTGTTATGCGCGTATAGCCGAAATAGTCATTCTTAAAAATCTTACAGTATTCGTTTTTTTTAAAGGTACCATAAATCTTCGTAATCTCGGCAGTATGTTCATCGCTAATCTCATTTCGTTTATTGCCGAGACTACGCGTCATCTTCTGAAAAAATCCGGTGGCATTAATAAGCTGAATCTTGCCCTTCCGCTCTTTTTCTTTGCGGTTTGTAACAATCCAAACATACGTAGAGATACCGGTGTTATAAAAAAGCTGATCCGGAAGGGCGATAATCGCCTCAAGCATGTCATTCTCAATAATCCATTTCCTGATTTCACTTTCGCCGCTTCCGGCACCGCCTGAGAAAAGAGGCGAGCCGTTAAAAACAATCCCGATACGCGCACCGCCATTCTCCGGCCTCATTTTTGAAATCATGTGTTGCAGGAATAAGAATGAGCCATCACTAATACGCGGCAGGCCAGCGCCAAAGCGGCCGGAGAAACCTAACTGCTCGTATTCTTTTGTGATATCTTCTTCAATCTTTTTCCACTCCACACCAAAGGGAGGATTGCTCAACATATAGTCGAACTTTTCATCCTTAAGGCCGTCTTGCGTGAATGAATTACCGAACTTGATATGCTCTGTGTTCTGCCCTTTGATAAGCATGTCAGAATTACAGATAGCGTAGGATTCCGGATTAAGCTCTTGGCCGAATACACGCAGATCCGCATCTGGGTTAAGCTCGCGCAGATACTCCTCGGCAACTGATAACATACCGCCTGTCCCGCAAGCAGGGTCATAGAGCGTTTTAACAATACCTTTCTTTGTAAGAATCTCTTTATCGTTCAAGAAAAGTATATTGACCATAAGCCGGATTACTTCGCGCGGCGTGAAGTGTTCTCCTGCTGTCTCATTGGAAAGATCAGCAAACTTACGAATAAGCTCTTCGAATATATACCCCATCTCAATATTTTTGATTTTATCTGGGTGCAGGTCAACCTCAGCGAACCGTTTAACGACCATATATAGAAGATTGGCTTTATCCAGCCGCTCAATATGGTCATTAAAGTTAAAATGCTCCAGAATACTGCGGGCATTTTTAGAAAAACCGTTGATATAGTTCCTAAGGTTAGCGGCAATGTCGTTCGGGTCAGCAACCAGCTTCTGAAAGTCATATTTACTTTTATTAAAAAAGGTTAGCCTGGCCTTCTTTTTGAGTACCGTTTCAGCCGCATCAGGCGAAAGCCTTTTAGTTTGCGGAAGATAAGCAAAAACAGCTTCTTTTGTTGGCTCAAGCACACAATCAAGACGGCGAAGCACTGTTATTGGTAGAATTACCCGGCCGTATTCAGACTGTTCATAATCGCCGCGGAGCAGGTCCGCAATGCTCCAGATAAAATTCGCTCTCTCTTTGAAATTTATGGTCATAACTCAAACTCCTTTAGAAACTAAACAATTTCTCTCTCGGCCTGTCATCCTCCGGCCAAGTCTTGATGCCTGTAGCTTTCCTTGCCTTCGTCATTCTCATTTAGACGTCCACCAATAATTCATACTGCCTTGTCCCCTTTTAAGTGCATTGTGAGCCCTTTCGCTTCCAGTTAATATGGCCATCCACCAGTATTTTCAATTATGGACTTTTTTAGAGACTTCTTTCGCTTTTTAGAGACATCTCCTTTAGGGACATTTTTAGGGACATTTTTCACTTTTTAGGGACATTCTCTGTTGCACAAAAATAGGCCCCTTTCTTGTATCCGACTTTCTTTGCTAGGCCAGTCTCGACTAACCGCTTTAAATCTCTAATTGCTGTCTTTTTAACGATATTCCCAAATAGTTCTAAATATGAAGTAATCGTCATCTGTTTCTTCTCATTTACCATTAACCGTAAGGCTTCAATCTGACGCTCGTTCAAACCCAGTTTTTTAAGATCTGTCTGGCGTTCTTCAGGAATACTAGGCACTAAATCCAGAATCTTGTCTCCCGGACCATAGAACTTAACAACGAAATAGTCTCCTTCTTCCGAAAATTCCGGATCAGAAAGATCATGCGCCTTCATGTGTTTTTTCATTTTGGTAATACCGGTCCCGTAACGTTCCATATCCAATGTCTCATGGAAGATGTTGCAGATTGCTTCATTACGGGTGGCATGCTGGCCTTCCAGCTTCTTAATATTAAGTCCTGGTAAAAGACCTCCAGGATTACGCACTTCTATGCGGTCATCAAAAATAGAAACCATAATAGGCGCGCCTCTGCGGTTATAATCACGGTGCGCGATGGCATTGATAACAGCTTCGCGGATGGCCTCAAAAGGATATTCTGGGATATCAACGCGTTTAAATTCTAAAATCTTATTTGCCAAACGTGTATTGCGCTTAAAGAAAGATGCGACATCTCCCAGCATTTTATAAATATGCCCCTTTATTTCCTGCGAATCAATAGTTTCTACCCGGTCGATCCCCTTAAAACGGGCAATGCGAATTTCATGATGCGTAATATGTTCCGTGGGATCCTTGCCGAAGAAAAGCATCGCAGCATTAGTAGGATAAAGCTCGCCCTCTTGTTTCTTTACCACTTTAAGCGTATCTGTTAAAAAGTGCTTAACCGAGATCTTAGGGATAGCGACCTTAAGTTTGGTGGCGCGATTCTGAAGAAAATCTTTTACAGCTTGCTCATCAATAGCATCGTAACTGAGATCTTTGCGAACAACCTTGTCAAAAGGCACCTTGCCGACAACACCCTGTTCATCCAAGAATGAAATCAGGCTATTCATAACCTGGACTTTTAGATCATCCGCGTTACGGAACCTCTTGTATATGAATACTGCTTTGATAGACTTGAAGAAATCCTGTATATCTTTATCCCGCTTAGCATCATCTGCAGCCCGTTTTTTCAGCGACAGTGACCTCAAACAGCAGGGTTAATTAACTTTAGGCTGTAAGAAACCTAAAAAAGAGTATAATACCCAAAGGAGGCCACAATTGGAACCTATTATGAATACAAAGAAAGA
>Ga0210019_1003181_pt1 | contig 15291 bp, 22 predicted proteins | sample CryGeyCG2114_020_2_FD_183969 | JGI IMG/M metagenome (GOLD analysis project Ga0210019, IMG submission 183969) | Groundwater microbial communities from aquifer - Crystal Geyser CG11_big_fil_rev_8/21/14_0.20 (SPAdes) (version 2) | ecosystem: Environmental > Aquatic > Deep subsurface > Groundwater ...
TTGAGCAATACAGGATGATAGAGGATTTTGTTGAAAATTTCGGATTGTAGAAACTTATTAAAACTTTATTTGTTTAAATATTAAATGGTTAGCTATAGGGAAAGACTTATTGAGAGGGCAATTAAGTTGGATCATTTTTTAATTCAAACCTGGTATAATCGACACCTTACATGTTCTAACGAAAATCACAAAGCCCCTAATGGATTAATTTGTGGTTATTGTTATATGCCTCTGGTGATAGAGAAAATTTTGAAAGAGGAAGATATGCAAACGGCAGTTAGAGATTTACAAACATTATATTTTTTTAAAGCGTTAAGATTACTGGAAAATGAATTAGAAGAAAAATTTAAACCAGAGGGATTAAGAAAATTAGTGGAATCAACATCCCTCGAGCCTCTTCCAAAGTGTTTACCTTTTTAATCTTTCTTCAATTTCAATCAACCTTTTAATTTTGGCCTCGCGTTCTTTTCCTGTGATTCCACATTTTAAAAAATCTGTTTGGAAGCCAAATGCTAAATCAGCAAGGATGTTTTCTTCTGTTTCACCGCTTCTATGAGAAAAAATAATTTTAATGTCTTTGCTTTTTGCAAGCTCGCAAACTCTTTTAACTTCTAAAAGAGAGCCATTTTGGTTTGGTTTAACAATAATTGCATTCACGCTTTTTTCTTTAATTGCTTTTTCAGTTCTTTTGTAATCTGTAACAGTTAAATCATCGCCGACAATAAGTTTCTGCGGGAATTTTTCCATGAGTTTTGTAAAATTTCCAAAGTCCTCTTCCTGGAAGGGGTCTTCAATATAAAATAAATCAAAGTTTTTAATTAAATTAGAAACATAATCAAATTGTTCCTCGCCGGTTCTTTTTAATATTGGATTTTTATAAAGATATTTTTTTCTGCTGAAAAAACTTGAAGCAGCAATATCAACCCCCATAGGAATTTCAATGCTTTTTATAATTTTAAAAACTTCTTTATCGTTTAGACTTGTTATCCAGGCATCCTCATCGTTTCTCTTTTCTTTAAAATTCTCATCGCGCTCTTTAAGTAAAAATTTTGATGTTTGTTTTGTTGTTTTTATTATTTCAAAAGATTCTTTTACCGAAGATGAATTTGGGATAATCAGAAATTCTTGAAAATCCGGCTTTCGATAAAATGATGTTGGAGCTTCTGACACAGAATCTGATTTTTTATCTTTTTCTTGGTCAGAATGTTTTCCTCCCCCGATGCAATTCCCAACAAGTCTGGGAAATTTTTTTGCATTAGGGTTTAATATCTGCCAAATTTCTTTTTTTTGTTCTTTTGCAATTGCTTTCAAAATAGCTGATTCAAATGCAAACAGAGTGTTGGCTCCAATATGCCCGTCGACAATATCCTCAACTCTATGCAGGTCTGAAAATTTTTCTAGATTTTCTTCAGAAAAATAATCACTGAACTTGCCAATTGTTTTTATCTCTTCACCAAGTGATTTTTTATACGGCTTCGCCTCATGTTTCCCCTTAGACTTTCCATTTGGTGCAGACGCAGAAAAGTTGCCTACATTTGTTTTAATTGAAATAAAAATAGTTTTCTCTTTTCTTGAATCAAAAACTTCTTTTGCTGAGACTGCTTTTATAATCATGAAAGAAGAAAAATATTCAAGTTTATATGTTTTTTGTGAGGGAAGAATTATTGAGGATGAAATTTGTTCTCGCTGATGCGAGAGAGATTGATGAGATTTTATTATAAAACATTAATTATTAGTTACTTCCCAGCCAAGGAGGAATTTTTCTTTAATAGTTATTGTATCTCCTACATTATATTTTGTGTCTAATTCAAAGCGATTTCCTGTTAAATTGAACCCTCTTATAGAACCATCACTCAACTTAAGGGCTACTTTATATGATTCATCGCTAAAAAAACCATATTTTAGAGTATACATTTCATTCACAATTACTCCTGTTAAATTTTTGTTCTCGCATGATAATACAAATAAAGGCAGTGTAAGTAATAAGCCTTTTTTTAATAAATTTTTCATACTTGTCTTACAATTCTCTCACTATTTAAACTTTTCCATTCTGTTATCCTTTTGGAGTTAATATTATTTTGGGCCCGCTATTAATCCGCCCAAGTTTTTTATCACATTAATAATTTTCTAAAATTTTTCCTTGACAAAGTCTGGAAAAATTTATCAATCAGAGAGCACGAATGTGCGAGTCTATATTAAAACAATAGAAATCCTCCAAAATATTCATTCCCCTTCTTCTTCGCCTTCACTTCCTTCTGTATCCATCTCGTCTTCTGGTTTAGCCAACTGCATTATCTCTCCCTCTTTTGCAATTTCCTCTTCTTCTTTGGCTTCTTTTTCTTCAACTAATTTGTCATTAATTCTTTGTTCTTTTGGTCTTTTTAGAAGTTCCTCTCTTTTTTCAGGGAAAGGTTTATGAACAGAAATTGGAAGAATTCCTGAATCTAGTTCAACTTCAGCGATTTTCAATGCATCGAATTTTATTTTTTCCAAATCTTCATTTGTTATCTTGATTAACAAAGGTGCATTCATAGCTATTTGCAAAGCCCTGGCCCCGAGGATTCTTGCACGTTCGTATTTTGTTAAATGTTCCAGCATTTTATTCCAAAAATTTTTCTATTTTTTTAGATATTTCTTTTTCTGTTTTCTCAATTAAATCAATAACATTTTCAAGTTCTTCTATGCTTATTTCTTTTATGTTGCCTTTTTGCATTGAATGTATGTAACCTTCTGCACAACTCATTGTAACCCGTGCAGTAGTTATGTCTTCTTCTTCTCGTGTTGGATCAAGGACGAATTTTTCGCCAATTTTATATGCAGTAATTGAGAGAGGTACTTCTTTTTTAAGCGGAAGTTTTTTATTTGTGAATTCTCCATAAGCCACTTTTCCTTCTTTCTCGTCGTATTTAGGAATTTTTGCATTTTTTAAAGCAACAATTGCCCCTATTCCCGCAGCATCAAGAAGATTTCCATCGTCGTTAATTGAGTAAATATCAATAAAAACTGTCCAAACCTTTTCTTTTTCTTTTATGCATAATTTTTCAAGTTCAATAAATTTGCTTTCTCGAATTGCCCTGTCTATAATTCTTGCAAGTTCAATTGCAGGGAATTTTTGCGGTCCGCTTTCAAATCTTGGCGAGCTTAAGGGAAGCAACTCTGCACTGACCATTAAATTTCCTTTATCAGGTGAATCTGGATATGGCTCCCCAACATCCATTTTAACTCCGACAAAAACTTCTGTTTTTCCTAATTTGACTCTTGCAGAACCTTCAGCATTTTTTGAGATATTTTTTTCTATAATTATTTCTCTAAATTCGTCGAGAGCTCTGTTGTCAAATCTTTTTCCAATATCTAAATATTCTTTTATTCTTTCTTCTGTTAGTTTTGTTGTTTCCATTATTTTTTAAATGATTTATTTTTTATTTAAAATATGCAGATGAAATCTGCTGGAAAATTTGTTTGCAATTTTTTGTGTAACTTTGTTTCCATTTTATTTAATTGTGATCTCTTTTATTCTTCTTAATAATTTACTTTTTTCATCGTTGGAAAGAGGCATTGAAACTCCGTCCCATGTTATACCTGGATTTATTTTATAATCAGAGTCCTTAAACTCTTCTATTGTTCTAATAATAGAATTAATATCTCCGCGACCAAATTTAACGTCCTTTCCTTGAGCACTAATTATACGATACCTTATTCCCATTTTAGGATCTCTCCAAACATAAATATTTACTGTCATTTTATTTTCCTCCTAACGAATTTTTTAAAGCATTTTTTTGAATCTTGTAAATTTCTTTGCAAGCTTCTTTGGCAAGAGCAACTGCTTCTTTTAATTGTTTTGAACTTATTTTCCCATCTAATTGAATGTGAGTAATTTTCCCGTCTGGAGTTAAACTGACTGGAATATCTGTTGCACCTTCGCCTTCTTCCCAGTCTTCTTCCTTTTTATTTAAATCAACAACTAACTGTTTGTCTAATTTTCCGATTGATACACTTGAAACTAAATTTTTCATAGGAATTCCTGCATGAGCAAGGGCAAGAGCAGCTGCATTTATTCCGGCACATCTTGTTGAAGCATTTGCCTGAAGAATATGAACATGAACATCAATTACACTATTCACATATTTATCAATCATTAAAACAGGTTCCAACGCCCACTCTGTTATTTTGCTTATCTCTGTGCTTCTTCTGCTTGGTCCGGGTTTGATTCTTTCTGTAACAGAAAAACTTAACATATTATAATTACATCTTAATGTTCCTTTTTCTGGATCTTGAAGATGTTGAGGATGCATTTTTTTTGGTCCGTAAACAGCAGCAATTGCAATTGTGTCTCCAAAAGAAAACATTGCACTTCCGTCGGCATTCGGGATAACTCCCACTTTTGCACTTATTGGCCGTGTTTCATCAACCTTTCTTCCATCTGGTCTTTTAAATTCTTCTTCAGATTTTTTTGTTTTTGGTGTCATTTTTTATTTTTATCCAGCCATTTAGTTAATTCTTCTGTCAACCCAAAGATAAAAGAATTCTCAGCAACAAAAAGCACTGCTTCTTTTGCGAAAAGTTCGTCTTCAATTTTTTCTCCTTTAATCCAAATTAATCCGTTTTGTCCGACAGTAATGTTGCAGTTTGTTTTGTCTTTTATTATTTTTATCATGCTTCCTTCTTTTCCAATAACTCTTGGAACTTTATTTGAATTTATTCTGATTATTAAGCCGTCATCTATTTTTCCCAGACCTCTTGATTTAATGCTCAGGTCTATTCCTCTCTTATTCATATTCCAAATTTTTGCCGCAACAATATCTCCAACTGTCATTACCTCATCTAATGCGTCTTTGTTTACATACCTTGGAACTTCTATAAGCGGGAGAAATGCAGACTCAGCTGTTTCTATATCAATAACCCATCCGCTGAAAGTTACATTTTCAACTTTTCCAATAACAACATTCCCTCTTCGAGGCTGGTAAGTTCCTGATAAAGGAATAATTTTTACAAGATTATTTGAAATTTCTTCTAATCCATAAATTAACGAAACAATAGAATTTCCTCTTTTTTCAGTTCCTTCTCCAGGTAAATATTCTCCGCCTTCAACAATAACCTCTCCCGGAATCACAATTTTTCTGCTTGTATTTTCTGTTGTCATTTTTCTCTGACTTCCTCTGTTAATGCACTTCCGTGCGTTATTGAATTTAATTTGTCATAAAAATTCATTATCATTCCAGCTGGAATATTTACAATGACTTGCAAATCTCCGTTGTTAAGCCAGTTTTCTTCTTCTTTGTATTGGTTGGTAACTCCGTAAGCTTTGCCTGTGTATGTTGCAGGAATGGTTATTTTTATTTTTTTAGTTTCAAATTTTATTGGAAGTATTTTGCTTACTTGTTCAATAATCTCTTTAATCTGCTGTTCTATTGGCACGTTTTTTATATTGACATGAGCTTGCTCAAGGGCATTTTTAATTCTCTCGCTTGTATGGGGATTTCCTGTTTTAGGGTCAACAGAATTACTTGCTAAAAAATCAACAATCTGCCTGATTCTTTTCTCTTTTTCTTCGTCGCGATGTTCTTGTGTCAGCTGGACTTCCCCTTCTTTCACAATTTTTTTTACAATTTCATTAATGTCGTCGGTTCCAAATGCTTGTTTTAAATCTGAGTGTGGTGCAACTTCTCCTTTTTTTGAATCTTTGAAAATTCTGTCACCTTCTGCTTCAATAAAATCATTCTCGCCTTTTTTGAATTTCAAAGCCTGTTCTAAATCTACAATAATTTCAAAATTTTTTCCTGTTCTTTTTATTCTTGCTAAGGTATTTACCATTTACTTTACAAACTCCATAATTTCTTTTCCTTCAAGTCTTTTTAATTCCTGAGTTTTAGATTCAATATAAACAAGTTCAAATTTTTCCGCGTCAAAAGTTTTTCCTTTTATTTCCTTGAAAATTTCTAGCGCTATTTTAATTCCCTTTTTTATTATTAAATCTTCTTTGTATCTTTCTCTTAATCTTGCTTTCATTTTATCGTCGCTTTCGCCAATTGCATTTGCATGATAAGCAAAGTAGTTTCCAGTAACATCGCTTGTAAATAATTGGGGTTTTTTGTTGTTTATTCCGGCAAGCATCATTGAAACTCCAAATGGTCTTGCACCTCCGTATTGAGTGAATTGCTGTTTCATATTTGAAATTTCTTTAATTATTGATTCAGGTTCTATTGGTGAATCATAAACAACCCGATGTTGTTGTGCAACAACTTGTGCTTTTTCAACCAAGACACGGGCGTCTGCTGTTATTCCAGCAAGACTTGCAGCAATATGTGAATCAATTTCATGAATTCTTGTTGCAAATTTTTGAACAATTAAAATATCGTCTATTCTTTTATCAGCAATTATGAAAACCCCGTCAGTACAAATCATACCAATACTTGCAACTCCGAGTCTGACTGTTTTTTCTGCATATTCTACCTGAAGCAAATGACCTTCAGGAGAGAACATAGTTGCTGTTCTGTCATAACCCATTGCCTGGTGTTGCATATCTATTGGAATTTCCATTTTATATTTTTAAGAGAATTTTAATAATTTAAATTTGTTTTTTCTCCCGGCGTTTTCTGAAAACGACGCAGAAAATAACTTGTTTTTTTCTCTATTCAAAAATTAAAAGAAATGTGGATTTAAAAAGATTTCGGGTGAAGAATTCAGGCTGATTTTTTAACAACATTGTTTCTTTTTTTAAATCCATATTGAGAAAGCCTTTCTGTAATAGGTTCATCACTTTGTTCATCTCCCAGAATAAAGTTAAGTGCAACTTTGTGATTTTCTGCTTTAAACCTTTTTGGGTCAAAATAACGGGTAGCTGTTCCTGAATAAACATTTCCATCACTCCCTGTTACAGCAATCATTCTTTTTTCTACTCCTGATCTATGAGCATTAGTTATTACAGATAAGGGAACAGGCATTCCTTCACTCCATCCCTCTCTTTCAAAAACAGAGCGTAGTCCTTTGTTTAAAATTGTTCTTTCAGGAAGAACCAAGTTTTCAGCTCTGTAAAATTCATTCCATGGATGTTCCCCATCTGAGAATAATGCATTTGATTCAGAGTGCTCCATAGCTGTTTCATAGTAAATATCTCTTACCATGATATACTCTAAAAAATATAATTTATAAATTTTTATATGGTGCTGCTTCTTAAAAATTATTTCTAAAAAAATTCATTTCCTCCCCAAACCCTTCAAAGTTCCGCTGACTTTTTCAATACTCATTTTCTCTGGGAAAACGCAAAGCGAAGCTCTTACAGGCTCAACCATCTCCCGATTTACACAGATAACTGCAGAATCCTTTTCTGATTTAATCCACGACAAACCAACTTTACTCATTCCCAAAACCCCGATAAAATCCAAAATAGCACTTTCAATATTTTGTTTTGGGTTTTTCCCGCGAACAAGCAGATATCTTTTGTTCTCTTTATGCGAGGGAATCAATGTTTTCATAAAATAAACAAGAAACCAGGTTTTTTATATTTTAACATCTGAGACTTATAACTAATTGAAAACATAATTTTATAAAACCCCTTTTTCTTAATAAATAATGGAAAAAGACATTGGAAGAATCAAAAAAAACGACACAGCAGACATTGTCGTGCGTGTTGATGATTTTGGAGGAAACCCGGGCGTCACAATCAGGGAATTTGTAACAAGCGACAGATACACCGGCTTCACAAAATCCGGAGTTCGAATTCTCGCAGGAGATTTTCCAAAATTTAAAGAAATGATTAATTCTGTTTCTGAAAAAGACCTGGAACAAACAGGAGAAGCAAAAACAGACGCAAAACAAAAAACCCTTAAAAAAAATTCTAACAACGAAGAAATGCCTGATTATTAAAATGGATTCTTCTTTTCAAGATATTGTTTATATGGGTGCAACAATTGCTGGAGCAGGCGGAATTTTGGGATGTGCTTATTATTTAAGAGGGCTTTCTAAAGAAGTTAAGTCTTTTGGAAATAAACCTCATGAAGCAAATTATTTAAAAGAGATTTATGAAGAACTTCATTCTCTTAGAAATAAATATGACACATTAAATGAAACCCCAGAAGAAAAAAGAAATGAGACTGGAAGAGTCAATAATGAACTTGCTTCTGGATTTCGTAAGCCCTGAAACCAGTTTCACCCAAAACCTTTAAAAAAAACATTTCTTAATATTACTTATGAAAAAGGGAAATTTGATGACTCTTCTAATTATTTTGGCAGTGATAATTCTTGCCTTTTGGATTTTAAGAAAACCTTCTTCACAAGTTGATGAACAGACAGCGATTTGTATTGGACAAAATTCAGAATTATATATCAAACTCGGGTGTTCTGCTTGCAGAGTCCAAGAAGAAATGTTTGGAAATAATTTCAAGTATTTGAATTCAACTGATTGTTTTTATGATGTAGAAAAATGCATAAATGCAGGAATAACAGCAACCCCCACGTGGATTATCAATGGCGAAAAAATAGTCGGTGTTCAATCAATTGAAAAATTAAAAGAACTAACCGGATGTTAAATGACCAGTTTCTTTAAAATTACAAGCCTTGCACTTGCAGATTCAATTAATCCGTGTGCAATTGCTGTTTTGGCAATGGTTTTAATTACTATTTTGATTCAAAATCCAGAAAAAAGAAAAAGAGTTTTGTATGCAGGTGCAGCATTTGTTATTTCTGTTTATGTGGGATATCTCTTCTATGGAATTGTTCTTGTTCAATTATTCAACAGTTTTAATGAATGGGCATTAAAAAATTCAAAAATATTTTATAATGGGCTGGCAATTCTTGCGATGATTCTCGGTGCTCTAAATATTAAAGATTTTTTCATGTACAAAAAAGGAAGTTTTGCAACAGAGATGCCTCTTTTTTTGAGGCCAAAAGTCAAAAAAATAATAGAGAAAATGACTTCTCCAAAAGGAGCATTTGTCATTGGATTTTTAGTTACTATTTTTTTGCTTCCCTGCACAATCGGTCCTTATATAATTGCTTCTGGAATCTTGGCTGAACAAGGGGTTTTGGCTGCACTTCCATGGCTTCTTTATTACAATTTTGTCTTTGTTATTCCGATGATAATAATAGTTTTATTAATTTATTTTGGGTTTACAAGGGTTGAAGATGTTTCTAGCTGGAAAGATAAAAATGTAAAGATACTTCATTTAATTGCAGGAATTTTAATATTCTTAACAGGAATCGCCATACTAATGGGATGGTTGTAATTAAAATGTTGGAGAATTACTCTCTTTTTTCAATTGTCCGTTTGATCCTCTCAAGACATACATAGAGTTTTCTAATTTCTATTTCAGGAATGCCCAGTTCATTAGCTGTTTTCTGAACATCATAATTCCCAAGAAAATAACTTACTAAAAGAGGAAGTTTCTTTTTTCTGAACTCATTCATATCTGTTTTAGAAATTTCTTCAAGTAATATTTCTTGAATATTGGGCATATAAATAAAGCTAACCCTCAAATTTAAATATTGTTATAATCAAGGTTATATATGGAATCTAAAAAAATACGCCAGCCAATTGTGACAATCTGCGGGCATGTAGACCACGGAAAAACATCAATTTTAGATTGTCTTAGAGATAGCTTTGTTCAAGAAAGTGAAGCAGGAGGGATAACCCAAAAAATATCTTTTACCCTCTATCCTATGGAGCAATTAAAAATAGCCTGTCCTCTGATTGAACGCTCTGGAATAAAATTAAATATCCCGGGATTTTTGCTTATTGATACTCCTGGTCATGCAGCTTTTACTAATTTAAGAAAAAGAGGCGGAAGTCTTGCAGACCTCGCAGTTCTTGTAATTGATATAAATGAAGGAATAAAACCGCAGACATCAGAGGTAATACAGCTTCTGAAAATTAATAAAACTCCTTTTGTAATTGCATTAAACAAAATAGACAATATTTCTGGTTGGAGGAAACTCAGAGATTCTTTGCAAAAAAATATTGAATCACAATCGCAAAACACAAAACAATATTTTGACGAGAAATACATGACAATCATCGGTTCTTTAAACAGCTACGGATTTGATTCTGATTTATTTTACAAAATAGAAGATTTTACTAAAAAAATTGCATTGGTTCCATGTTCTGCAAAAACAAAAGAAGGGATTCCAGAATTGATTATGATGCTTTGTGGATTAAGCCAGAAATATTTAACAGATAAATTAATTTTAGGCAAAGAAGCAAAAGGGATAATCCTGGAGATAAAAAAGGAAAAATCAATAAATTACAATGAAGCGATTTTATACGACGGAGAGCTTTCGAAAAAAGATGAAATTGCAATTGCTTCTTTTACAGGAGATCCTATAATTACTAAAATAAGAATTTTGGAGGAAATAGAACCTTTGTTTCCGAGATTTAAATCAAAAGAAGCGGTAACAGCATCAACAGGATTTAGGATGCAATTTGTTGAAAAAACAGATATTCTTCCAGGCATGCCTTTTATGATTTACAAAAAAAACAAAGAAGAGATAAAAAAAATATTTCAGAAAGAAATTTTTGAAAATATTAAAACAGATAAACAAGGAATTATTGCAAAGGCTGATTCTTTGGGAAGTTTAGAGGCTCTTATTGTTCTGTTGAAGCAAAACAATATTCCAATTATAAAAGCAGGAATAGGAGACATAAACAAAGCAGATATTCTCTCTGCAAAAGCAAATCTAAAAATAAATGAATTAGACGCAATTATTGTCGGGTTTAATGTGAAGATAGATGAAGAAGCTGATGAAATTCCCGGGGTAAAAATTTTAACAGATGAAATTATTTATAAATTAATTGAAAATATTATTGCTTTCCGCTCGGAAAAAAGAAAAGAAATCGAGAAAAAAAGATTAATGGAGCTCACAACAATTTGCAAATTAAAAGTGTTGAAGGAATATGTTTTTAGGAATACAAAGCCTGCAATTTTTGGGGTTAGAGTAGAAGCAGGAAAATTAATTTCAGGTTTGCATTTAATAAATAATTCTAACGAAAAAGTTGGAAGAATAAAAAATATTCAGTCAGAAAATAAATCTGTTGAAGAAGCATCAGAAAGCATGGAAGTTGCAGTTTCTATTCCTGGTGCAAATTTTGAAAGGCAAATAAAAGACCTTGAATTTCTTTATTCAGACATTCCAGAATCTCAATTTAAAAAATTCAAAAAAAACAAAGACTTGCTTTTTTCAAATGAACTGAAAATTTTGCAGGAAATTGCAGAAATTAAAAAAAAGGAAAAATTTGACTGGGGAAACTAGGTTTGTTCAGCAAAAAATGCCTGTAAAACGAATAAATTTTTATATTGTGGCGAAGAAAGAATAACTTTAAAAACTAAATTTAATCTTAATCTTTATGTTCAAAATAAATCTCTCAGACAAAACCGGGAAAACTTTTAAGCTGGAAGCAGAGGCTGAAGAAATAGTCGGGAGATCTCTTCATGAAAAAGTAGACGGAAAAATTCTTTCTCCTGAATTAAACGATTATGAATTTGAAATTACTGGTGCGAGCGACAAAGCTGGTTTTCCTGCAATAGAAAACGTGGAAGGAGTTGGGTTAAAAAAAGTTTTACTGACTTATGGAAAAGGAATGAAAAAAAGGCCTAGAAGAGAAGGAAAAAAGAAACGTTCTAATCCAAAACCAAAAGGTCTTAGACTGCGAAAAAGTGTGCGGGGAAAAATTCTTTCACCTGAAATAGTTCAAATAAATCTCAAGGTTTTAAAACAAGGAAACAAAAAACTTGAAGATATTTTTCCTGAACAAAACAAGCCCAGAGAGAAAAAAGAAGAAGTTAAAGTAACAGAAGAATAATTCTAAAAGATAAAGTTTATAAATAGTTAAAACAAAACAAAACAATGACAGATAAAAGCAAACTTTTGGGTCTTGGAATTGGTGACAGAGTAGAAACATCAATAGGGTATTACAATATATTTAGAGTCTATAATAGCGGAGTTTAAAAATTATTTCTAGACCTGCTCCTAATGACACACAATCAAAAATTACATTCTTATCTGATCAAACAGGAAAACTCAGTGAAGAATATAAATTCTGGCTTCAGTCATGTAAAGATCAGAAATACACCAGTAACGGAGACCCAATAACTACCACAACAATTGAAGATATTCTCAAAAACAAAAACGAATAATCCTTCTATAACACACTAAATTTTAAATAGTAAATAATTTCTAAAGTATTATATGCCGGAATTAATACACCTTGAAAGAATAACTAAAAACGCCCCGAAGATATTTGCAGTTGTAAATTGGCCAGAATACATTGTCCCAGCTAGAGGATATATAGGATTTATGTCCGATGAACTTATAGAAAAAATATACGGCGGTGTTGAAGAAGCAGCGCAACATTTTTTAATTCGAACAAAAAAAACAAATATTGGAGAAGGAAAATTATTTTTGCTTGGATTTGTAAAAGGAAGAGAGTTGGATGAGCCAGGGAGATATGACAGAGATATTACTTTCATGGAATTTGAACAATCAGGTGAATTAATAACAAACGTCAAAACCGATCCTTATGAAGTGAAAGATTATTGGGTAAATGCAACCTCCCCCCTTGGCGAGGGAGTGCGACGCTCTGGCAAATGCAACATTTTAGGGGATATGTCTCATATAATGTCAGCAGAAATAGAACAGTGGGAAAAAGCACATAAAAAATTGAACCTTATTGAAAATGTTTGGAGAAGGACACATCATGAATTAGATCCCGACGAATATTTTTCTAAAACACTTCCAATAATAAAAGGAATAAGATACACAAAAAGAGCAAAATTATAATCTATTTATCCAAAAAGTTTATAAATTAATTTCTGAAAATAAAAAGATGAAGGAAAATCTATTTAAGGGAATCAAAAAAATCCCGCAAAATTTGAAAATAACCACAACAATAGGAAGTATATTAGCTGTGATGTTTTGTGCTCATCTTTATGGAGATTCTACTAAAAGAGAATATGCTATAAACGGAGTTTATTATGCTACAAAAGAATATCCTGGCGGGGGAGAAATTCATTTTGAATTCAATAAACCGCGTGGAAACATACTTGAAAGAAATATTATTTACGCTTTCCCAGGAAATCGTGATTACTCTTTAGAAGAAGGAAGGTCTTACAACCTAACTATAAGCGTCCCAAAATTCAATAGTCTCTTACCTTCATTATATCCAGAAAAAATTGTGAAAATTGAAGAGAGTAAGACAACCAGGAAATTTACTGAAAAAGAAATTTCATCTTTAATCTGAACAATTAACATAACCTTTAACAAATTCTTTGCATAACAAAAAATTTAAAAATAATGTGATTCAGAAAGGATTATGGGAAACAAAATAACCAAACTGCTTCCTTATCTATATTTCTTATTTACAATCCCAGTAGGAATTTATGGTTTCCTTGGGAAAGAAACTAAACAAACTGAAATTTACCAAGGATATTTTACTTATGATAGCACTCAAACAATCTATGATAAGATAGAAGCAAAAAAATACAATCTTGTTCATAGGGAGCATTATCTTGTTTTTGATCCTAACCCAAAAGAAGAAAGAGAAAACACCCTTGCAACAATAATAATTGAAGGAACTCCAAAACAATTTCATTTAACAGAAGAAGATATAGGAAAACCTTGTGATATAAGAATTTTAAAGCATAATCTTACTTGGATTTTTTCAGATAGGACTTTAATAGAAAAACATTCTCCTACTGGCAAACCTTAAAAACTCTTTATTCAATTTATTTCTATGGAATTACCAGAATTAAATGTCGGTGTTGTTGGACATATTGACCACGGAAAAACAACTCTTCTTTCTAAACTTACTGGAAAGTTTACAGACACACATTCAGAAGAATTGAAGAGAGGAATAACAATAAAACTTGGCTACGCAGATATGATAATTTACAAAGACGGCGATAAATTTACAACAAAAAAAACTCCAAAAGCAATTCCACAAAGATATGTAAGTTTTATCGACGCACCCGGTCACGAAATGCTTATGGCAACAATGCTCTCTGGCGCAGCAATAATTGATGCAGCAATACTTGTGATTGCAGCGAATGAAGGTATAAGACCCCAGACAAAAGAACATTTTATAGCTCTTCAGGCAAAAAAAATTAAAAATATAATTATTGTCCAAAACAAAATAGATTTAGTTAGTAAAGAAAAAGCTCTTGAAAATTTCAAAGAAATTAAAAAATTTGTCAAAGGAACACTTGCTGAAAACTCGCCGATAATTCCTGTTTCTTCACAGCAAGAAATTAACATAGATAAAATTCTGGAAAAGCTCACTGAAATAGAAATTCCAGAAAGAGATACAACTTCAAAACCTATTTTCTTGGTTGCAAGAAGTTTTGATATTAACAAGCCAGGAGCTCAGATTGAAACTCTTAAAGGAGGAGTTTTAGGAGGAATTTTAAAAAGAGGAAAATTAAAAGTAGGTGACGAGATAGAAATAAAACCTGGATTGAATTATGTAAAAGCTCATAAACAAATTTACCAAACTCTTACAACAAAAATTCTTTCTTTGCACAAAGGAGAGAATTCAATTAAAGAAGTAATTCCTGGAGCAAGTATTTCAATTGAAACAGAGCTCGACCCTCTTTTAACAAAGGCAGATTCTTTAACCGGGTGTTTAGTTTCAACAAAAGATTCTCTTCCAGAAATAAAAGGTGAAATTAAAATGAAAATCGAATTATTTACCGAAGTTCTTGGAATAGAAAAAATTCAAAAAGTTGAGCCGTTGAAAACAAAAGAAATGTTAATGTTGAGTGTAAACACAACAATTACCGTTGGCACAGTTGAAAAAATTTCAAATAAAGGAGTTGAATTAAGACTAAATATTCCCGTAGTTGCATTAAAAGGGGACAATGTTGGAATCGCGAGGAACATAAATAGTCACTGGAGATTGATTGGTTGGGGAGAAATGATTTAGAAAGGTTTCTAATAATAAGATTTAAAAAAGATATAATATGATTTTGATTTAATCATTCAGAAGTTCTTTTATAGAACATAACCCGCCTTCGATATCCTTCTTTAGTCTGTCTATATTTTCTCTAATATAAGAACTCGCGTTATCTATTTGTGTTAATTTAGTCTGAATATTGCTGAAAGCCAATAATTTACTATTCAACCCTTCCATCTCTTTTTGAATTTTATCAATCGGGATTGTTTTTTGTTTAGCTTCTGTACTTCTCTCAACAAATAATCTTGCAACTCTATAAGCAAAATAAAGACCATAGTTTTCAAAAGAAGTAACAATATAATTGTTAGTAATTTTCATCGGTGCTAAAGCAGAAGGAATTTGAGATTGAGATT
>Ga0210019_1003186_pt1 | contig 15277 bp, 18 predicted proteins | sample CryGeyCG2114_020_2_FD_183969 | JGI IMG/M metagenome (GOLD analysis project Ga0210019, IMG submission 183969) | Groundwater microbial communities from aquifer - Crystal Geyser CG11_big_fil_rev_8/21/14_0.20 (SPAdes) (version 2) | ecosystem: Environmental > Aquatic > Deep subsurface > Groundwater ...
GTTCCAAGGTGACCGGCGGCACCGTCAACGGCACCGGGAGCCTGGTGATCGAAGCCAAACGGGTGGGGGCCGACACGCTGCTGGCTCAGATTGTTCGGATGGTCTCCGAGGCGCAGCGCTCACGCGCCCCCATTCAGAAGCTGGCCGATGTGGTGTCGGGTTGGTTCGTGCCGGCGGTGGTCGGGATCGCGGCGCTCACCTTCGTCGTCTGGGCGTGGATCGGTCCGGAACCGCGGCTGGCCTACGCGTTGGTGAACGCGGTCGCCGTGTTGATCATTGCCTGTCCCTGCGCGCTGGGGCTGGCGACGCCGATGTCGATCATGGTCGGGGTGGGGCGCGGCGCGCAGGCGGGGGTGCTGATCCGGGACGCCGAGGCGCTTCAGACCGTTGAGAAGGTGGACACCCTGATCGTGGACAAGACCGGGACCCTCACGGAAGGGAAACCCCGGCTGGTCTCCGTCGTTCCGGCATCCGGGGTTGAGGCCGGGGAGCTGCTCCGGGTGGCGGGCGCTCTGGAGCGGGCCAGCGAGCACCCCCTGGCCCAGGCGATCGTGGCCGGCGCCGAGGCGCGCCTTGTGGAAAACGGTGTCAGACACCGTTTTCCACAGGTGAGTGACTTTCAGTCAAAAACCGGCAAAGGGGTCGCGGGGACCGTCGGTGGCCGGCGGGTTGCCCTGGGGAACGCCGCGATGATGGAGGAGATCCAGGTCTCCGTGCGGGAGCTTTCGAAGGAGGCGGAGCGGCTGCGGCGGGAAGGGCAGACGGTGATGTTTGTCGCGGCCGACGGCAAGCCGGCCGGACTGCTGGGGGTCTCCGATCCGATCAAGGGGTCCACGCCGGAGGCGATCCGGCTCCTGCATCAGGCCGGGATCCGGATCGTGATGGTGACCGGGGACAACCGGACGACCGCCGAGGCGGTGGCCGGAAAGCTGGGGATTGATCAGCTTCATGCCGGCGTGCTCCCGGAGAAAAAGAGCGATCTTGTGAGAGAACTGCAGGGGCAGGGGAAGGTGGTGGCGATGGCGGGGGACGGCGTCAACGACGCCCCGGCGCTGGCCGCCGCCGATGTCGGGATCGCGATGGGGACCGGCACCGATGTCGCGATGGAGAGCGCGGGTGCCACCCTGATCCAGGGGGATCTGCGGGGGATCGCCCGCCTGAGGACCTTAAGCCGCGGGGTCATGCGGAACATCCGGCAGAATCTCTTCTTTGCTTTCGTCTACAATGGGCTGGGCGTTCCGGTGGCGGCCGGACTGCTGTATCCCTTCTTCGGCCTGCTGCTCAGCCCGATGATCGCCGGGGCGGCGATGAGTTTTAGCTCCGTCTCGGTGATTGCCAACGCCCTGCGCCTGCGCCGCCTCCGGCTGTAGTTATCAACAATCAGGGACTGTCCCTGATTGTTGATAACTTCTCCTTCGGATACAATGAAGCCGATGAGAGCCCAAATCCTTTTCCTCTCGTTCGCGATCGCGCTGATCGGGGCCGCGGGCGTCTTCGCCGAGCCGGCCGCTCAGGGGGAAGGGGCCGCCCAGTCGGCCGTCGCCGCTTCCGGCGGCGCCGTTGAAGGGACTGCTTCCGCCCCCGCCGAATCTGCTCCGACGGAGCCGGCCTCCTCCAATCAGCAGGTCGCAGTCTCCAGCGGCTGCGGTTGCTCGGCCAAGAAATGAGCCGCCTGCTCGAATTCCTCCGGGAGGACATCTGGCGGATCCGGATGCGCCAGCTTCCCCGGCGGCGCAGCTGGATGTTCCGGCCGCTGCGGGTGGTCCTGCTGGCGCTGCGGGGGTTTGAGGAGGACCGCTGCCAACTGCGGGCCTCGGCCCTGACCTTCTACACGCTCCTTTCGATTGTTCCGGTCCTGGCGATGGCCTTCGGGGTCGCCAAGGGGTTCGGCCTGCAGAATCACATGGAGACGATCCTGACCCAGCGGCTTCAGGGGCAGGAGCAGGTGGTTCAGTGGCTGATCCAGTTCGCCAACGCCTTCCTCAACAACGCCAAAGGAGGGGTGATCGCCGGCGTCGGGGTGGCCCTCCTCTTCTGGATCGTGATCAAGGTGCTCGGCAACATCGAACAATCGTTCAATCACATCTGGGGGGTCCAGCGGGGACGGACGATCGGGCGGCGGCTGACCGATTACCTTTCGCTCATGCTGATCTGCCCGGTGCTGCTGATGACGGCCAGTTCCGTCACGGTGTTCGTCGCCACCCATGTGGCTTCGTTGACCGGCCGGCTTTCCTTCTTGGGACCGTTGGCGGTGCTGATCGAGGGGCTCCTGAACCTCCTGCCGTACGCGGTTCTCTGGGGGCTCTTTTCCTTCCTCTATATGTTTCTGCCGAATACCCGGGTGTCGCTCAAGGCGGGGATCACCGCCGGGATCGCGGCCGGGACGATCTACCAGGCGGTGCAGTGGGGCTACCTTCATTTTCAGATCGGCGTCTCCAAGTTCAACGCGATCTACGGCAGCTTCGCGGCCCTGCCGCTTTTCCTGGTCTGGCTGCAGGTCAGCTGGTTGGTCGTCCTGTTCGGGGCGGAGGTCTCCTTCGCCGTGGACAACGAGGAGACCTACGAGTTCGAGCGGGACTGCCGGGAGGCAACCCCCCGGTTCCGGCGCCTGCTGGCGCTGCGGCTGGCGGAGCGGGTGGTCAAGCGGTTCGAAGGGGGAGAACCTCCCCCGACCGCCCGGGAACTTTCCCACAGGCTGGATGCCCCGATTCGGTTGGTTCGGGAGCTGCTCAATGACCTGGCCGCCGTCGGTATCGTTACGGAAACCCAGCACAATGGGGCGGCTGATCCGGGGTTCCTGCCGGCCCGGGATCCGGCCGGTTTGACCCTCAAAGAGGTTTGGAACGCGCTGGATCGCCGGGGGCGGGACAATCCGGAGATGGTTCGGGCGGCCGATCTGGAACAGATGACCGAGCGGATGGATGCGATGGACGCGGCGGTCCGGAAGTCGCCGGCCAACATCCTCCTGAAGGAACTCTGATTGACGGCTGACACCCCACGCCGCTCGATCGGGGTGACCCTCTCGGCGGCGCTTCTGCTTTTGATCGCGTTGATCGGGGGCGGTTTCGGCCTCCTCCTGACGGGGGCCGCCTTCTTCGCGCCTCAGCTTCAGAATCTTTCGGCGATCGGCTGGATCCGATTCTTCTTCTCGGTGACCTTCGGCCTCTTCCTGTTCGCCGGCTGGATCGGGATCGGTCTGCTGCGGCTCAAGGCCTGGGCCCGGATGTGGCTGCTCTTCTTCTCGGTGGTGCTGGTCTGCATGGGGGCCGCGATCGCCGGCCTGATGGTTCTGGCGCTGCTGTTGGGGGGCGGGGAACTGACCGTCGCGCAGGCGGCTCTTGTGATCGGGGCCGAGGCGCTCCCGATGATCGCCCTGGGGTGGGGTTGGCTGGTCTTCTTTCGCAAAGGGTCGGTCCGGGCGCAGTTCGAAGGGGCCCCTTCGAACTTCACACAGGAGGGATCGGGATCATGAAGAAACTGACGGCCGGGATGATCATCTTCGGGGTCCTGTTGATTCTGGGAGGGCTCTCCAAACAGTTTTCCGTCTTCGGATTGATCGGCTCCTTCCTCAGTCCCCGGATCACCGAGCAGGATTTGGCCCGGCATCCGTCAGCGGAAGCGGCGTCGGATGAAAGCCGGGCGGCGGTCGTCGAATATCACCGCCGGCAGACGGAATTCAGCGCCTCTCTCCTGACCCGATTCTACTTGCTGGCGAACATTCTGCTCGGTTGGGCCGCTCTGGCGGGGGGGATCGGTCTCTTCATGACCGCTCCATGGGCCCGGGAGATGATCCTCTCGTATGCGTATGTCTCTTTGCCGATCCAACTGTTTCAACAGGTGCGGGGGGCCGTCTTTACCGTTTCGATGATGCAGGCGGCGGCGGGCGCCATGCCCAATCAGCCTGCAATGGCTGGCTCGATCTTTGGGGGGATTGGATGGGCGATGGGTCTGTTGGGAATATTGACGGTCTGTCTCTGGTACGGGCTGCTGATCTGGTACTTTCGGCGGCCGGTGATTCAGGCCCGTTTGGCCGGCGGCCCCGGCGGTGGTACACTGGGGGTCTAACCGGAGATCAGCGAGCCGAATGGGGGCGGAAGCCCCGCACAAACCTAAAGGGAAGTGCATGACACTCAAGCGATTCATCCATTGGATTGAAAAGCGGCATCCCGCCCCGGTCGTCCATGCTCATTGCGACGGGCCGTGCGGCGTCTACGACCCGGCCCAGGCGCGGGTTTCCGCTGAAGCGGTGGTGGCGATGACCAAGAAAATTCTGGCCCTGAAACCCGAGGGGTCGGGCCCGTCGGCGGAGTTGGCTTACCGCAACACCCTGGTCCGCTACATCCAGATCAAGGAACAGCAGGCGCACGAGACGAAGACCCATCTCTTGGTCCTCTGGACCGATTACTTCAAGCCGAACCATCTGGAGAAGAACCCCAAACTGCATGAGGTTTTCTGGAAGGCGGCCAAGCTCTGCTCCGCCTGCAAGGTGGAGGTGAGCCCCGAGAAGGCTGAGGCGCTGCTGAAGGCGGTGCAGGAGATCCACGGGATCTTCTGGGCGTCCAAGGATCGGAAGGTCGAATGGGTCACGGCAGCTTAAATCCGGTCGGCTTTCGGGAATTGGCGGCTTGGGGGCTCGGCCGCCGCAGCCGCCGCCGGGTCGAGGGGGATTCGATGCGGCCTTGGCTGGCTCCCGGAGACCAGCTGCTGGTGCGGTCCCTTTCGGGCCGGCCGGCCGCCGGCGCCTGCGTGGTGCTGCGGCATCCGGAGCGGCCTGAGACGCGCATCGTCAAGCGGGTTTCCCGGGTTCTTCCGGACGGCCGGCTGGAGGTGCTGGGATTCAACGAGGCGTCGAGCACCGACAGTCGGCAGTTCGGTCCGGTGCCGGTTCGGCAGGTGGAAGGAGAAGTCACGGGGGTCTTTCGATGAGCGGTTTGAATCCTGAATTGCTGGAGATCCTGGTTTGCCCCGACACCCGGCGCTCGTTGAAGCTGGCGGACGCTTCCCTGGTGGAGCGGGTCAACCAGTTCATCCGGTCGGGAAAGGTGACCAACCGGGGGGGGCAGAAGGTGACCGAGCCGGTGGACGGTGGTTTGACGCCGGAGGGGTCGGGGCCGCAACTCTTTTATCCGATCCGGGAGGAGATCCCGGTCCTCCTCGTAGAAGAAGGAATTTCACTGGAATCGTTGAAGGACTGAGGGGCCGGTCGGCCGGGAAGAGAGGGAAGGATCAGGGGGGCGCAGGCCCCCTTTTTTCGTAGGGGGAGCTGCCGATTCCCCGGGGTAAATCAAGAGGAAGAAGGAGAGGCGGAAGGATGCCGGCGAAAATTCTGGTGGTTGAGGACGAGAAGAACATCGTGAAGGTGGTGACCTATGCCCTTCAGCGCGAGGGGTACCGGGTGGAGGTGGCCGTGACGGGTGCTGAGGCGCTGACGAAGGTCCGCCAGGGGATGCCGGACCTGGTCCTGCTGGATCTGATGCTTCCCGAGATTGACGGGTTGGAGGTCTGCCGTCAGGTCCGGGGGGATGCCCGGACCTCGGGGATCCCGATCATCATGCTGACCGCCAAATCGGAGGAGGCCGATCGGGTGATCGGTCTGGAAATGGGGGCGGACGATTACCTGACCAAGCCGTTCAGCGCCCGGGAGCTGACCGCCCGGGTCAAGGCGGTCCTGCGGCGGGCGGCCGGCGCCGGCGGGGCCGCGGAGGTCTGGCGCTGCGGCGCCCTGACCGCCGATTGGGGCCGGCGGCTCGTCAAGCTCAAGGAAAAACCGGTCAAATTGACTCCCAAAGAGTTCGAACTGCTCCGGACCCTCGCCCAGTCGGGCGGACGGGTTCTCTCCCGGGAGGCCCTTCTGGAGCGGGTTTGGGGGTACGACCGCTCCCTGGAGATTCAGACCCGCACGGTGGATCTTCATGTCAGCCAATTGCGGCAGAAGCTGGGATCGGAAGGGAAGCGGCTCGTGACGGCCACCGGCGTTGGTTACCGGTTCGTTCTGCCGGAAGAGGACTGATCGTTGCCGGCGCCCGGACCGCTCCTTGGGTTGGCAGCCGCGCTCGGGTTGGCGGTCGGGGGATGGTTCTTCCGGTCCAATGTCCGGCTGCATGGATTCCTCCGCAAGCTGTTGGAGACGATCCGCTCCTTTTCTCAGGGGGACTTGACCGCCCGAATCGCCGTCCCCCGCGGCAGGGAATTCGACGCTTTTGCCCAATCCTTCAACCGGCTCGCCGACCGGCTGGCCGGGACCATTCAAACCCTTCAGGCCGGCCGGAACCAGATCGAAGCGATCCTCGAGAGTATGGGGGAAGGGGTCCTGGTGTTCGAGCCGGAGGGTCGGCTCCTTCTGTTGAATGGGGCGGCCCGCCGGATCCTGGCGATTCCCCGCCCGGTGGTCCCGGGCGCCTCGGTTGGCGAGGTCTTGCGGGATCCCGACCTGCAGGCGACGATCCGCCGGACGCTGCAGGGAGGGGCGGGCCAGGAGCTGGAGTTGGAGTTGTACGGCGCCGCTCCCCGGGTTCTCCGGGTCCGGGCGCTCCCCTGCGAAGTCTCGGGCATCGGCCGGTGCGCGCTGCTGGTCTTCCATGACATCACCGATCTGAAAAATCTGGAGCAGGTCCGGCGGGACTTCGTCGCCAATGTCTCCCATGAGTTCAAGACGCCGTTGACCGCCATTCGGGGGGCGGTGGAGGCGCTGCTGGACGGCGCGATGCGGGATCCGAAGGCGGCGGCCGATTTCATCAAGGGGATCGATGAAGAAAGTCAGCGGCTCAGCCGCCTCGTCGAGGACCTGCTGGCGCTGGCCCGGCTGGAATCGAAGCCGGAAGGGCTGGAGCGGGAGCCGATCGATCTGGAGCCGTTCCTGCGGGAACAGCTGAATCGCTTCGAGCGCTCCGCCGCCGAGCACGGCGTGACCCTTCGCCTGGAGTCGGTCGGGGAGCCGTTGATCCTGCTGGCCGATCGCCGGGGATTGACCCAGGCGGTCGGCAACCTCCTGGACAACGGAATCAAGTACAACCGGACCGGAGGGCAGGTGATCGTCCGGGCCTTCTCCGCCGGCACCGGGATCCGGATCGAGGTTTCCGACACCGGTATCGGGATGCCGGCCGCCGACCTGCCCCGAATCTTTGAACGATTCTACCGGGTCGACAAGGCCCGCTCCCGGCGCAGCGGCGACACCGGGCTGGGGCTCTCGATCGTCAAGCACATGGTGGAGTCCCACGGCGGTTCAGTCCAGGTTGAAAGCCGGCTCGACGCCGGCTCCCGCTTCACGCTCGTTTTCCCCTGACAGAATCATTACGTCCGCCACATCATTTCCTGATTCCCCTCCCGTACCCTGTCCACGATGAAAAGGGAAAAGACAGGCGCCCGGTGCGGCGCCGACAACGAGGAAGGGGGAAACCACCCCATGCATGAAGCGGAAAAGCTGGTTCAGGAAATCGGCGGGGAAATTCGGAGTCTTCAGCTTCTGCTCAACTATCTGGAAGGGCAGGAGTGCTGGACCGAGGAGGATCTCGGCTATTGCCGCAACACTCTGAGGAGGGTCGCGCGGCGGTTGGTTGGGGTCAGCCGCGGCCGGCTGGCGTCTCTGGATCCCGGCCTGTTCCGGCTCATTCAGTGAAGCGATAAGCTAAAAGGAGGAATTCGGATGGTTCGCAAGTTGCAAATGCTTTTGTTGGCGCTGGCCTTGGTGGGCCCGGTGGGTCCCGCCTTCGCGGCGTCGGAAGTTGATTCCCTGCTGAACAAGCTGGTGGAGAAGGGTGTGCTCTCGGTAACCGAGGCGCAGGAAGTCCGCAACGACATGGCGGCCGAGGCGAAGGGTCTGGCCAAGGCGCGGGAAGCGGAGATCAAGGCCTACGCCCAGAAGAAGCTGATCCCGAGCTGGGTGATGAACACCAAGTGGTTCGGGGACTTTCGGCTCCGTTTTGAGTCTCAGCTGAAGAACTACGCGAAGGACCGCAATCGGGAGCGGTTCCGGCTGCGCTTCGGTTTCAAAACCAAACCGACCGACAATGTGGAGGTGGGGGTTCGGGTGGCGAGCGGGGCCCAAGAGGTTACCTCGACCAACCAGAGCTTCACCGACACCTTCAGCAACAAGCCGCTGGATATCGACAAGGCCTATCTCAAGTATTCGCCGTTTGACTGGATGTCGATGACCGGCGGGAAGATGGGCATTCCGTTTGAGAACACCGATCTGGTCTGGGACGGTGATGTGACCCCCGAGGGGGCCGCGTTGAATCTGACCACCCCGGAGGGCGCGGAGTGGCCGATCAAGCCGTTCGTCAACCTGGGCGCTTTCCGGGTGGATGAGCTGTCCGGGGATGCCGGGGATCCGGGCCTGTTCGGGATCCAGGGCGGCGCCGAGATGAAGGTTCCGGGGCTGGGCTGGAGCTGGATGCCGGCGGTTGCCTACTACGACTGGACCGGTATTCGCGGCCAGAACACGGCCGGCATCACGAACGCGCCGTCCGGCAACACCCGAAAGGCGGCGGGCAGCTTCCGGGACGACTTTGATGTCGTGGATGTGATGTCTCAGATCAAGATTCCGGAGATCCCGGTGATCGGCAAGCCGGCCAAGCTGTTCGCCGACTACGCCTACAACATCGCCGCGGCGGACGATGACGGCGCCTACCAGTTCGGCGTCTCCGTCGGGAAGGTCAAGAAGTTCGGGGATTGGGAGGCCTCCTACGCCTACAAGCGGCTGGAGTCCGACGCGGTCTTCGGCGCGGTGACCGACTCCGACTTCGGCGGCGGCGGAACCGGGCACAAGGGCCACAAGTTCGGCGCCAAACTGGGGTTGGCGAAGAACTGGTACGCCCAGGTGACCTATTTCCGGGTCGAGGATCTCGAGCCCACCTCCGGTCTGGAGCGGCGGAACAACACCCTCCAGCTGGACACCGTTGTTAAGTGGTAAGGAGCGGACGGCTTACAGAAGCCTTACAGGTTCTTGACATCTTTCAGATGCTCAGGGGTTACCTTGAAACGGAGGAGAAAAGATGTTGAAGTTGAATGAGATGAAGCGGTTGGGGTTTCTCGCGCTGACAGCGGTCATGCTGTTCGCGCCCGAGGCGTCGGCCAGGATCATGCTGGTCAACGGGGCGGGAGCAACCTTTCCCTACCCGATCTACTCCAAGTGGTTCTCGGAGTACGCCAAGCGGGACGGGTCGATTAATTTCAACTACCAGTCCATCGGCTCCGGCGGCGGCATCAAGCAGCTCCAGGCCGGCACCGTGGACTTCGGCGCTTCCGACGCCCCGATGAAGGAATCGGAAATGGCCGATGCGAAGGGGAAGGTGTTCCATTTCCCGAGCGTGATGGGCGGGGTCGTGGTCACCTACAACCTTCCCGGTGCGCCCAAGCTGAATTTCAGCCAGGCCAACCTGTCCGCGATTTTCATGGGGAAGATCAAGCGGTGGAACAACCCGATGCTGGCGAAGGATAACCCCGGCGTGAATCTGCCGGACCAGCCGATCGCGGTGGTGCATCGCTCGGACGGGTCGGGGACGACCTATGTCTTCACCGATTTCCTCTCCAATATCAGCAAGGAGTGGAAATCCAAGGTCGGCACCGGCAAATCGGTCAACTGGCCGGTCGGTCTGGGCGGGAAGGGAAACGAGGGCGTCACCGGTCTGGTCAAGCAGACCCCGTACTCCATCGGTTATGTGGAGTTGGGCTACGCTACGGAGAACAAGCTTCCGTACGGCCGGGTTGAGAGCAAAGAAGGGCAGTTCGTGGACTGCACCGCGCAGACCGTTTCCCGGGCCGCGGCGGGGGCCGTCGCGAGCATGCCGGAGGATTTCCGGGTTTCGATCGTGAATTCTCCCGGAGCGGATGCTTACCCGATCGCCACCTTCACCTGGCTCCTGGTGTACGAGAAGCAGGAGAGCCGGGAGGTGGGGCAGGCGATCATTGACTTCCTTCACTGGGCGCTGACCGACGGCCAGGCCTACGCGGAGAGGTTGGGGTACGCGCCCCTGCCGGCGGAGGTTGTTCAGATGGAAAAGAGGGCGATTGCCAAGATCCAGCTCCCTTAACTGGCAGGATCGCCTTTTTCGGTGGGCCTGCCTCGGATTCGCCCTCCTGATCCTGGGGTTGGTCGCCGCGTTGGCCGTAGAGCTGGCCTGGAGTTCCAGGCTGGCTCTGCGCGCTTTTGGGTTCTCTTTTCTCTGGACGCAGGTCTGGGATCCCGTCCGGGAGGTTTTTGGGGCTCTGCCGTTCATTTACGGGACCCTCGTGACCTCCGCGATCGCTTTGTTGATTGCCGTCCCCTTCGGACTGGGGACGGCGATCTTTCTGGCGGAGCTGGCGCCGCCCCGAATCTCTGAGATCATCGGCTTTCTCGTGGAACTGCTGGCGGCGATCCCCAGCGTGATTTACGGACTGGTCGGCCTGTTCGTGGTGGTCCCGTGGGTCCGGTCGGTCGCCTCCCCCTCCGTGGACGCGGTGTTGGGGTGGCTTCCGGTTTTCCAAGGATCCCCCTATGGGGTGGGGATTTTCACGGCCGGGTTGATCCTGGCGGTCATGATCGTTCCCTTTGTGACCACCGTCTCCCGGGAGGTGTTGCTGACGGTCCCCCGCTCCCAGCGGGAGGCGGCGCTCGCGTTGGGAGCCACGCACTGGGAGACGATCTGGACGACGATTCTCCCCTATGCCCGGTCGGGAATCATCGGCTCCATCTTCTTGGCGCTGGCCCGCGCCCTGGGGGAGACGATGGCGGTCACGATGGTGGTGGGGAACCGGCCGGAGATCCACCCCTCGATCTTTGATCCGGGCTACACGATGGCGGCGGTCCTGGCCAATGAGTTCGCCGAGGCCACCTCCAACCTCTATTTGGGGGCCCTGATTGAGATCGGTCTGGTGCTGTTCGGGATCACGATCGTGGTCAATGGCGTGGCGCGGCTTTTGCTGTACCGTCTGCACGATACCTCGGCGGTGCATGTTTGATGGTTCGCGACCCTTTGATGGCGAGACGGAATTGGGCCAACCGACTGGCGCTGGCCTCGACCGGTCTGTGCGCCCTGGTGACGGTCTCCGTCCTTTTCTTTCTGCTCGGCTACATCGCGGTCAACGGGATCGGGGCGCTCAACTGGGCTTTTTTCACCCAGTTGCCCAAGCCGGTCGGGGAGCCGGGCGGGGGGATGGCCAACGCGATCGTCGGGACGGGGAAGCTGCTGTTCCTGGCCAGCCTGATCGGGGTTCCGATCGGCTTCTTCGGCGGGGTTTACCTGGCGGAGTTCGGCCGCAACGGCAAGATCGCCTTCTGGGTCCGCTACGCGACCGATGTTTTGAATGGGGTCCCCTCGATCGTGATTGGGATCTTCGCCTATGTGCTGGTGGTCCTTCCGATGAAGAGTTTTTCGACCTTGGCGGGCGGCTTCGCGCTTGGGATCATGATGATCCCCATCGCGGTCCGAACCACCGAGGAATTTTTAAAACTGATCCCCGCTTCCATTCGGGAGGCGGCGGACGCTTTGGGGGTGCAGCGATGGAAAACGATTCTGTTCGTGGTGATTCCGGCCGCTTTTCGGGGCCTTCTGACCGGCATTCTGCTGGATCTGGCCCGGGTGGCCGGCGAAACGGCTCCGCTCCTGTTCACGGCGCTCAACAACCGGGTTTGGAGCCACGGCTGGATGGAGCCGACCGCCTCCCTGCCGGTGATGATCTACACCTACGCGATCGCGCCGTACGAGGATTGGCACCGTCAGGCCTGGGCGGCCGCCTTGGTGCTGATGCTGCTCGTGCTGGTGGTCAACGGGGGGGCCAGGATGGTGCTGCCGAGACGGAGCGTGGTGGTATGAGCTCCATCGTCCCGTCGGTCAAGCCGCCCCGCTTGGCGGTCAGGGAGGCGCCGCCGGCCGACGCGTCGAGCGTGGCGATGGCGGTGGACCGCCTGAACGCCTGGTTCGCGGAGAACCATGTCCTGAGGGACATCTCGATCACTTTCCCGAAGCAGCAGGTGACCGCTCTGATCGGCCCTTCCGGCTGCGGGAAATCCACCCTGATCCGGTGCCTCAACCGGATGCACGAGGTGGTGGCCGGCGCCCGGGTCAAGGGGGAGATCTGGGTGGACGGGATGAACATCTACGGGGAAGGGGTGGACCCGGTCCAGGTGCGCCGGAAGATCGGGATGGTCTTCCAGAAGCCGAATCCCTTTCCGACCATGTCGATTTACGACAATGTCGCCGCGGGACTGAAGCTCAACGGGGTTCGAAACGTCTCGGTACTGGATGAGGCGGTCGAGCGGGGGCTGCGGCAGGCTGCCCTCTGGGAGGAGGTCAAGGACAAGCTCAAGGAACCGGGCACCGGCCTCTCCGGCGGGCAGCAGCAGCGGCTCTGCATCGCCCGGGCGTTGGCGGTCAAGCCGGAGATCCTGCTCTTGGACGAGCCCTGCTCGGCGCTGGACCCGATCGCGACCGCCAAGATCGAGGAGCTGCTGCATGAGCTCAAGACGCAGTACACCGTCGGGATCGTGACCCACAACATGCAGCAGGCGGCCCGGGTCTCTTCTTTCACCGGGTTCCTGCTGCTCGGGGAGCTGATCGAGTTTGGGACGACCGATCGGCTCTTCACGAACCCATCGGACCCGAGGACCGAAGCGTATATCACCGGCCGTTTCGGCTGATCCGGAGAAGAAGGGGGTATGGTATAACATGAGCGATGCGGCCAGATACCGGTATCCGTTCATGATCCACCGCCACTTCGACGAGGAGCTGGCGGTCCTCAAGGAGAAGCTTCTCTCGATGGGGGGGCTTGCCGAGCAGGCGATCGGTAAGGCCACGGAGGCCTTTCTCAAACGGGACGGGGCGCTGGCCCAGTCGGTGATCGAGGAGGACGCGGCGATCAACCGGACGGAGGTGGACCTGGAGGAGTCTTGTCTCAGCCTCTTCGCCCGGTTCCAGCCGGAGGCCAAGGACCTCCGTTTCATGGCGATGGCCTTCAAGATCATCGACGAGCTGGAGCGGGTCGCCGACCAGGCGGTCAACATCGCCGAGCGGACGCTTGATCTGGCCCGCTCGCCGGTCTTCAATCCCCCCTCCGACATCGCGACGATGTCCACCCTCGCGATGGCGATGCTCAAGGACAGTCTGGACGCCTTCGTCAATGGCAACGCCGATCTGGCGTCGGAGGTTTGTCAGCGGGATGAGGAGGTGGATCAGCTCAATCGGGTCGTGCACGACACCCTGCTGGAGCGGGCGGGGAAGGAGTCGGCCGGGGCCAAGCAGGCGGTGGACCAGTTGCTGGTCGCCCGGCACCTGGAGCGGGTGGCCGACCACGCGACGAACATCGCCGAGGATGTCTATTTCATCGTCCGGGGACGGACGATCAAGCACCGCCTCGGTGCGGAAGCCTGAAGCGCTCCTCAGCCGCCGTTCGGTTTTTCCCTGACCAGGATCCGGGCGGGAATCCCCACCGCGGTCGCCCCGGCCGGGACCGAACGGTTCACCACCGCGTTGGCGCCGATCTTGGCGTTCTCCCCGATCGTGATCTTTCCGAAGGTTTTGGATCCCGGCCCGAAGTAGACCCTGTTGCCGACCGTCGGCACCCCGTACCGCTCCCCCCGGCCGCCGATTCCCACGGTCACCCCCTGGGAGAGGGAAACCCCCTCCCCCATGACGACCGCGTCGTTGACGAAGATCCCGCTGAAATGCCCGATGTAGAGCCCCTTGCCAATCGTGCAGCGGGTGGGCAGCGAGATCCCGGTGAAGCTCTCCACAAAGATGTGCCCGAAGAAGGTTGGCAGTCCCAGCAGGAAGCGGAGGATCAGCGGTCGGGCCCGGAGCCATTTGCGCCAGCGGTAGTCCACCAGGGCCCATTGTCCCTGGCATTTGAGGAAAAAGAGGAAATGCTCCCACGGTCCGTAATGGTCCGGCAGGAGGTCGTAATACCGTTTGAAATCGGCCTTCAGGTTCCCGAACACGGTCTCAGTCTACACCCAAATGGGCTATAATCCGAGGCGATGAGCCGGATTCCTTCGAAGTGGCCGGAATTGGTTACCCTTTTTCGGAGCAGGAACTTCCTGCTGCTCTGGTTGGGGCAGCTCTTCTCACAGGGGGGGGACCGGTTCGCCCAGCTGTTCCTGATCGCGCTGGCCGCCTCCCGGGCGGCCGGCTCCACCTGGGGGCTGGCAAAGGTGCTGGCGGCGACCGCCCTGCCAGCCCTGCTGCTCAACCCGATCGCCGGGGTCTATGTGGACCGGTGGGACCGGAAGCGGACGATGATCACCTGCGACCTGATCCGGGTGGGGGTGATCTTGACCTTTCCGGCCCTGGCGGCCCTTTCGAATCCCCTCCCGCTGTATGGGGCGGTTTTCCTTCTCTTCGCGGTCAGCGCCTTCTTCATTCCGGCCCGGCTGGCGATTATCCCCGATCTGGTGCCGGCCGACCGCCTCAACAAGGCCAACGCCCTCTTCGCGGTCTCCGGGATGGTTGGTTCGGCGGTCATCATTCTGATCGGCTCCCTGATTCTGGAGTGGCTGGGCCTCTTCAAGTCGGCGATCGTCAATGCTCTTTTCTTTGTCGGCTCCGCCGCCAGTCTCTGGCCGGTGCAGGGCGGGCGGGGGCACCGGACTCCGTCGGCCGCCGGGACGCCGGAGAGTCCCCGCAGGATCTTCCATGAGGTATGGGAGGGGATCGTCGCGCTGTGGCGGCATCCGCCGACCCATCGGGCGATGGCCCTGCTGGGACTTCTGATGGCCGGTGGCGGGGCCACGATCGTCGTTGGAGCGGTGATGATCCAGCAGACCTGGGGAAGCGTCACCAAGGACATTGGGTTCCTCTCCCTTTGGTACGGAATCGGGATCTTTGCCGGGACGATGGCCTACGGCCGCTGGGAGTCGGATCTGCCCCGGCGGGCGGCCCTTGCCCTGGCGTTTCTCGGGGCTGGTTTGTCGCTGGCCGGGTGGGTCGGGGCGGTCCGGATCCTGGCTTCGCCGGCGGCCGCCTCGATTGCCACAGCCGCCCTGGGCTTCTGGTCGGCCCCGGTCGGGGTGATCGTCAACACGATGGTCCACGAGGGGCATCCGGAGCGGCTGCACGGCCGGGTCTTCAGCAGTTTCGGGGTGGTCGTCAATGTGGCTCTGGTCGTCTCGATGCTCGGAGCTGGATGGCTCACCGAAGCCGGCGGCCGGGGCCGGCTGCTGGTCGGGGTCGCCGGGTTGTTCCTGCTGGCGGCGGTCGCGATCGGGATCGGGGCCCGTTCGCCGGAACCTCCCTCCGGGGAGCCGGGGTGATCCCCGGCCGGGCCGGGGTGGTCCCACCACTTGGATTACCCGCCGCAGGCGGGG
>Ga0210019_1003188_pt1 | contig 15273 bp, 8 predicted proteins | sample CryGeyCG2114_020_2_FD_183969 | JGI IMG/M metagenome (GOLD analysis project Ga0210019, IMG submission 183969) | Groundwater microbial communities from aquifer - Crystal Geyser CG11_big_fil_rev_8/21/14_0.20 (SPAdes) (version 2) | ecosystem: Environmental > Aquatic > Deep subsurface > Groundwater ...
CGCAACGCTGATTAAACGCTGATATACACGCTGAACCACGCTGAATTATTCAACATCCTTACTCCTGGTAAGTTTCTTTAACATTCCAAGCATTTCAACCGGAAACAAAATGGTGGTATTTTTCTCTTTGGCTGCCTCGGTTAAGGTCTCCAAATATCTCAAAGTAATCGGATCCGCCTTTAAAATTTCTCCCGCCTCTTTGAGTTTGGTAGCTGCCAAATATTCTCCTTCGGCCAAGATAATCTTGGCTCTTTTCATTCTTTCTGCTTCAGCTTGTTTTGCAATGGCTCTTTGCATGTTTTCTGGAACCTGGACATCTTTTACTGTCACTCCGGTAACCTTTATTCCCCAGGGATCAGTGGCCCTATCAATAATCTCATAAAGCTTTTGATTGACTCTCTCTCTTTCGGCCAACAATTCATCCAAACTTGAAGCCCCAACCACTTCTCTTAAAGAGGTCTGGGAAATTTTGGAGGTGGCCATCATATAATTCTCTACCTCAATCACCGCTTTTTGGGAATCAGAAACTCTAAAGTAAACAACTGCGTCAACGGTTATGGGAATGTTATCTTTGGTGATTACTTCTTGAGCCGGAACATCCATAGTAACAATCCTGAGATCTATTTTGACCATCTTGTCAACAATTGGAATAATCAAAAATAATCCCGGTCCCCTGATTCCGGCGAATCTCCCCAATCTGAAAATCACTCCTCTTTCATATTCCCGGCAAATCTTTATTGCCTGAGGAAGAATTATCAAAGCAATAATTATCAACCCAAACCAACTAAAAAGTATATTACTTAACATAAACGCGATACTAATATACGAATTCATACTAATGATACGGATATTAACATTAGTATAATTCGTATTCAGTTAGTATATTGGTATCGATTTAGTTCGACCTTTTTATATTATAACACATCTCTGAAAATGGTTTCACACACTGATTAAAACCATTATTTGTTTTGTTTTGAGCTATATTTTTTCAACAAAGAGGGTGTTGCCTTCGATTTTGACTATTTTCACTTTTGATTTCTCAGGGATTATTTCACCGCTAAGACTTTCAGCTTGCCAGATTTCTTCTCTTAGTTTTACCTGGCCAATGGGATTAAGCTCTTTAATAACCTCTGCTTCTAACCCAATCAGGGCCTCGGGGCCGGTTTTCGGTTTTGTTCTAAAGGTTTTAACCACTCCCCTCCCAATAATGATAAAGAGAATTCCAATTCCAACTATTGCTCCAAAAACAATCATTGTTACAGCTTCAAAAATTTGAGGGCTTAAAAATGGCTCGCCTTCAAGAGTAAAAATCCCGAATAAAAGAGAAATTATTCCCAAAATGCCGAAAACTCCAAAACCGGGTTCAAAAACTTCCATTAATAAAAGAAAAATCCCCAGCAAAAGAAAAATGATTCCCAAAAAATTAAAGGTAATCACCCCCAGGCCACAAAGACCGATTAAAAGCAAAATTAAGCCCAGAAGTCCGGTTAATCCAAACTCACCGGTCCGAAAAGCGAAAATTAACCCCAACCCCCCCAAAGTTAAAAAAAGAGACATTAAATAAGGATGGGAAAGAAAATCAAAAAATCTTTCAATCGGAGTCATCTGAATTTCTCTAATTTCCGGTCCAGAAATTTCGAGTTTTAAAAAAAGCTCATCTAAATCTTTGGCTGTCTCGTCAATGATTCCTATTTCTTTTGCCTCTTTGCCGGTTAAAGTCAAATTTTCTCTGACGAACTTTTCGGCAATTTCCGGGTTTCTCTTTTGAATTTCGGCCAAACTCTTTATCCAGGAAACCGTTCCCTCAATCACCTTTTCTCCAGCTTCTTCCTGGCCGAACATTTCCTGGGGCTGGCAAGCGCCAATCGAAGCTTCGGGATGAACTACGGCAAAATCCGCAGCCAGCAAAATAAAAGTGCCGGCAGAATACGCCCAACCGCCTTCTTTGTGAACAAAGACAACGGTTTTAATTTCAGTTTTTAAGAGCAAATCAACAATATCTTTGGTTGATTTCAAAAGTCCGCCGGGCGTGTCCAGTTTAAGAACAAGATAATCGGCTTGGGATTTTTTGGCTTCTCTGACTGCCCTTTTTAAATACTGCAAAGTGCCGGCTTTAATTTCGTCTTCAACTTCCGCCAAAAAAACCAGGGGGGGCGTCCGTTTGTCCTGAAGTTTTTTGAAGCGGAAAAACACTGAAAAATAAAAAAACCGCCGCAACCAAAATTCCGCATCTGACTAATAAATTTTTTTTAAACATATTTTTTTACTTTTTGTAAATTTAATAACTTTTTCTCGTTTTTTTAAAATACCACCATACAAAACCGGCCAGAGCCAGAAAACCGAGAAGAACCTGCCAGCCGAGATATTTCACGACGAAAACACCGAAAAAATTCGCGGCGATAACCATTATTCCGGCAATTGCCACGCCCAGAGCAATCAAAAAAAGACTTTTTCTGAAAGGCAAATTAAAAACAAAAGCGGCCAGAGAACCCGTCCAGGCGCCGGTAAAAGGAAGGGGAATGGCGACCAAAATCACCAGCCCCCATTCTTTCCATTTTTCTATTTTATCGAAATGATTGTTTTTCGTTCTTGTAAAAAGCCAGGCGAAAAACCTGTTGAAAAAATAAACTTTTCTGGAAAGATGTCCGGAAACAGTTTTTAATCCCCATAAAATAAAAATCGGGGGAATCAAATTTCCCAAAACCGAAAAAATATAAGCCGACCAGATCGGCATTTGGTAAACATTGACGGCAACGGGAATCGCCGCCCTCAGTTCGCCAAGCGGAGTCATGGCGATTAAAATCGTTTTTAATTCAGGGATCATCCTAATTAAGCATCTTTCTTTTGATAAAAATAAACTTGGTTAGTTCAATTAAAATTAAATTCAAAAGGCCAAAAATCAAAAGTATTGACCATTCAAAAAGGCCGAAAGGAACGGTTTTTAAAAGTTTTTGAAAGACAGGCAGATAAATGGCAACCAAAAGCAGAGCCATTCCGACAATAACCGAAAAAGTGACATAGAAATTGGAAAAAGGATTATACTGCCAGATGTTTTTTCTCAAATTCCGGCAGGAAAAAATAAAAAAGAAGGAATCAATGGTTAAACCGGCAAACATAATACTGCGAATCCTCTCTAAGGGATAACCCTGATGCCAGAACCACAAAAAAAGACCGAAGAGAATAAGATTAGTTAAAAAGCCAACAATAAAAATGAGAGCGTTCATTTCTTTGGTTAAAAGCGGGAGTTTCGCCGGCTCCGGAGCCCTCTCCATTATATCTTTTTCTTTTGGCTCAAAAGTCAAAGCTAAAGAGGGTGGAGTGCTTTCAATTATATTTTTCCATAAAATTTGGCCGGGCAAAACCGGAAGGGGCAAACGGCAAATCACCGCCATACCAATTAACATTACTTCGGTAAAACCTCCGACTAATAAATAAGTGATGATTTTCCTGACATTATCAACAATCCTTCTGCCTTCCTCAACAGCCACAACAATAATTTCAAAATCATCGGTTAAAAGTGTTAAATCGGAGGCCTCTTTTGCCACATCGGTTCCCGAACCCAGCGCCACTCCAATATTCGCTTTTTTCAAAGCCGGAGCGTCATTAACCCCATCGCCGGTCATTGCCACAACTTCTCCGGCTTCCTGCCAAACCTGAACGATTTTTGACTTTTGCTGGGGCTCAACTCTGGCATAAATCTGAATGTCCTTAAAAATTTTTTTAAATTCTTCGTCGGACATTTTTTCCAGCTCCTTTCCTTCCAAAATATTTTTGTCTTTTACATTAAAACCGAGTTCTTTCGCTACAGCCATAGCCGTAAGTTTATGGTCGCCGGTTACTATAATTGGCCTAATGCCGGCTTGGCGGCAAAGATTAACAGCTTCTTTAGCTTTTTCTCTAACAGGATCGTGCAAAGCGGCAAAACCAACAAAAACCATTTCTTTTAAATCCTCTCCATAAAGTTTTTGTTTTTCTTCTTTTTTAACTGATTTTTCCAAAAAGACCTTTTTAATTTTTTCCAAAAGACTGCCCCTTAATATTTTTTTATAACCGACAGAAACAACCCTGAAGCCCCGAGAAGTTAACCCTTCATATTTTTCTTGGAGTTTTTTCATTCTCTCTTCAGAAATAATTTCTTGTTTGCCGTCAATCTCCAAAAACTTTGACGTACTTAAAATTATCTCCGGCGCGCCCATAACATAAATGACATCTTCTTCGTTGCTTAACCTGTGCAGGGTTGCCGAATATTTATAAGTTGGATCAAACGGCAATTCGTCAATTTTAGGTTCTTTGGCTTCCAATTCCGATCTTACAATTCCGGCCTGAACAGCGGCAAGCAATAAAACTCTTTCGGTCGGCCTGCCCCTGGCAATCCACTTTTCCATTGGCTCGTCCAAATTTTCAATAAAGGCATCGTTACATAAGGCGGCAATTTTTAAAGCCAAAATATGGGAGGCCTGACTATCCTTGTCAATTTTTTCTTCAAATCTTTTTCCGTTGCTCAATAATTCTTTGGTACCGGTATAAATGCCGGCCACCTGCATTTTTGCTTCGGTTAAGGTTCCGGTTTTATCTGTACAAATTACGGTGGTACTGCCCAAAGTTTCGGCGGCAATAAGTTTTCTGACCAGTCCTTTCTTTTTAAAAATTTCCCTCATCCCAAAAGTAAAAACCAGGGTGACAGCCACCGGCAGACCCTCGGGAATGGCCGCCACAGCAACGGCAATAGCAGTCAGAAATATTTCAAAAAACTCTTTTCCGGTAGCCAGACCGCCAATCAAAATGCCCAGGCACAAAAAAACAATAATTGCTCCCAAAACCTTGCTGAAATGAACCACTTTTTTCTGATAGGGCGTTTTTTCTGCTTTGGTTCCCTTGAGGGTTTGGGCGATTTTGCCAATTTCGGTTTTAATGCCGGTGGCGGTTACCACTGCTTTGCCCCGGCCGTATTCAACAACCGTTCCCATATAAACCATATTGTCCCTGTCGGCCAAGGGAGTATCTTTGGGCAAAATCTCGGTATTTTTTTCCGAAGGCAGCCATTCTCCGGTTAAAACCGCTTCGTTAAGCTTTAAATTCCAAGCATCAATTAATCTTCCGTCAGCCGGGACTTTATCGCCGGGTCTTAACAAAATTATATCGCCGGGAACCAATTCTTCCTGAAAAATTTCCCTTTCCTCCCCTTGACGGAAAACAATGGCTTTTACTCTTATCATTTTTTTCAGGGCCTGAATGGTCTGACCAGCTTTACTTTCTTGAAAATAACCAATTATCGCGTTTAAAAAAACCACCCCAAAAATAATAATGGAGTCAGCGTATTCTTTGAGGATTAAAGTAACAATGCCGGCGATAACCAAAATATAAATCAGCGGGCTTTTTAATTGTCCAATCAATAATCTTATTTTTGATATGGGTTTTTCTTCCGGAAGCTGATTCGGGCCAAAGTCCTTGAGCCGTTTTTTAACCTCAACGTCAAAAAGACCGTTTTGAGCATCGGTTTTAAATTCTTCCAGAATTTTCTCAATTGGAAGAGAATGCCACATAGAAAAATCAAAAATTAAAAATTATAATAGTTTATTTAATTTATTTTAACACAAGTTTAACAACCCCGCACTTATTTCCCGATGATTTGTTTTTCTTCCGTCATAAGTGCCCGCTGAATCGCCTTACGGCTCAGTTATCTTAAAACTTCACGAGAAAGCTGCAAGAATAAGTGCGGGGTGCTTAATTCTGTCATCAAATTTTCTGCGTTTTGCAACTTGCCCCGTAGTAGTCCCGCCTTGGCGGGACACTACGGGCCTTCGCCTCGCCGAAGTGGCTTCGGCCACGCAGGCGGGACTGCGCCCCAAAGACTTCTTAAAAATAGCTTGAGCATATTTCCAAAATAGTAGCTGCTTGGCAAGCAGTTCTTACTTCGGGGCTTGAAAATTTGAACAGAATTAGCAAAAAGCCGCGATTTTAAACCGCAGCTTTTGGTATCTTACTTTTTAAAGCCCCGAGGAACCAGGGCAGTTAAAGTATAATTGGAATTTAAATATTTTCTTGCCGCCGCTCTTACTCCCTGGGCGGAAACCGACTGAATATAAAAAGGAAACTTTTTAAATTTACTATAAGGAACACCCTGCATTTCGGCTTCCAACATATCAAGGGCTTTGGATTCTATTCTTTCCATTTCATCGTAATAGTCTGACAAAATTAAATCTTTGGCTCTCTGGAGTTCTCTTTCTTCAACCAAATCTGTCTTCAGTTTCTCAAATTCATTGAGAATAACCCCTAAAGTTGCTTTAAATTTTTTTGGAGTTGGCTCAAAAATAGTTACGGCAGTGTAAAAAATTCCTATCTCCGCCAAGCCGCCAGTGCCGCAATCTATTACATAACCCAAGCCTCTTTTATCGCGAAGCTCTCTAAAAAGCCGTGAAGATATCCCCCCGCCCAAAATACCGGCAAGCACTCTTAATTTATTTATATCCCTGCTAAGCGTTCCGGGGATTCTATAACCAAGATGCATATAGGCGTGTTCTATACCCTCCCTTTCTTTAAAAAGTTCTGTTCTTTCATTCTTAACTTTTATATCTAATTTCTTCATCGGAACAGGATACGGCTTAAGACTCCCAAAGGTGCTGGCGACTTTCTCCTCTAATTCCTTTTCATCAAATCCTCCGCAAACCACAATAACTATGTTATTTGGCACATACCACCTCTGTTTGAAATTGACCAAATCCCTTCTTTTCAAATATCTAATTGACTTTGGAGCTCCGACAACTGACCTTGCAAACGCGGTCTTTCTAAAAAGACTGGGGATAAATAACTCTTCATAAGCATAATTCATTGGCTGTTCCGGCCAAAGAAACATTTCCGAAAGGATATTCTTTTTTTCAAGCGAAAATTCTTTCAGCTCAAAATCCAGATTTGCAACAGCCTGATAAACAATTTCAACAATTTTTGGCAATTTTGAAGAAAGAGCTTTGATATAAAAATACATATCAGTAGAACCGGAAAAAGCCTGTACTTCGGCGCCCCCATCCTCCAAATCCTCTCTTACCTGCCTGGCTGTTCTGGAAAAATTGCTTTTGAACAACATATGCTCTACAAAATGACCTACTCCGCTCTTTTTTTCATCTTCGTTTATTAAACCCGCCTTTACCCCGACAAGCAAAACCACTTTTTTAGCCGCTCTCCTGTCCATTGCAACCGTAAGACCGTTATCCAAAACAAACCTTTTATACATCTTTCACCCGCCTATTCAGTTTTCAAAAAAACTAAGCCGCTTTGTCCAATGCCTCCCTGAAAGCATTTTCAATGTCTTTATAATGTTCGATTCCAACCGAAACTCGAATCAACCCTTTGGTAATTCCCTTTTTGAGTTTTTCTTCTTCGGAAATTTTTCCGTGAGTCATTAAATAGGGAATTTGAACCAAAGTACCGGCGCAGCCAAGACTAACGGCTAATTCCACAAAAGAATGGGAGATTAAATAATCTATAAAACCTTCAAGCTTTTGCTCGTCCTTCAGTTCAAAAGAAAGCATCCCTCCAAAACCGGGAAAGCCCAAAGGAGTGAGCATCTGTTTGCAGGCAAGTTTATATTGGGGATGGCTTGGAAGACCGGGATAAAAAACTTTGGAAACTTTTGGATGGCGTTCCAAAAAATTAGCCAAACAAAAACCGTTATAATTATGCGTCCTCATTCTCATAGGCAGGGTCTTGATTCCTCTTTCTATTAAAAAACAATTAAACGGAGCTATAATGCACTCGCCCGAAAGAACCGCTTCTTTCTCTATTTTTCTGATAAGGTTTTCTGAACCCATTACCGCTCCGGCTACTGCGTCCCCATGACCATCTATGTATTTGGTCAAACTGTGAATTACAAGGTCGGCTCCCAAATTCAACGGTTTCTGGTTATGGGGGGTGGCAAAAGTGTTATCAGCAATAAACAATATTCTTCTTTCCCTTGCAAAACCGGCCGTTGCTCTTATATTGGTTAAACTTAAAGTGGGATTATCCGGAGTTTCAATAAAAATCAGCTTTGTGTTTTTTCTAACCGCTTTTTTAATGTTCTTAATATCTCTTGTATCAACAAAAGAAAATTCAATATTGAACCGCGGCCAAACCTCATTAAAAAGCTCATCTGTGCAGCCGTAAAGCACCTGACCGCAAATTACATGGTCTGTTGGAGAAACAAAAGTTCTTAAGACAGTGGAGATAGCCGCCATTCCGCTGGCAAAGCCCAGAGCGGACTCTGCGCCCTCCAGGTCGGCAAGTAAATTTTCCAATTCTTCCTGATTTGGGTTTTTTATCCGGGAATAAAAATAACCCTTCTTTTTTCCCGACAGTATATCTCTTACTTCCTGAACGTTTTTGAAAACAAAGGTGGAGGTTTGATAAATCGGAGCAATATGAGCGCCCCGGGGATTTTCCTCTTTTTTTGAACCGTGAATCGCCAGAGTCTGGAAATGCGGTTTTTCTTCTTTTTTCATTTTAAGCTCCTCCTTGAGTCCCATCTCTTATTGTTTACCCAGTTAGAAGTCTGAAAGAAAAAAATTATTAATAATTTTTTTCAAATCCTGATTAACTCTCCATTGCCATTATTCTATCTTCTTTTAAGCAGAGCATAGATTACATTAACAAACGACTTCTAACGGGGTTTAGTTTTTAAAGTTCAAGACTTCTCCTGTTTATAACATAAAGATTTAAAAAAGCAACAATAAAGCGGCGAGGTTTAGCGCGCCGCTTATTTACAAACACATTCCTTTCCTTTGTTTTCCGGCTCAATATGAATTACCACATCTTTAATTTCCGGAATCTCTTTTTGAATTTTCTCCCTGACCTGGTGAGAAATCTGATGAGCTTTTTCTAAAGAAATATCGGGCTCAAGGCAAATGTGCATATCCAAAAAAATATGACTTTCGCTTCCCCGACTCCTTATCTGATGAGAGGACTCCACGCCTTTTACGGTTCCGGCAACATTTTCAATTCTTTTTGTGTCAATAAATGTTCCGTCTGACAAAACAATGGAAGTTTCCTTAAATATATGGTAGCCAAATTTAAAAAGGAGCAAAACCACAAAGGAGGCGATAATCGGGTCCAAAATTGGAAAACCCAGCCGGATGAAGACCGCTCCCAAAATCACGGACGAAGTTATAAAAATATGGGATTTAGTGTGCAGGGAGTCGGCAATTAAAATCTGGCTCTTCAGTTCTCTTCCCTTTTTATATTCATATTTTGCCACCAACCAATCTATTAAAAGACAGCCGGCAAGCACTCCAAAAAAAATAAAAGAAATTTCGGGACTCAGGGGCTCAAGAAATCTCTCAATAATATCTCTAATAAATTCATAGGCAACAATGAACAAAAAAAATAGAATACCCATAGCGGCAAGCGATTCGTATTTTCGATGACCGTAAGGATGGTTTTTGTCAACGGGTTTTTCAGCAATTTTTATTCCGATGAGTCCCAGGATATTTGAAAAACCGTCAAAAAGGGAATGGAAACCGTCAGCTGTAATGCTTAAAGAGCCTGAAAAAAAGCCGAGCAAAATCTTTGCCAAAGCCACCAGCCAATTTAAAAACAATATCTTTATTAAAACCTTTTTTGTTTCTTTGAATTCCATTTTAAACTCCATATTAATAATATTTAAAGGTGCTTTTTACCAGGGAGATATCTCGTCCCATTCCGGCAAAGCGGAAGTGGTAACCACGGTTTTTGAAACATCGCAGTAAAGACCGCCGGAATCGGTAATCATAAGAGTAACGGTTTTGTTGCCGGGCATAACCGAGAAAGTGGCGCTCGGATTTTGTTCGGTTGCGCTTCCAGGATAAGCGTGCTGAAATGTCCATTCCCATTTAACCAGGCTTGCTCCGCCAAAAGCCTTTGACATATCGGTAAATTGAGTTTCTTCACCAAGGTGAGGAGTCAGGGGCCACCAGGAAAAGTCCGGTTCCGGATAGGGATAAGCCGGGGGTATATAGGATTTGGGATAAACCGCCCAATCAGAGGGAATAAGTCTGTCCCAGACCCTGACTCTCCAGAAATATTCTTTGCCAAAAGATAGAATAGAATCAACCACAGAATAGCTTTGCGAGGAACTAATTTTCTTGCCGGTATCAAAGAGAATTGGGTTAAAAGAGCTATTTTGGGCGATTTGAATCTGATAAGCTGTCTGATAATCTCCCTGGTCAGGGTCGGAAAATGTCCAGTAAAGAATGGGGTGCAGAGGGTCTTTGCAGTCGCCGCAGTAATTGCCGCACTTGTCAGGATACATTCTAAGCTCTGTCGCTTTGGGCGGAGTGTCGGGTTCAATGACAAGGTCTATGACTCTGGCTTCGGCCGCGGACGCGTTTCCTTTCTCAACAATGACTTTTGGGGTGTAGTTGCCGCCGGCCGGGTCGTCATAGACGCAGATATCCACGGCTCTGTAGGAATTCGGGTCAGCTCCGTCAATTTTGAAAGCCCAGGGACCGCACTGCAAAACTGCTTCGTTAATATCGGTTCCCTCATAAGAACAATCGCACCAGAAAGTATAATTGGCGGTATTTCCAATGGCTGTACTTTTGGGCAGGATATTGGCGATTAAATCCACGTTTTCAAGAGGAGCCCGACCCGAATTTGGCTCTGCTTCCAGGAAAACATAAAGCTTGGTGTCTTTTACCTTAACCTCCATAGTATCGGAAGCGCTGGCTCCTTTGTCATCCTTAACTGTTAAAGCGCAGACGCAGTCCTTGTCCTGACTTAATACCGGAGCGGTATAGATTGGCTGCAATATCTTGGAATCAGAAACTTCTCCGCAATCGCAGGACCACTCGGAAGTTATTGGGTCGTTGTCCGGGTCAGAAGCAGAACCCTCTAAACCTACGGGCTGAGCTTCAAAAACTTCTTTGTCCGGACCGGCATCAACAATCGGCCGGCTGGTAATTATTCCTTTCTGAAAAGTGATGTTCCAGTGCCAATGGGCCCACCAGTGAGTTCCGGAATACTGGACATAAAAACGAACCGGTCCGGAAAATCCCAGGTCTTTGAGGCTGGGAATGATAAAATTTTTATTATATTCAACAGAATAAGGCTGGGTTCCTATAATAACATCGGCTGGAAAAATTGCGCCCAGTTTGTAAATTTTGTAACCCGGGGCCGCTGTATTTAAATATTTAACCTCATCGCACCACGCAAAGCAGGAACGCCAATTTCCATTTCCATCTTTCCGGCAGGTTGGCTTGTAATGACAATTATCATAAGTAGTACTTGAAGCTCCGTAGCAATTTTTACAACCCCCATCACAAGAACAAGTTGGGTCAACCGAACAATCATCCACCGAGCCCCCACAGCAATCATTTATCGGTATTTCTTTATCCTCGGTAATATAAAATGTAACCTTATTGAAAAATAAACCGTTAGCGCAGCTGGTTACCCTGAATTTACCGGAAAAATTTATAACATCCCCCGGACTGTAAGTCTGCTGGGGTCTGGGGCTGTTGAAATTTATTGTTGTATCGCAGCAGCCGCCGGTAACTTCGGTGGCGGCAAAAGCCGGGACTGAGAACAAAATCCCTGTTCCAAATGAAAATAAGAAAATCAAAATTTTCAAACCTCTCATTTTCTTGGTTTTAAGAAAATAGATAATTGTCCCAATTATTAAAATAAGCGCGATAAGAAAACTGGCAATTAGTTTTCTGTTTTTTTCAAAAAAACCGAGCCTTTGCGTTTCTTGAGTTATTTCAGTTATCTTAACTTGATTTGCCTGAAATTCATATTGGTCAAGAGTCTTCTCTCCTCTGGAAATTTGAGTAACAACCTTCGGATTATTTATGTCTTCTTTTATCGGCACATCAAGCACCAATTCATTAGCGCCCAACTCAAGACATTCTTCTTTCTCACCGACAGACTTGCCTTCCTGGTCAAGCAGACTAACTTTGACACATCCCTCGCCTTTTTTAACTTCTGAGTCAGCCGGGCCGGTAAACTGAATCTGAACTTTTGCTTTTTCGCCGGTGCTATAAAAATCTTTATTGGGGCTTGCAAACAAAATCTCGGCATCGTCTTCACCGGAAATTATCCAGCGAAAATAGATAGGATTGGAAATCGGATTTTGGGTATCTGTCTCATAAAAAATAATCTCCGAAAGATAGGATTCCGGTCTTGCCAGTTCGGAAAGAAAAATTTTTAGGGTTTGTTTTTGATTGGGCTTTAAAATAAGGTTTTTTTCATTCGCTTTTTTTAGGATTTGACCGCCGACATTTCTTTTATAAGTAACTATTTGAGGGAAAGCGGCGATAGTAAATCTTGAGTTATTGAAAACATCAAAACGAACCTCGGGGATTTCTCCGACTTCGTAGTAAACCCCGGCCGCCGGCGGCAAATCTTTATTATCTTTTACGAGCCAATAATTATCAATCTTCAGGAACTTACCTCCGCCTCCAATGCTGACCACCTCATCAATCCAGCTAATTTCTTCTCCTTTGAGATTGGTCAGCTGGAGACGGAATTTAAAATCGCCGTCTGGTAAATTTGAGGACAGGGGGTAGCTGAAAGATTTTGTCGTCTTTTCCCCGGCCAAAAGACTAAAGGGCTCTTTGCCCGCTTTTTTATCAATTGTCAGGGTGGGAATTCCATCTGTTTCACCCCCTAATAATTGGAAGTGAAACATTAAATCGCTCATCACAAATTCTTCATAATTTTCCAAAAAAACCGAACCCTCAATTGACTGGCCGGGTTCAAGGCTATTTTTTGATAAACTTAATTCGCTAAGATAAACCTCGGGAGCAACCAGGGCCTCGGCAAAAGAAAAACCCAATACAAAAATTGAACCGATAAAAATAAAAAGGAACATTTTTTGTTTCATATTATTTATGGGGGTGTTGAATAATTTAAGGTGGTTTGGCGATTTGGAAAGTTTTTATTGCTAAACTATACCCAAGATACAGGCCAAACAACCCAAAAAATACTTAAAACAGCCCTTCCTTTATTATAGCCCTAATAAATCTCGTCAACAATCCCCCTCACTCCGTAAGAGTGAGGGGGTATCATTTCATTTGATTCTCTCAAATCTACTCGGCAATTTCGGCTCCGGTTGGATAAACTCCCAACTCAATATCGTTAACTTCCGCGATTTTTGACCAATCATATTTGAGTTTTTTGAAAACATCAGCGGTTTTTATCCAACGTTTCTGGCCTTTTTCAATCAGGTAAACTTTAACTTGACCAATTCCTCGGATAAGGTTGGCTTGACCGTATTCTTTGAGTTCGGTTGAAGAAACTGTAACAATGTCTTCCCATTTGAAACCATAGGATTGGAAAACTTTGGGATTGGGAATATGGCGGATAAGGCCTTTTCCGACTACATAAACTTTAGGGTCGTCGGGAAACCGAATAAGATTAACCAAGGCTCTTTTGACAATTTCTTCTTCTTCAACCATTTTGACCTCATTCATTTTGTAACCACCAGCTACAAAAGCTTTCCAGGTAGGAATATGATGGAGCTTTCCGTTCTTAATTGCATAGATTTCGGGTTTGCCGGGAACTTTGATGAGCCTGTTTTCTTCGGCTTCGGTGATTTTGCTCAAGCATTCGTTAAAATCCGAGGTCTTTTGCCACTGGCATTTGTTATTTATGCATTTGCAACCGATTTTTTTGAAACATTCATATTCCGGTTTCCAGAAACAAATTGATGAAACCTCAAAGCCTTTTTTGAAGCAAAGTTCACCAGAACAGCCACCGGTTTGGCAGTCATCATCGGTCAAACATCCTATGGGTGTTGGCATAGGTGTTGGCTTTTCCTTTTCGCAAATTATTAACGGACAACCACTTTCATCTTTTTTGCCGGTGTTAACCGGGAAATAACCCGGAACGCAGTCAACACTAACTTGACAGGGTGTTGGCGTAGGCATGGGTATGGGAGATGGAATTATTTTTGCAATGCTGAAATAATTGTCGCTTTGGTCGGAATAATATTCGGTTGGCGGGATGTAGGGAGCTATTGTTGAATTGGAAATTATGTATTGGTCGGAAAAAACCGGGGAAGTCATCGGAGTTTCTATTCTAATCTTGTAAGAACTTCCAGGCAATACCTTGTTGGGAATGCTCCAGGAATATTGACCAAGAGAAGCAGGAATATTGTAGGCAATTTTGTAAATAAGTGGCCCGCATTTAAAATCGATTGATTCTCCAAATGCTAAAACCCTGGGATTGCATTTTAGTCCCCATACATAATTTATAAGCTGGATGTTTATTTTATCAATTCCTGTAGCCTCCCAGGTAATATTGTGTTTTTCCCCTATTTTCCAGGTTTCCCCGCCATTGGGAGAAGTAAGGGTGAGGGATTTTGGAACAGGGGTTGGAGTTGGAGTCGGTGTTGGTGTAGGCGTTGGCGTTGGCGTTGGCGTAAGTGTGGGTGTGGGTGTTGAGGTTGGAGTTGGTATAATTTTGCAGCAACAGGTTTTTCCTACTCCTACAATATGTTCTGCTATTTCAACACGACAAGTTGTTGTGGTGCAATCCGAGGTAGCGCCAATACTTGCTTCTCCGGACTTACAACCTGCTTCCTCTAATCCTTCGGGGCTTATTGCCCAGCTCCGGCAAGTTCCTGATTGATAACCCAAATCTTTACATTTTTGCTCGCAGGTTTTGCTTTCAATAATGGTAAAAGATTTATCGCTGGTATCAGAAATGGCGCCCCCCGCTTCAGATATTAAGACCTTGTAGGTTCCGTCAAAGCAAGCATTCAAAGGTATCTTCCAGGAATATTTACTCAAAGATGCTGAAACATTGGTGGCAATGGTGGAAACCAATATATCAGGGAACGCGGCAGATGTCCTAAGAAGAGAAATATCTACTCTTTCAATTCCTGTTGACGTCCAGGTAATATCGTAAGTTTCGCCCCCTTGCCAGGTTTCCCCGCCATTGGGAGAAGTAAGGGTGAGGGATTTTGGAACTTTTTTTAGGATGCTGAAGTAATTGTCGCTCCAATCTAAATAGAATTTTGTTCCGCTACAGACAGTGTCTTCTATTATAATTTCGTAGCCGGTGCTTTCACCAAAAGTGGAAGGGATTGTCCAAGAATATTTGCCAAGAGATGCAGGGATAGATTCAGAACCTATTGGTCTAAAATCGGTACAATGAGCGGGTGGAATAGATGAAACATCGCAACCAGAAATTACCATAGGACAAGCTATTGATTCTCTGCTATTAGAATCTGATATATAAATCTTTACTCTTTCAATTCCTGTTGACGTCCAAGTAATATCATAAGTTTTGCCAACTTGCCATTGCTCCCCGCCATTGGGAGAA
>Ga0210019_1003190_pt1 | contig 15248 bp, 11 predicted proteins | sample CryGeyCG2114_020_2_FD_183969 | JGI IMG/M metagenome (GOLD analysis project Ga0210019, IMG submission 183969) | Groundwater microbial communities from aquifer - Crystal Geyser CG11_big_fil_rev_8/21/14_0.20 (SPAdes) (version 2) | ecosystem: Environmental > Aquatic > Deep subsurface > Groundwater ...
CGGGGTCAGTTTTCCAATTTAAGATATCCCATTCTGATTTAACAATATCGGTGTCTCCATTTTGGTCGTGAGAATCATTTATCAGGGTAAAGACCTCTCCGGTATAGGCGGTGCAGTTGGGAGAACTGCATGATTGGCAACAAATATTAGCTGTGGGAGGGTAGTTATTTTTTACTAGAATATTCACACTATCATAATCACTAGATCCTTTATCATCAGCAATAGTGAGCATGCATGTATAAGTGGTATTAGCATCAATTAAAGGAGCAGTAAAAGTTGTTGTGGCAGCCCCGGTAACGGGATCCACAGTGCCAGTAGCAGGCTCGACAGCGCCACCAAGGTACTTAAGCCTATAAGCAGCATCATAACCAAGACTAGTATAGGACGTGATATAAACAACAAGATTTTCACCTGCTTTTACATCTGAATATTTTAAGCCAAACCAGACAAAGCCACTACCACTAAACTCACAAAGGGCATATACTTCCTCATTAATTGTTGGAAAGCTATCAAAGGTAACAGATTGCCATTGAGAAAAAGTAGTCAATGCGCTAGCATCTCCCCATACTTTATTAACAATAACGCTATCATTAGAAGTTCTCCTAATAGAGAAGGTTACATCGCCTGTAGCACCAGTGTCTTTGTTAAGAAGGAAACTCAGCTGATAAACCTGCTTATTACTTAATATCTTTCTCTGCCCCATTCTCACTCTACCTCCAGCCTGCATATCATAAGCACCGTTCCACTGTTCTTGCACGTCCGTTTCAGGGGAAACACAAACCCAGCTGAAAGTCATGGGGTCACCATTAGGATCAGAGCCCGAACCTTCTAAAATTACTGAATCACCTTCCCAAACTTCTTTGTCTAGACCAGCATTAGCAACCGGGGGATCATTGCAAATAACAGCTCCCGTCGTACACTTGGTGTCTGTCAGGCCCTTTGTATCAGTTGCTTTGCCGCAGGCATCATAAATTGCTACCGTGGTGCAAGTAAATCCACAGGAACAGGAGCCAGAAGAACCAGAGGCTGAACAATTTTTAGTGCAGGGTGAAGTTACGTTGCACTCTGAAAGGTTCCCATCGGAATCTGAACAACTAACGGTAATGGTGACAGTTTGACCTATCCCCTTAGTAATACCATTAGTAAACTGAAAAAACCCTAGAGATAAAACTAAAGCTAAAAGAAAAATTATAATTTTTTTATTTATTAATTTATTCATCGAGCTGCACTCCAGCTTTGGAGTATTTGAGCATCTTCTTTGTTCTCTAAAAATTTCTTAAATAAATAGACCAAAGCCATTTTTTGCCAATTACACTGAAAACTCCCGGAAGTATCTGCTAGACAATGTCGGCAATATGCCATAAATGGGCAAGAACTGCAGAAGGGACTAAGATTGATTGAAGAACTTATCAGAGAAAACGCTCTAGATCGGATAGTTGAATAATTGTCTTTATTTACATAACCCAAGTCTAAAAATCTCATTCCTCTGGCTGAATCGCAACTATTGATTGTTCCATCACAATTATAGGAAAGGATAGAAATACCTGCTCCGCAAGGCATTCGGTGGCACATTGATGGTCTATAGGGAGTTAAAATATTAGTTATAAAATAGGAAGTGTCAAGCTCCCTTATTTTTATTCCTTGTTGATTTAAAGAAATACAGTATTCAACTCCTCTTTTCCAGAAGTTATAGAAATCTTCAGGCTTCATTATTAGTTTTGGCAAATTAATAAGAGCTCGGCCACTTGCCCGAAATGGCTTTAAAAAAATTGTATCTTGTCCAAACTTAAGATATTCATTTATAATTGCTTCCGGACCGTATTTCAAAGAAATACTAGTAATAACCGGAATGGCATAAATTTTTATTTTATATTTTTCTTTTAATCTATTTGTCCAATAAATAACTTTTTCGTAGCTACCTTCTCCGCCAATAAAAGGTCTTTGTTTATTGTGAAGGTCTTTCGGCCCATCAAGAGAAACGCAGGGATTGATTCCCATCTCTGCTATTTCCTTAGCTATTTCATCCGTCATTAAAGACAGGTTGGTAGTGAAGGAAAAATGAAGCTTTAATTTTTTTTGTTTTGCTCTTTTTTTAGCTATTTTAAAGATAAATTTAATTAAATCCCATTTTAAAAGGGGCTCTCCTCCTTCAATAATTATTTGAAGATCGTTAGCTATTGGAATGGAAAATATGAAATCCAAAACCTTCTTGGCTGTTTCTTCGCTCATTTCATCTTTTTGGGGACCAGCTTCTGGATGGCAATAAAGACAATTAAAGTTGCATTTATTAGTAACTGATATCACATGATAAGCAGTTGGAGTAAATAAGAAAGAGTTTTCTTTTCTTAAATCTTGAATTACTTTTTCTATACTTCTCTTTGTTAAAATAATTCCCGCCCTTTCTAAATTTTTAAACAACTCTGAATGCGGATTTAATTCGTTTGACTTAATTATTTTATATTCTTTATCTGATAAAATAGTCCAACCTCCATGCCGGGTAGTGATTAAAATATTATTTAAGTCAAGGGGAAAGGAAAAATATTCATTGAAAGTGAACTGGTTAGTATTTAAAATCAGCGGTACCTCCTTATTCTTTATTAAAGGAGAAACTAACATAAATTAAATTGATTGACTTATGGGGACATATAGGGTAGATACTCTTTTCTGCCAGAACTTTGAGAATTCTTCTAGCTTTTCCAAGGGAAAACTATAAGTACCATTTGGATTTAAAAGATATATTTTGTGATCTTTGGGATACTTCTCCAACAATTTTTTCTTTATTTCTAGTAATTCTTCTTTTAAGAATTCATCAAAATTTTCAGATAAATGTCCAATGGCTCCGTATTTCGAATAACCAATGATTACTATAAAAATTGGAGTATTACTAGAAATAACCTTATCTAAATTACTAGAATTTACTACTGCAAGGCCTTCCATAAAGGGATCGACATCAAATCCAATACACATTTGATCTATCGAAGACTGACCGGAAATTACCTTTACCGATAAACCCTTTTGTTTTGCAATATCATAAATTAAATGGGGAATTGCCTCCCCTATAAAAGGGTTACCATTAGCGATAAAAACAGCATTTTTCTCCCTCAAAGCAGTTTCTATAAATTTTTCGGCTACTTCTGAATAGCCACTTTTCTTGGGTAACTTTTTACCAATGAGTCTCTGTTTTTCTATCGAATTAAAAAGAAGACCTAAATTTAAAACTTGGCGATTGATTTTACTTAGAACATTTCGGCAGAAATCTTCGCTCGTCATACATACTATTCGACTACAATTCTTAAGCACAGTGTATGCTTCTAAGGAAATAGAGCGAAAAAGATTATCATTTCCTAAGCCAACAATTATCAAATCCTCCTTAAAAAGATCGCCTTCGGGATTAGATTCAGTGATTAATATTTTTTTCTCAATGAGCTTATCAATAGTATTTTGAAATTCTTGTAATTCTGTTGTTTCTCCGAAATATTTTTTAATAAATTCTTCTATTTGGCCATAGGTTTTCCAGGTCTCTAGAAATTCGATTAAAGTAACTACACCTTTTGCTACAACATATTCTGTTTGTGTTACAACGTTAGAATAAAGATATAAATCATTAATTAAAGGTACCTTCGTAAGATATCTCGCCCGCTTTATTCTGTCCATTCTTTTTTTTTATTATCTGAAAGAGCAGCTTTCATCATCGTTTCTCTTATCCCGGCATGCCTTCTTTCTTTTTCGTCTATAACAAAAGAACTAATCAATTGAAAATTAAAGTCATAGGCTAATTCTTCCAAGTCGGATTCGTCTAATTTCTGTTTGGTAACAAGAGTGACAATTACTTTATCTTCATTGCCTTTCTCGATGATTACTTTTTTGTCTCCGATAAAATGATAAGCAGCCAGTAAAATCACCGGAATGGGAAAAATTAATGAAGAAATTTCGATGGAAACCGTTTGATTTAAAGAATCAATTTTAAAATTAAATTTTTCTTTCATAATTATTCTACCTTTACTTCATCTACTTTTGGCGGAGCATTAGCTGGCCAATTGGCTGGCCAATCTGTCGGCCAATCTGTCGGCCAGGTAGTCTCAGTGGTTTCTCCTGACCAGGTTGTTTCTCCTTCCCAGGTAGTCTCAGTGGTCTCAGTAGTCTCAGTAGTCTCAGTGGTTTCAGTGGTTTCGGTCGTTTCAGTAGTTAGCCCCGACCAAGTGGTTGCTCCTGGCCAAGTAGTAGAAGTAGTGGAAGTTGTTGCAGTAGTGGCGGTTGTTGCAGTAGTGGCGGTCGTCTCAGTAGTGGCAGTGGTCTCAGTAGTGGAGGTAGTTGAAGTAGTTAAACCATCCCAATTAGTAGTAGGCATGGTGGTGTCGCCACTGTATGAAGCAGTCATACATTGACCTGGTACCTGACAAGTGGTAGCAGTAGTAGCAGTAGTATCATCAGTAGTACCGGCTAAAGCACTATTGATAAGAAAATTACTATTAATTACTGCATTATTAGAAATAGCAGAATTGGGGGCAGGTTTTTTCTTTTCCGGTTTTAAAATTTTTTCCTCTATTTTTTCTCCTATTCGACCAGTAAACACAGAGGTTATCAAAAACAAAAGGGTCAATAATCTCAAAATGATGAAGATGGGATTGCTACCTTTTTTTGTTACGAAGGAAATTATTTTAGAAGACATAATTATTTAGATTTCAATTGGCGCATTGATGATATATTTATAATAAAACTGCATTATCAATTTAACAGCGTAATGAGTGCCGATTAAATTTGGCTCCTGGTCGCTTAAATACTCCTTAAACGCTCCACCAGAATAAAAATCTTCTGTTGTTCTAAAAACATTGCCAAATTCCTCATCTTTGAGAGACATAGCCCTAAAGAACAGTTTCAAATGACAGAGATAGAATACTTCTTCCATATTGTCTAAATCGCTAAACTGAATTTTACTTAATCTTTCTTTAGTCGCTTCCGCGTCTTTTTGGTTCAAACAACTCTCCGGCGACCGGTACATCTTACCTAAAAGATGAATAATAGCAATCTGATAAGCTCTTTGTCTGATAAATTCTTTATCAGAAATATCTTCGGGTGTTTGGAAATTACAATAATAATTTAAAAATGGAACAGAAAGCTCTTTTACTTTATCTGGCATGCCTAATAATTTGTATATCTGGATGACCGCATGTTGATATTCTGGATCCAATTTGATTGGCTCTAAATCTTTATTTTCTAAAGAGTTTTCTTTAAGCCAATTCAAATCAATCTCTTGGTCCAAATCTTCCTGGTATTGAATATCAATGGAAAGAGCCTTGGCAGTAGTAAAAACGGGATTCTCACCTTCCTCAACGTAATAACCGGGGGAGACATAATGAGAACGGATTCTATCAAACATTGCCTCAACGTCTATTCTTTCTTTCATATTCTCCTGCAAAAACATTTTATTAATTATGGTGGCATAAAAAATAGCTCGCAAGCTAACTGGCGATTGTTTATCTATTTTGAAGCCGTTTTCTTTTGCGTCGCGAACCTCGTCCAAAAACTCAGAAACTCCTTCTTTTAGTCGGGGGTCTTCAAAAAAAAGGTTAGTCACAGGTCTTTTAATATAGATATAAAGACCTCCCAACAAACCAAGAAATATAAGCGACAACATAATGATTAAAATTAATTTTAAGTTAAACCTCATTGCTCTATTTTACCACCCAAAAGAATTGTCAACAATCCCATTCCTATCTCCAATTTCTAAGAATTTGGGCATCTTCTTTGTTCTCTAAGAATTTTTTAAGCAAATATGGAAGGGCTATTTTTTGCCATTGGCATTCGAAATTTCTGGAAATCTTGGGATAAAAATCTTTTTCCTGTTCCCAGACGCTGGTTAAGCAAATGCCGCAAAAGGGCATAAAGGGACAGGAGCTGCAAATGGGAAGCAAGTCCGGCGCCAAGTCCAGTAAAGGAATCATTCTTGAGCGAATGGCGGGATAATTATCTTGATTAACGTGGCCCAAATCTAAAAATCCCATTTCCCGAGCGCAATCACAACCCGTAATTGTTCCATCGGGTGCGTAAGATAAAATGGAAAATCCTGCTCCGCAAGGGTGTCGTTTACACATCGAGTCCATAGACGAGGGAGTACGAGAGTAGAGAAGATGGACTAAAAAGTGAGAAGCAGTCTCTTCTTTTATCTTAATTCCTTTTTTATTTAAAGAAAGACAATATTCAATGCCTTCTCGCCAGAAATTAAAAAACTCTTCAGGGGTCATAGCCAATTTCTCTGAGTTGATTAAAGCATTGCCGGTCAGCCGCAACGGTTTTAAAAAGATGGTTTTTTGACCGATTTTCAGATATTCATCAATAATTGCTTTTGGCCCCACTTTTAAGGAAAGTTTGGTGATAACGGGCAAGGCATTAACCTGGACTCCTCTCTTTTTCAGTTTTTTAATCCAATAAACGGCCTTATCGTAACTTCCTCTGCCTTGAATTGTAATTCTCTGGCTATCGTGAACTTCTTTCGGACCATCGAAAGAGATGCAGGGCAGTAAACCTAATTCAATAATTTCTTCGGCTATTTTTTTCGTCATCAGGTTAGCATTGGTTCCAAAAGCGAATTTTAATCTTAAATTTTTCTTATCCGCTCTTTGTTTTGCTCCCAGATATAGTTTTTTAATCAAATCCCACTTTAAAAGCGTTTCGCCTCCTTCAATTATCATTTCACAACTCTCCATGGGAATGGAAAAGATAAAGTCCAAAATTTTTTCAGCCGTTTTTTCATCCAGCTCCTTTTTTTCTGATTTTTGGTTATGTTCAAAATGGCAATAAAGACAGTTTAAATTGCACTTGTTGGTGACAGATATCACATGGCAGGAAGGATGATGGAATAAAAAATTATTCTGTCGGCACAAAAGAGATACAACCTCTTTAATGTTACTTGGAGTTAAAACAATGCCCACTCTTTCCAAATTTCTGAACAACTCCGACTGACTGGATAACTGATTTAATTCAACCCGCTGATAATCTTCTTTATTTAAAATTGCCCAGCCTTTATGTCTGGTAGTTAAAAGAATATTATTGGCGTCCAAGATAAAAGGGAAATATTCATTCAGGCTGTAATTTTTGCCTTTCTCCTCATCTGGTTGAGGAATTAACGGAGCATCACCTAATTTTTGATAAGCCCGCCAACATTGGACATCGGGAATATTCCATTTTCCGGCATAGGCATAGGTCACACATTTTGCTCCTCCAAGACAATTTGAAAAATTGGAACAATTTTGGCAAAAGGGGTGAAGTTTATCAATATCTCTAAAATCTCGCATCTGCTTAGAATAATAGACATCTTCAAACTTATCTCTCAAGGCGTTTCCAACCACCACTGGAAACCTCCGACAGGGTATAATGTCTCCATTAGCCATGACATTCAATTGCCCACCTCGAGTTACGCCACAAAGAAGGGTTCTCATTACCGGAAAAGAATCGGCCAGCATGTCTTCGTTAAAAATCGCTCCCTCACAACCAATCAGTATTCTGAACTTTTTCCCTTCTTTGGCTAATTTCTGATTTATTTCTTTTATTTTGAAATAGTAATCTTTTAACTGCTGGGGCTGAAGCATATATTCTTCCAAGTCCCTTCCCCTTCCCCAGGGAACCAGCCTTCGGGTACCTAATCTTTCTACCCCCAGTTTCTCAAGCAACTCGGCTAAAGACGCTACATCGTTAATATTTTTTTTGGTTAAAGTAAAAGAAACCAAAGTGGAAATATCCGCCTCTCTTAAAAGCTTTATTGCGTCAATAGTTTTTTTGAATGCCCCCCGCCCTCTAATCTTATCGTTGTTTTCTTCCATGCCTTCCAAGCTAACCTGGAACTGGTAAATATTGAATTCTTTTAACTTTTTTAAAATCTCTTTGGTAATTAACGAGCCATTTGACAATATCCCCCAGCGATAAAAATGAGAATATTTACCTACTTTTTTTAAAAGTTGAAAAAAATCTTTTCTGACAAATGGTTCCCCTCCCGTGAGGGTTAGATATGCTCTCTGTGGAGGAATCTGCCATTTTTTTATTAAAGATAAAAATTGGTCGAAAATACGGAAAAGTTGTTTTAAATCTAAGTCGAGGCAAGGATATTCGCCCTGATAACAATGCTGGCAATGCCAATTGCATCTTTCGGTAATATGCCATTGGAGACCAAAATGTTTTGGGGGAATAAGATTATTCATTTGGTTCAATCAAGAAAGTTATTATTATTTGAATCAATGTATTTTTTAATTTCTTTTGGCAACTTTTCATGACAATAAAGACAATGTTGAACTTCTTTAATTTCCGGATGCCAATGGAGAAATTCCTGATTTCTTTCTACTTGAAAAAGTTCGTTAATCTTATTAATGAAAATCAAGCAGTCAATAAAGCTGTGCTCTTTAATTTTGAATAAAGAAAAATTAAGAAGAGGGGTTAAAGAACAAAGGGCAATTGAACCATCCCAATGAATGGAAAGAGGGCCGGAGCGCTCCAGATATTTACAACCCAGACTCCGGCCTTCATCCGGCCGATAGCCCGTGAACATTATTTTAGAAAGAAACTTTTGATGACGCTGATAAACCTTCAATATTTCCGCTTTACTTTCATCACTTAAAATTAAATTCCGGTTAGCTTCGGCCCGACCGACCGGAATAATTGAAGAAGCCATAATATAGTTTACTTGCCATTGCTCAGCTAGATCAAAAAATTTATCTAATTCAGGAAAATTCAAAGGATGTAAAACCGTATGGAGACCAGTAGAATAGCCGAGTTTTTTAGATAATTTTATCGCCGAAACGCAACGGTCAAAGGCGCCTTTTTTATTTACAATACTATCATTAGTTTCAGCTGAAGCACCGTATAATCCAAAAATGAAATTAGTAATCTGATTTTTTTTATAATCATCTAAAAACTTCTCAAAATACCAACCATTGGTCAAAACAGTTGCCCCGTAACCTAAATTGCCGACAATTTCAAAAGCTCTTTTTATTTGGGGATGAAGCAAGGGCTCTCCTCCATCAAAAACTATACGTTTAATTCCTAAGCGTTTAGCTTCTTTGAGGAGTTTTTCAAAGTCTTCAATATCAATAGCCTCATTATCTTCTGGCTTGCAATCAAATTCACAAAAATCACATCTAAAATTACATTTTTTATTCATTAAAATACTGAGGGTATCGGGTAAAATTACCCGGTTAATATCCTGGAATTTTATTTCTTGTAATTTGGGATGATTAGAAATAACAGAAGACCAGTTTAAAAATAAGCTCTTTTCTACTTTCTCTAAGGTTAGTCTATTCAGATCTTCAATTAAATTTTCATGAATTTCTAGAAATGATTCAGAAAAAACATTACCGACTGCTTGTGAACTGAAAAAGGGGAAAGAACTGACATCGCCATTGCTTTCAATCACCACTTCTTCTCCGCTCAGGAAGGGGTAATGTTCATTATTTTGATAATTGCTATAAATTTTGACATGCGGATTTGGCCGATTAGGAAAACCTAAAATATATCTTTTAAGATAAGGTAAATATAATTTTAATTGTTCTGGACTAATGAAAGATTCTTCTTTAAAAAGTTTTCCCTCAAACGGCGAAATTTCCTCAATAAGCAGCTGTTGAATGGGACATTTAAGAGTTTGTAAAAAATTTGGTAAATTAAAAATTTCATCGAAATTCTCTTTAGTTAGGACAAAGCGAAGACAAATAGGTAAACCCTTATTCCTCAAATATTCAAGTTTCTCTAAAGTGACCTGATAGTCATTTTTATAATTGTTATGAGTTGCAGGCGTCAATCCGTAGAAACTCAAACAAAAGAGATTAATATTGCTATTAATAAGAATTGCCTTTCTCTCTTCGTCCCATACCCCATCATCTTCTAATTCTACTAAGAAGTTATAATCAGCTAAGATATCTAAAAACTCTTTAAGTTTCTTATTTTCAACGTAATCTGGCAATTTAAGGGAAAAACAATTAAAACCCAATGAACTTGCTTCTTCAAAAATTTTCGGCCATTGTTTAGCGTCTAAAGACTGCCCGTATTCTTTTTGAAAAATAAACTTAATTTTTCTCATTTTGCTTTGGATTTAAAAAAGTGTCTTTCTTAATGCGGGACAACCATTCTGGCAGATATTTAATACATTTAGCACAGGAAAAAAATATTTCTTTCTTGAAACATTCTTGCATGGCTGCTCCCGTCCAATATAATGAATCTAAAAAATTACTGTAAAGTAATTTTTCTAAATCACCAAAGTCGCCTATTTTAATAGTATCGATTTGGAAAATGCAGGGATGAAGACCGTAAGGAGAAACAGCAATCTCTACCCCTAAACGATGGCAGGGTTGAAGACCAGAAGATATAAAGAATCCTCCTGGACGAAAATTAATTGCTCCTTCACCCTTAAAATAGTTATGTTTGGCCAGAATTTGGCTAATTTGTCTGCGCTGATTCTCGTTTAATAAAAACCGGGAGTTTTTTGCCCGACCCAGTCCAACGGCTTCACCTAAAACTATTTCTCTTACCCCCAGTTTTTTGTTAAATTTTATATAATTTAGGATATCTTCTTCATTCATAAAATTAAGAGGAGTTAAAAGAGCATTGACTTCGATGGGTATATTATACTTGCGCAAAAGCTTAATTGCCCGAACTGCCCTATTAAAAGCGCCTTTCCCCCGAAATTTATCATGTACATCTGACCGATAGCTATCTAAGCTAACTAAAATTTTACTAATTCGATTGTTTAAAGTATTTTTTAAGAAAACTACATCCTCTTCTTTTAAAGAGAAACCGTTGGTTTCAATAAAAACCGAGGACTTTAAAGAGCCGATAAGTTTTATCAGTTCTCGCCAATATGGATAAACTAAAATTTCGCCACCAGTAATACTAAAATCTCTGATGCCAAATCGATGGGCAGAAAGAATAATTCTTTTTAAAACAGGAAAAGGTATTTCTTTACCATTATCTCCCGTATTTCTTAAGCAATAAGTACATCTTAAATTACATTTTTCAGTAACCATCAAGGGTAAGGTTCTGCCAGGCCTAAAAGTGGGCCGGGCAAATTTCCCTTTTGTTGGAGCAGGTTGCGTTCTTCTTTCCTGAGGAGAGGTCTTTTGTGGTTTAGAGTGGCGATTTTCCAAACGTTCAGATAACTCAATAATCTTAGTATCAAGGAATTTATTTAATTTATCGAAAATTGCCATGTTAATTTTATTTAATTCTATTTTTGGCTAAATCTAAACAGCTCTCTATGTGTCTGTCGCAATAATCGCAGAGAGTGGTCTTGGCCTCTATTGAATTATTCAATAAATCATGAAGGCGTCTTTTTTTTAATTCATTAATGGTTTCCAGAGTAATCAGGTATGATTTTTCAAAACCGGTTTCCTGAATTAAGGGTTTTTGCTCGCATTTTGAATAAATATCAGGACACAAAAGCATCCCACCCGTAAAATCAATAAAAACTCTTTGTCCGTCCAAAACGGAACAAAAATGGATGCCTGTTCTATATTCCATATTTTGGAAAAAACTGGCCGCCATTTGAATCTTTAGAAATTTACTAAATTTTTTCTCTAAGAAGAGAATTTTTCTTATTGCGTCAATTCTTTCTTCTTTACTTAAATCGGAATGGGCAGCGGGAATTTCCACGATAAAAGTGAGCTGTTTTACTTTTGATTTCTGACAAAATTTTATTATCTCTTCAAGTTGGTGATAGTTTCTTTTAGATAAGAGAAATTTTATTCCTAAATCTATGCCTCTTTGCTTATAAAAATTCATAGCCTGCGTTAATCTCTCAAAAGAACCTTTTTTTTCTCTGATAGCATCGTGAACTTTAGCGGTAGTCCCGTCTAAACTTAAACTAATACTGGTAAGGTTTCTTTTGTTTTCTTCCAAAGCCTCCCAATATTCTTTATAAAGCCAACCATTGCTGATGATGTGAAACTGATAATTGTATTCCCTGATAAGCTCTATTATTCTTTTAAACTGGGAATGTAAAATCGGCTCGCCGCCAACGAGCATAATGGTGTTAAAGTTTAATTTTTTTCCTTCCCTTAAGCAGGTTTCAAAGACAGGAATTGGTAAATCTTGGATAATTGTTTTTTCTCCATCAATTAGTCTTCGCAAGCAGTGGGGGCAGTTGAAATTGCAACGGCTGGTAATGGCAAAAAAAAGAATGCGAGGATGAGGAAAATAATGAATAGCCTCGTCACTAATTATCTTTTCCTTTAGTTCTAAATATCTAATGATTTTATTGTATAATTTTTTTAATTCCAGCATGAAGAATAGACCTCTTCGTATATTGTATAATATCATATGTCTTATTAAAAAAAAATCACCGTCCTTTTAGGAGCGGTGATTTGCGAACACGGACCTTGTTGGGTCTAAATCTTCGCTCTCAGGTATATTTCCTCCAACTTTTTTTCATTCTCTGGGGTTTGGTTTCTCAGTATCTCCCACAGAATCTTTCTGTCTACATCAGTCTTTATGGGATTTTTTTCATAGATAGTGCAAAAGTACCTCTTGTCAAACTTTACCATTAAAATTTGAACCGGATCGCGCCAACCCATTCCTTTATCAAGAGAAAGGTCGTAATGAGGATTGTCTCCCAACCTAAAAAGTATCCCATAAACTGCCTCTGCCACATACTCCTCGCCGTTAACGTTGATAATGCAAGTAACATGAGTGGTACCATCAAGAATGCAAGGAAACGCATCGCAATCTACCCCATTGTTGCCTTGCTGCTCCCCTTCTCTGTCCCAGCCCGTGTATTCAATAATATAGTCTGCCATCACATCGTAGACCAAGGCTATGTCGTTACAGTTAGGAGGCAACTGGACTTTCTCATGATAGGAATAGTAGTAAGACAAAGGATCCCTCGGCTGGTTCCCTTCATCATACTTGGAATTCCATTTAGCATTAGGGTATGCACCCTTGCCACGTGGAAAGTCTGCATGAGGGACATGATCATAGACTACCTGACTAAGATTCTGGAAAGTTTTTACCTTATCTGTTTCAATACAAGATAAGGCGTCTCTTCTCATTTCCTCGTTTAGATAATCGACCGGCACTTCGTAAACTAGTTCCTCCAATGGCTCCGGATCAATGAAATTTACTAATCCATCCCCGTCCAAATCTCTAAATTTACGGAGTTCTCCCTCAGTAACTGTATTATCTTGAACAATTTCTCTTAGAAAATTCAGAACAGTCTCACTGAGTTGAACTTCTTGAGATAAAATAGATATCATGCCCACCAGTGTTTTTTCGTTCCCATCCATGCCATTGTTACCCAAGGGTTTGATAATTTCCATGGCTTCTTGACAAACCCCTTGAGGAAAAGGCAGTGATTCAGCATACTCCTCAATTTCATTTTTGGCACAACCTGAAAAGGGCAAAAGCAGGATAATCAATACTACCAACAACAGTATCCTCATCTTTGCTTACCTCCATCTTCTTTTTTTCTTATTTTCCGAAAGTTATTAAAGATCTATTTGCTTCTTATATCTTAATACAAAAAAACAAAAAGTCAAGAGTATAAAACCAGCCAGGATTAAAACCCAGTCGCCATATGTAGTATAAGGAGTTTTTTTAGAAATGGGACTAACCTTGCCAAAAAGAACCTGATTTTCAAAATTGGGAGTTTTTTTAATAATCTCTCCATTTTCATTAATAATATAAGAACTTCCATAATTAGTCGCCCGCACTAAATATTTGCCATTTTCTGCTGCCCGGAATTGAAGCATGGCTTGCGTTTGAGAGTCTAAATTTTTAGAGCCGTGAGAAAATGACAAACTTCCTAAGTTAAAGAAAATCTCAGCTCCTTTATCTGCTATTTCCCGATGAAAATTGGACGAAAGAGTTTCTGAACAAAAAAAGATACCTCCTCGCCAGCCATTAGCGCCAGAAAAAACAATTAACTCTTGTCCCCTTTTCTGACCTCTGGTCCTCTCGAATTTTTTAACCCATTTTTTATTAATAATTTCAGCCGGTACTTCTAAAATATAGGGGAGATATTCACCGACCGGGCTTAAAAGTATTTTTTGATAATGGGCCAAAGAACCTTTTTGAGTGCTATAGAATGTGGCGATCGATTTTATTCCTTCAAAACTTCCGATAGAAGCGGAATCAATTATAAATGTTTCTTTCTGAAAAGAATGTTCAGCCAAAATTTTCTTAGAATTTTCTTGTCTTAAAAAGTTAGCACCCTCAGGAAAAACAATAATATCTAAAGAAGGATGAAGTTGAAGGGCTTCTTCGAGAAGCTGCTGCTGAATCTGGAATTTTTCTTTAAGTGTTTCTTCGGACGAACGAAAAAAGGAAGGAATCTGAGTTTGTAAGACGGCTATTTCTAATTTCTGATTTTTTTCATCAATCTTTTTTGAAAAAGAGAAAAAATAAGTAGCAGAAATTAACCCAACGATGCCTAAAATAATCAAAAAATAAACTATTCTATTTAATGGCGAATCAGTTTTTATTATTTTTTTAATAAGAATAAACAATAAAATATTAATGAGGATAAATAAAAAACTTACTAAATATATTCCGCCGATGCTTGATATCGATTTGAAATTTTGATTTTGGACTAGAGAATAAGCGAGATTGCCGAAAGTCCAATGAGGCCCTAAAAGTGACTCTTTTCCCCACCATAAAAATCCAAAACTCCAAGCTCTTAGATATTCGAAAATAACCCATAAAGAAGGAACCAACAAAATATCCCAAAAATTTCTTCGGCTGAAAAAAATATAACCTAAAGAAAAAAGACCGATAAAAGAGGAAGAAATTAAAATAGTTAAAAACCAGCTGAAAAATAAAATAAAAAATCCAAGAATATTAATATCTATCCCAACCCAGTCTAAAGGAAAAACATCAAAGAACCAAAACATTATTCCTCCCAAAAAAATGAGCCCAGTAAGAAACCCGGCAAGAAAAGATTTTTTGAGACTACAACCCACCCACCGCATCCTCCCGCTCGCTTCGCGAGCGGGCCCCTTATTTTTAAAATTTAAGAAGAAAAATAAAGGCAATAAAGCAAAAAAGGGAAGAAATTTCAAACTAAAAGGAGGATAACTTAAAATTAAAAATATTCCTGAAATAATTGGTAAGAACCATTTCTTCATTTCTTTATGGGTTTAAAGGTTTTCCTATGGATTTTACAAGGACCATATTTTTTTAGCATTTTAAAATGGTGTTTTGTTGGGTAGCCTTTGTGTCTATCAAAACCATATTTAGGATATTTTTTATGAAATTTTCGCATTCGCTTATCCCTCGTA
>Ga0210019_1003191_pt1 | contig 15242 bp, 16 predicted proteins | sample CryGeyCG2114_020_2_FD_183969 | JGI IMG/M metagenome (GOLD analysis project Ga0210019, IMG submission 183969) | Groundwater microbial communities from aquifer - Crystal Geyser CG11_big_fil_rev_8/21/14_0.20 (SPAdes) (version 2) | ecosystem: Environmental > Aquatic > Deep subsurface > Groundwater ...
AATTTGCCAAATCCGGTCAAGACGACTTCCTGCCCTTTGGCCAAGGCCTTGGTAATAGTGTCTAAGACCGCGTCAACAATGTCATTAGCTTCTTTTTTAGAGCAGCAGCCCTGAGCAATTGCTTCAACGAGTTCTACTTTAGTCATAATATTTTGCTGTTTAAATTTGTTCGTTTTCGACCTTTACGCCTCCAATCTCTATTTTACCAGTATCTTCCTTATTTTAACAAGGTTTTTTCCATAAGCAAGGGCTAATTGACGATTTCTTGGAGCCGTTGAATTTTCTTGGCCCGGCCATCCCGAGAGATTTTAAGCAGGACGGCATTGACTTCAACCGGCCCTTCCGGCACATCAAGATGAGAATCAATCCCGGTCAAAAATCTTTTAACGGCGGCCTCTTTGTCGCGTCCCAAACTAGAGTCCCTGACGCCGACCATGCCGACATCGGTGATATAGGCGGTTTTTTGAGGTAAAATGCGTTCGTCGGCGGTTGGAACATGGGTATGGGTGCCCAGGACGGCTGAAACGCGACCGTCCAAATACCAGCCCAGACAAACTTTTTCGGCGGTGGTTTCGGCGTGAAAATCAATCAAAATAATATCGACTTCTTTTCCCTTCTTGCTTAATATCCGGTCAATCTTTTTGAACGGGTTAGAGCAGTTCTCGTTGTGAGAGATAAAATCAAGTCCGATTAGGTTAATGATTAAAACCTTTTTTGTTCCGACTTCTTTCAATAAATACCCTCTTCCCGGCATTTTAGTTGGGCAATTAGCCGGCCTGATAATCGGCATTTTTTTGTCCTTTAAAAAGGCGAAGGGCTTTTTCTGGCTGTTTATCTGCTTTAAGATATGGTCGCCGGAAGTGATAATATCAACGCCGGCGCTAAGCAATTCTTGGAGTGTCTTTTCGGTTATGCCGGAGCCGTGAGCGATGTTTTCGCCGTTGGCGACAAGCAAATCCGGCTGGTATCTTTTTTGCCAGCGCGGGACGATTTTTTTAATCGCTTCCCTCCCCGGTTGTCCGACGATATCGCCGAAAAAAATAATCTTCATAAATAATGAAAAACTAAAGAAGGGAACTTCTTAGTTTTTATCTTAGCGGGCGTATTCTATCGCTCGCGTCTCTCGGATAACATTAACCTTAATTTCTCCCGGATAGTTTAATTCCTGGTGGATTTGATTGGCGATCTCCTTAGCCAGTTTAACGGCCTGGTAATCGTCTATTTTTTCCGGCTGGACAAAAACGCGGATTTCCCGGCCGGCCTGAATGGCGTAGACCTTTTCCACGCCCTTAAAGGCGCTGGCAACTTTCTCCAGTTCTTCCAAGCGTTTCAGATAGGCCTCCAAAGTGTCTTTCCTGGCGCCGGGACGGGAGCCGGAAATGGCGTCGCCAACCTGGACGATGATTGATTCCAAACTGTCATAAGGATATTCCTCGTGGTGTGCCTGCATAGCTTCAATCACCTTGTCGTCCATATCAAATTTTTTAAGGATTCTTTTGCCGATTTCAACATGCGAACCCTGAATTTCATGGTCAACGGCTTTGCCGATATCATGGAAAAGGCCGGCTTTCTTGGCGATTTCAACATCAATGCCCAATTCAGCCGCGATGGCGCCGGAAAGATGCGCCACTTCCAAAGAGTGCAGGAGGACATTTTGGCCGTAACTGGTCCGAAAACGCAATCGGCCCAAAAGTTTGATTAACTGTGGATTAATGCCGGTGATGCCGACATCAAAAATGGCCGCTTCGCCGGCTTCCTGAATTTTTTCGTTGATTTCCTGGGTGGCTTTTTCAACCATTTCTTCAATCCGGTTTGGCTGGATTCGGCCGTCGCTGATCAGTTTTTCCAAAGCGATTTTGGCGATTTGCCGGCGCATTGGGTTAAAGCCGGAAACGACAATTGCGCCCGGAGTGTCGTCAACTAAAATTTCCACGCCAGTCAATTTTTCCAAGGTCTTGATGTTTCGGCCTTCCTTTCCGATAATTCTGCCCTTCATATCGTCGTTGGGCAAATCAACGACGGTAGAAGTGGTTTCGCTGGCTAAAGATGAGGCATATCTCTGCATAGCCAAAGCGATCAGCCGTTGGGCTTTTTTGTCCAGTTCTTCCCGGCCTTCTTTCTCCAGTCGGTTAATTCTTTCTAAAATAACCTGCTGTTCGTTTTTCTCAATAACAGAAAAAAGCTCCGACTTGGCTTGTTCCTGGGTTAAGCCGGAAATCTTTTCAAGCTTTTTGGACTCTTTTTCGCGCAGAGCGAGTAAATCGTCCTTTATTTTTTTGACTTTCTTGGCTTTGGACTTTAGTTCAGCGTCGTCCTTTTCCAATTGAGCGCTTTTTTGATCTAAGGTCTGCTCCTTTTTAAACAGCCGTTCTTCGGCTCTGGTCAACTGCTTTTGTTTTTCCCTTTCATATCCCTTTATTTCTTCCAGTATCTTGCTTGATTTTTCTTTAGCGCCAAGCAGAGTTTCTTTGGCTTCTTCTTTGGCTTGACTAACCAATTTACTTAGTTTTTCTTCAATGGAGCCGGCTTGTTTTCTAGCGATTGTTTGCCGGGTGTAATACCCCAAAACCGCGCCGCCGGTCAAAGCCGCGATTATTATTCCCGACAGATAGATTAGATTGATTTCCATAATTAGTATCCATTGTAAACTTCGTCGTTATCCTTTGGCCAAAAAAAATTCTCGGTTCAATTCTAAAACTCCGATTATGACTAAAGACATTTATAATTTTAGCGATTATTCCCGTCATTTCATCCAAAGGGTTAATAATGGCAAATTTACAATTATAGTTAAATTAACTGACAACTAAAGCCTACTAAAAAAAAGAAGCCCTGTCAATTTCCTCCGCGTCAGTTCGGAGTTGGGCCTCTTTTTAAATCCCTTGTTATTCCGTTTTTTCTTTCGGTTTTTTGCTTTTGCCTTTTGATTTCTTCTTCGGTTTTTCTTGGGTTTCTTCTTCGGTTTTTTTCTTTTTGACAACCTTTTTCCTGTTGGATTTGTTCGTTTTTTTCACTTTCTTTTTCTCATCTGTGGTTTGGCCTTTCTTTTCTTTTTCCGGTTTGACTTCTTTTTCTTTCTTGGCTTCAATATCAATTTTCCAGCCGGTCAGTTTCGCCGCTAGACGGACATTTTGTCCTTTAGCGCCAATAGCGAGAGAGAGTTGGTCTTCCGGCACGATGACTTTGGCTTCTTTTTTCTTTTGGTCGAGCTGAACATCAATAACCTTGGCTGGCGAAAGGGCGTTGGTGATAAATTTGGTCGTGGTTTCCGACCATTCAATGATATCAATCTTCTCGCCGGACAGTTCATTGATCACCGCCTGAACTCTCGTTCCCCTTTGGCCAATCATAGAGCCGATAGGATCAACTCTTTCTTCCTTGCTTGAAACGGCGATTTTGGAGCGCGAACCGGCTTCTCGGGCAATGGCCTTTATTTCCACCGTGCCGGCGGAAATCTCCGGCACCTCCAAAGCAAACAACTGACTGACTATTTTCGGGTAAGCCCGGGAAAGGATGATATTGGGGCCACGGGTGTCCTTTTGGACTTCCAAGATGTATAGTTTTAGCCGCTGGCCGATTTTGTAGCGTTCGTTAGGAATTTGCTCTTCCGGGAAAAGGATGCCCGTGGTCTTGCCGATGTCAATAAAGAGAGTGTTGTTTTCTATTCGCTGAACAATTCCGCCGACAATTTCGCCTTGGCGGTCTTTGTATTCGTCATAGATCGATTCTCTTTCTGCTTCGCGGATCCGCTGAATAATGACCTGCTTGGCGGTTTGGGCGGCGATGCGGCCAAAATCTTGCTTGGCCTCCAAAGGAAATTCTATCTCGTCGCCAGTGGCGATGTTTTTTTTGATTTTAGGCGCGTTTTTGGTTTTTGACTTGGCCAGTTTTTTAACCTCCTTAATCATAATGTGCCGGTCTTGGTTGAATCGGATTTTTCTTTCCTCTTCTTTTCCGACGTCTTCAAAGTTGGGATCCCGACCTTGTGTCGGGGCCTCTTTTTCTTCCTCTGCTGTTTCTTCTTTCAATATTGATTCGTCGACAACAGTCTTAATTTGAAAGACCTTCATTTTGCCGACTTCAAAGTCAAACTTGACCCGGATATTTTGGCCCTTGTGCCCATATTCTTTTTTATAGGCGGCCGCCAAAGCCATTTCGATGGTCTCAACGACTTTTTCCCGGGCGATGCCCTTTTCCTCGCAGATTTGTTCAATGGCGGATAAAAACGATTTTATTTCCATATTTTTTTTGTATTTTACACCTGAAAAAAATGCCCGTGGCCAAACGGACAAATTCTCAATCAATCGGTATAGTCCAATCTTACCACCCTCAATTTATCTGTCAATGTTAGCCGATGTTTTTTAAATAACCGTAAGCGCCGGTGGCGGCGACGGCGCCTTCGGCGGCAGCGGTGACAATCTGCTTTAATGGATTATCGGTCATGTCGCCGGCGGCGAATACCCCCGGTGCGTTAGTTTGTTGGCGCTTGTCCACTTTAATAAAATTATTATCCATTTCAACGCTCAGTTCGCCGCATAAATAGACATTTGGCACTCCGCCGACTTCTAAAAACACCTGGTCTATTTCCAGTTCCCGGCCGGTGTTTAAAACGATGCTGGTCAGTTTGCCGTCGCCCTTGGCTTCTTCTGGCTGGGCGCTTAAGACCAATTCAATGTTTTTCTTGGCTTTAATCTGGTCAATTAGGGCTGGCGCGCCGCGAAATTCGTTCCGACGGTGAATAAGATAGACCCTTTTGGCCGAGCCAGCGACCTTAAGAGCAGCGCACAAAGCGCTGTCTCCTCCTCCGACTACCGCCAAGGTTTTGCCTTTCAACTCAACCAAGTCGGTCGGAGTATAGTAGGCGATTCCTTTGCCTAAAAACTTTTCTTCGTTTTTAAAGCCGAGTTTTCTGGATTTCATTCCCAGGGCCAAAATCAGAGTTTGTCCCTGATAGACGCTTTTTTCGGTTTTAACTTCAAATAACTTGTCTTGGCGGCAGATGGATTTGACTTCTTCTTCAATGATTTTATCTGGCGCGTGGGCGATAAACTCCTTGGCCAAATCCGGCCCTTTGATGGATTTGAAACCTAAATAGTTGTCCACCTTGTGCCCTTCGTGGACCGCGCCGCCGGGCAGTTTGCCGATAATGATATATTTCAGCCCGTATCTTTTGGCGTAAATGGCGGCTGACAGGCCGGCCGGTCCGGCGCCAAGAATAATTAGTTGATGCATGGTAGATTCTACGTTATCGTCATCCTGAGGCCAAAAGCCGAAGGATCTGGATTCTTCGCTTGCGCTCAGAATGACATTGCTTGTTATCTTTTGGCGATTTTGATTATGCTTTGGGCGATTTTTCCCGCCACTCCTTTTTCAAAAGGGCCGGGAATAATTTTATTCGCGGTTGGCTTTTTGACAAAAGCGGCCAGCCCCTCGGCGGCGGCGATTTTCATTTCATTGGTAACTCTTTTGACTCTGGAATCCAGCAGTCCGCGGAAAACGCCCGGAAAAGCCAGAACATTATTAATTTGATTCGGATAATCGCTTCGGCCGGTGGCGATGATTCGAGCGCCGGCTTTTTTGGCGTCAGCCGGGATAATCTCCGGATTCGGATTGGCCAGAGCGAAAATTATTGAGTCCTTGGCCATCATTTTTGCCCAATTCCTTTTTAAAACATTGGCGACCGAGATGCCGATAAAGACATCAGTTCCCTCAATCACATGTTCAATCCTTCCCCTTAATTTATTCTTATTAGTTAACTGCGCAATTTCTTTTTTATACGGGTTTAGTCCCTCTCTTCCTTGGTAAATCGTTCCGACACTGTCAATTAAAACGATGTTTTTAACGCCGTAAACCAAGAGCAGTTTGGTGACGGCGATGCCGGCGGCGCCGGCGCCGCTAACCAAGATTTTAACCTGGCCAATTTTCTTTTTAACCACTTTGAGAGCGTTGATTAAAGCCGCCAAAACGACAATGGCAGTGCCATGCTGGTCGTCGTGAAAGACCGGAATATCCAGTTCTTTGTCCAACCGCTCCTCTATTTCAAAACACTCCGGCGCCTTGATGTCCTCCAGATTGATACCGCCAAAACCCGACGCGATTAATTTGACCGTTCTAATGATTTCTTCTTTATCTTGGCTGTCAATGCAAATCGGATAGGCGTCCACATTGCCGAAATGTTTGAATAAAACGGCTTTACCTTCCATTACCGGCAGGGCGGCTTGGGCGCCGATGTTTCCCAGCCCCAAAACAGCCGTGCCGTTGGTGACCACCGCGACGCTGTTTTTTTTGATAGTGTATTTGTAGGCGTCTTTGAGATTTCGGGCGATTTCCAAACAGGGTTGAGCGACGCCGGGGGTATAGGCGATGGACAAGTCAGTTTTGTTTTTGAGCGGAAACTTTGATTTAATCTCCAGTTTTCCTCCGGTTTGCTGATGTTTCTTGAGCGATTCTTTGCCGTAGTTCATAGTTCTTTTATCCTTATTATTTATTATCCCAAACGGCGTTTTTAATGTGTTTCAAGTCCGCCCGCCGTTTTGAGATATCCAATTCTACCGCAATGACGTCAATTTGCCAAGCCGTCTTGTCGGGATAATTTTTTTCCAGCAAGTATGTCTCGGCGGTCCGGATTATTTTCTGTTGTTTTCGCCAGTTGACATTTTCTTCCGGGAAATGGCTGCTTGCCAAGTCGCCAGAGGTCTTTTGCATAGTTTTAACCTCGACAAAAATCAGGCAATCGTCCTTTCGGGCGACAATATCTATCTCGCCCCAATTTTTCCGGTAGTTTCGTTCAATGATTTTGTAGCCGTTGTTTTCCAAATACTTCGCCGCAATCCCCTCGCCCAAATCCCCGGTTTTTCTTTTCTCGGAAGGCATAATATTTGATTAATTATGTAGTGGTCTATTCTTGAAATAGTTCGGATGGTTTTCGCCGCCGCCGGCGGCTTCCAATCCCCTGCGCCTTTCTAAAATGTGGTGTTATTTTAGTATTTGCGCGAACCTTTTTTGAACGAAACTCCTGATGTGCGCCCCGCCACTATTTTTCTGGGGCAAAGGAGGCGGGGCGACGGGCTCGCCCGCGCGGAGGAGGGGTCTGGGGAGGAATGCGGGCGGGTTTCGGACTGGAGGTTTTCGGAAATTCGGCGGCTATCTATCAAATTTTAAAAAATATTCTTTTGGTTTTGATTCCTGCGTAATTATACCAGACCAACTCGGCTCTATCTCTGAGACCTTTTTTATTTCTCCATTTTGCAAACAAAGTGGGTCAATTACTCGTGATTTACAAAATACTTTTCCGTCGTAATTGGTTGGGTCATTTCTGAAACCAATTTTATTGTTCATTCTATCAAATAGTAAATTCAATTTTGAATCAGTTTTAATATGTGGCTCTATTTTTTCTAAAACAATTTTATCGGTGGTATATAAATCAGTCTCGGAGATGTAATTTTTTGAAAGCGCGTACCGGAGATAATCTCCAACCGTTCTAAACATAACTGCAGAAGGCAATCCGGCATAATAGCTTGTATTGAGTTTCAGAAACAATTCCGCATATTTTTTTGCGCTTTCAAAATTTTTAAAAATCCACTGGCCATTTTCTGCTGAAAGATTGTCAATAAAATACTTCCCGTTTTCAATCTCTCTAAAAATGGTGGCAGTTCTTAATGAATAATCAATTCTGTCCGCGCATAAATCTGGCAAATCTTTTTCTTTTAGCGGAAAATTTTTGTCGTCCAAAATATACTCTAAATCCAAGTTGTATTTTTTGAGTATTTCGGGGACTTCTGACTTTCTGACAAATTTGTCGAAAACATTATCCTGATGATTATGTTCTTTTTCAGAGCCAGCGTCTAAAACATAATCTATGCAATGAGAAAAAGCCGAGTGAGAAACATCATGAATAAGACCAGTAATTTGTTCCTCAATCGGCGCGCCATAGATTTTTAAGAGCAAATAGACGCCAATTGAATGTTCAAAGCGAGAATGCGCCGTTCCTGGAAAATGGGGTTCAGAGTATCCTGCTTGGTCTATTCCCTTTAATCGTTGAAGGGTTCTGGAATTTATCAATTCCAAAATAACGGGTTCCTCAATTTCAAAATTTCCATATACTCTATCCGTGTATTTCATAATTTACTTTAATTTTTCAACAAGTTCTCTGATCTCTGGAACAGTGGACTCAGCGGGAGTCGAACCCACGTCTCCGCAATGCGAATGCGGCGTACTGCCACTATACTATGAGCCCATAATCCGGCTAGATGAGGGTTTAGCCAAAAATTTAAAACTGAAATTCTGAACCTTGACAGTTTTAGGTTTTTTTTGGTGGCAAAAAATTTAAGGAATAGAAACCTACCAAGAACTACAAGCCGGCTCCTCACTACACAACATCCATGCCCACGTTGGACGCACCGGGTCATAAAACGGCTGGTCGGCGCTTGGAAAACTTTCTGGGCCGATGGCGTGATCAAGTAATTTATAGATTGCGCCAGTTGAGCGATAAAGATATCCAGACCAACCAGTTCGATTATCTAATGGATCAATCGGCAAAACACTCATGTAATCCGGAGTCAAACCGGGTATATAGGCGTTTGCGCCGCTAGTAGTCCGACTACCGCCATTAACACAAACGCCCCACCAAGACCCTCCTGTTGACGGATAAGCATTATTGCTATCATAATACATTTCCAAGGCTAGTTGTAATTGCTTTAAGTCCGACATACGTCTTGCGTCCCTGGCTTTTACTCGAGCGCTATTAACACTGACTAAAACAATGCTAGCCAATAATCCAATAATGGAAATGACAACTAGAAGCTCAATTAGGGTAAACCCTGCGGACTGTCGTTTTATACAGGGGGAAAACGTGGTCATATTTTAAGATTTATTCAAATTACTATTGAAGACGAGGTGGTCCATCGGAAGGATAAATTATTCTTTGTCCGGGAGGCGCTTTTATTTCAGTTTTGCCTCTCCCGCCAAAAATCAAAAACAAAGCAATAATAATCGCCACTGCCACAAACCCAATCAAAACATAATTTGCTTGTTTTTCATCTTTGACGAGTCCACCCGAATACTTAATTACCCACTGAATAATTTTCGGCGTGCCGGGGTAAAAGACTTGGACAGACTCCTGCCCTTCATCCTGAGATTTTACGCCGGTGTCGGAATCTTTGAGCGCGCCGCTTAAATATATTTCTTCTTTGTTTTCTTTTTCCTGATTCATATCTTATACCAAAAATGAAACAATCAGCAGGGCGACGATATTGAGAATCTTTATCATTGGGTTGATAGCCGGGCCAGCGGTGTCTTTATACGGGTCGCCGACAGTGTCGCCGGTGACGGCGGCCTGATGGGCCGGGCTGCCCTTGCCGCCGAGATTGCCTTGCTCAATATATTTCTTGGCGTTGTCCCAAGCGGCGCCGCCCGAGGTCATTGAAAGGGCGACAAAAATGCCGGTAATGATACTTCCGACCAGCAGGCCGCCCAACGCTTCGGCGCCCAACAGAAATCCGACTGCGATCGGGGCGACCACCGGCAAAAGGGCCGGCAAAATCATTTGTTTGATGGCCGCTTTGGTGACGATATCAACCGCTTTTTTGTAATCCGGTTTGGCAGTGCGGGCCATAATTCCCGGAATTTCGCGGAATTGCCGCCGGACCTCCTCTACGACTTTGCCGCCGGTTTTGCCGACCGCCTGCATGGCGAAAGAGGCGAACAAATAGGGCAGAAGTCCGCCGATAAAAAGTCCGATAATGACGCGGTAGTCGCTTAATTCAAAGGTGATGCCGGCGGCTCCCTTGGCGGTAATTTCTTCCACATAGGAAGCGAATAGAACCAGCGCCGCCAGCCCGGCCGAAGCAATGGCGTAGGCCTTAGTAACGGCTTTGGTGGTGTTGCCGACGGCGTCCAGCGGGTCGGTGACATCGCGGACTTTTTTGTCCAAATTAGCCATCTCGGCGATGCCGCCGGCGTTATCGGTGATTGGACCATAGGCGTCAATGGCGACAACAATGCCGGTCAGCGACAGCATTGACATTGCCGCCAAGGCAATGCCGTAAAGGCCGGCGAACTGAAAGGCGGCGAAAATGCCGGCCGAGATAATCAGGATTGGCCAAAAAGTAGAGCGCATGCCGACGGCCAGGCCGGTGATAATGTTGGTGGCGTGGCCGGTTTGAGACGACTGGGCGATACTTTGGACCGGTTTGAATTTGGTGGAAGTGTAGTATTCGGTGACGACAAACATCGCCGCCGTCACGGCGAGTCCGACCAGAGCGGCGAAATAGATATTGTTGGTTTCAAGGCCGTTAAAAATTCCTCTTTGGGCGAAGCGGTCTATGACAAAATAGAATCCGGCGGCGGCCAGAATCGCCGAGGCGATCAGGCCTTTGTAGAGCGCCCACATAATTCGGTCTTTCCTGCCTAATCGGACAAAAAAGATTCCGATCACGCTGGCTAAAATGGAAACTCCGCCCAAGAGCAAAGGCAGGATAATCGCCGACGGATTGGCGGAAAAAATGATTGAGCCCAGCAGCATGGCGGCGACAGCGGTGACGGCGTAGGTTTCAAACAAATCGGCGGCCATGCCGGCGCAGTCGCCGACATTGTCGCCAACATTGTCGGCGATGACAGCCGGGTTGCGCGGGTCGTCTTCCGGTATGCCGGCTTCAACTTTGCCGACCAAATCGGCGCCGACATCAGCGGCTTTGGTGAAAATCCCTCCGCCTAAACGGGCAAAAATTGAAATCAAACTGCCGCCAAATCCGAGCGCGATCAAACTGGTCAAATCGCGGGTGAAATAGTAAAAAACGCTCACCGACAAAAGTCCCAAACCGACGACCAATAGGCCGGTGACGGCTCCTCCCCTAAAGGCGACCGAGAGAGCTTTTTTAATTCCCTTTTTGGCCGCTTCGGCGGTTCGGACATTGGCCCGGACAGCGACATTCATACCGACATAGCCGGCCAGAGCCGAAGCCAGCGCTCCTGCCAAAAACCCGAGCATGGCGTTGAGTCCGAGGGTAAAAAGAATGATGACCGCTAAAATAGCGGCGACAAAAGCAACCGCGCTATACTGCCGGTTTAAATACGCTTTGGCGCCCTCTCTGATCGCTTCGGCGATTTCAATCATCTCATCTTTGCCTTTGGGCTGGTGCATTACTTGCCAAGCCAGCCAAGCGGCGGCCAATAGGCCAATCCCTCCCGAAACAAACAGGAATTGATATGACACGAATCAAAAGGCATAAAAGCAAGAGAACATAAAAACAATGTTTTTATGGCCTTTGTTTTTATACCCGATTATTTACGAAATGAGCGAGAGAAATGAAAATTTATTTTCATTTCCGAGCGAAAAAGTAAATACTATTCTGTATTTTTGACAATCTACTCGTTTTCCTTCGTTTTTTCAAGTGTCTCAACGGCCTCGTCTTGGTTTTGCAACACCATTGGCTGGCCGCAGCAGCTCAGCTCCCCTGTTCCGGCGGCAATCACTTGGACGACATTGCCGCAAAGATTACATTTGTAGGTTTGGTTTATTTGAGTCATAGTTTTTTATTTAATAATTTTCGCATTTAACCTGGTAAAACGCCTGCGGGTGGTCGCACGATGGACAGACCTTGGGCGCTTCTTTGCCAAAATGCGTATAGCCGCATTCCCGGCAAATCCAGGAAATACTTTTAGTTTTTTTAAAAACGGTTTTTCCTGAAACGACCTTTAATAGTTTTTTGTACCTTTCTTCATGATGGGTCTCGGCCACGGCGATGGCCCGCAAACGGGCGGCGATTTTAGCCAAGCCCTCTTTCTCGGCGACCCGGGCGAATTCGGGATACATCTGGCTATATTCGTAATGTTCTCCGGCAATAGCGGCTTTAAGATTATCAATGGTTTTACCGTAAATAATCGGCGCCGACGCTTCAACCTTGATTTCGTCCATTTCCCCTTTTGACTTTTTCTTTAATTCATGAATATGCTCAAAAATCCGCTTGGCGTGAGTCTTTTCCTGCTCAGCGGTTTCCAGAAATATTCCACCGATCTGTTCGTAACCCTCTTTTTGGGCGACTTTGGCGTAATAGGCGTAACGATTTCTCGCCTGGCTCTCGCCAATAAATGCCTTGGCTAAATTCTGGAGTGTTTGAGTCATGGTTTTTCCCTTATTAATACTTTTTAATTGATACTTGTCGCAATTGCTGAACGAAGCTCGAACCTTTTTTGAACGAAACTCCGACTGATTGCTCCGCCTTTGGCGGAGCAGAAAACTGAACGCTCGGGCGGGCAAAAAGGAAGGGGGTTGGGGGGAAGGAATTTTTGCCCGCCCTCGCTTTCCGATTCCGATTTTTCCGCCGCCGCCGAATTTCGTGCCAGTGAAACTGGCGCGCCGCCTTAATTCCAAAGTTTTCTTTAGCGGCAAATCTTCTACAATGCCGCTTTGACAATAAACCCAATAATTACACTTCCAACAATTCCTATTCCAATTATCGGAGCATAAGCTCTTGTGATAATTGCTGACGGCAAACTCAAACCAAACCCCAGCAACAACCCTGTCAAGGCAGGATGTATTCCCAATTCCACATTTGGAATTAGAAATCCGATCATAAATCGCTCAATAAAAGCCGAGGACATTGCCTCATTTCTTTTTCGATTGTTTTCGTATTTGAGCGGAATCATAACCAGAACATCAATTATCCCAAACGCCAAACCGCAAATTGTGCCTAAAATTATTTTACTCATATCTATTTTTTCCACCTTTTAAGCATGGGGATAAATGTTTTTGTTTGCTCAATTTGCGTTTCGGGCATTTTCATTTGCCTCATAATACCGGCACATTTTTCTATCATTTGCTCCATGGTGATATTTGGCTCGGCAAATTTGCCGTTTTGAAAACAATAATGGCAATATTCCTGATTTTGGCTACCATCGGCGTTCGTGCCAAAATCCTCCGGCTTTGCCATCGGCATAGCGCAACTTTGGCAAAATGGTCCTTGTGGTTGTGTTGCATTCATATTTTTCACCTCGCTTTCTTTTAATTAAAATTTATTTGACCTTTTTATTATAACAAATTTTCAAAATAACACCTAACATTTTAATGACAAATTTTTTCAAAATTATGAATCCTCAATTACGGATTTAGTTTCGCGTCTAAAACTTTTTTCTTTGAAGGTAATTTTTCGCAGGCAAGACGGAGAACGAGCCGAGAGATTTTTGGCCGCCATTTCATAAGAAATTTGATCGTCTCGTCTGGAAATTTCCCGCCCGCCTCTTTTAAAAGCCAGCCAACTCCTTTTTGAACCATTTCATCTTTATCTTGTATAAGTTCTTCAGCGATCTGCAAGGTTTGTTTAAAATACATTCCTTTCCTTACCGGTTTTACTAAAGCCACAGCTGCTGCTCGTCTGCGCCAGCGGTTTCTTGATTTTGTCCATTGAAAAATTATTTTGATTTTAGTTTCATCTTTCAGAATTATTGGCGCAAGGAGCCAACCGCAAAGCATATCAATATTTGCCCAATTCTTTAAGTAATCTATCCACTCGTCAAACTTGTTAAAGGTTGAATCATCAAAATAATTTTTAAATTCTTTTAAAATTGACTCAGCTACGGTTGCCTCTTCAAATACTCCACTTTTATAAAGTTCGTCTGCCACTTTTAGGGCGGTATCAAAATCTTTTTCTTTTTTAAGTTTTGTAGAAAAAGATTCTGCTATCTTTCTTGTCTCGGGAACCCTAAGAGCTAAAAGCTTGGCTTCGTTGCCAAATATTGCCCTTGCTTTTTCTCTTTCTTTTTCAGTCTTTGTGCCGGCCTTATTTTTTAACTCTCTTCTAATTTGTCCAATAGTCTGTTTTGGATTCATGTTATTTTATTAACTCCTCAATTGAAACGCCCAACGCTTTGGCGATTTTCGCCATAGTTTGAACGCTTGGCTTATTAACCGTACCGCTTTCGACTTTCATAAGTGTTGTATATTTTATATCCGCTTTCTTGGCTAAATCGTCTTGCGTCAAGCCAAGTTTAGCTCGCATTTTCTTGATATTTTCGCTGATTGTTTTTCCACTTGTCATATAAATAAAGTTTTGGTAGTATTATAGTAAATGAGTTCGTTGTCTGTATTGTTATACTACCAAATAAAATGGATTTTAGCAAACAAATTTTAAGGAGTTCCTTGTTGTTGCCCGCGTATGGGCGGGAGGGACAAGGGCAACACCTTTTATTTCGGCGGCGCATTTCGCAAAGCGAAATACGAAATTCGGCGGCGGCGGAAAAAACGGAATCGGAAAGCGAGGGCGGGCAAAAATTCCTTCCCCCCAACCCCCTTCCTTTTTGCCCGCCCGAGCGTTCAGTTTTCTGCTCCGCCAAAGGCGGAGCAATCAGTCGGAGTTTCGTTCAAAAAAGGTTCGAGCTTCGTTCAGCAATTGCGACCAATCAAGACATTTCAAATTTTCAGGGGAAAGAGTTTGCTCGCTCGCCCCGCCTTCGGCGGGTCTCGCTTCGCAAAAAGCCCTGTATTTCGGAATTAAATCGTAGGGTCGGACAAATTCAAATTCAGTTTTTCGGGAAAGCAAACGGCGGTTCGCGGGCGAAGCACGCAATAAACAAAGTTTATTTCCAATTTTTTCCATTCCGCCAAAGGCGGAATACAAAGCAAGTTTTTTAATCCCGCGCTTTTGGCCAAAGGCGACTAATAATTAAGGAGTAAATATTATGAAAACAAAATTTTTTCTATACGCAAGGAAATCAACGGAAGATGAAGAAAGACAAGTTATGTCTATTGAAGCACAGCTCGCGGAGTTGGCGGAATTTGCCAAGCGGGAAAATATAGAAATTGCGGAAACTTTTATTGAAAGCAAAAGCGCAAAGAAACCCGGCCGGGAAATTTTTAACAAGATGATGAGCAAGGTTTATGAAAGTAAAGAGCCAATCGGCTTAATTGCGTGGCACCCCGATCGATTGGCGAGAAATTCCATTGACGGCGGGCAAATTATTTACAGCATAGACATCGGCAAGATTGTTTCTTTGCGCTTCCCCACCTTTTGGTTTGAGCCAACTCCGCAAGGTTTGTTTATGCTTCAAGTTGCCTTTGGCCAGTCAAAATATTATTCCGACAATTTGTCGGAAAATGTTAAGCGCGGGATTAGACAAAAACTCAGGCGGGGCGAATGGCCCGGCCTTGCGCCGTTCGGCTATGTGAATAATCCGAAAACGAGAACCATTGAACCCGAACCGACAAAATCAAGGTGCGTTGCTAAAGCGTTTGAGGAATTTTCGCAAGGCCG
>Ga0210019_1003201_pt1 | contig 15215 bp, 16 predicted proteins | sample CryGeyCG2114_020_2_FD_183969 | JGI IMG/M metagenome (GOLD analysis project Ga0210019, IMG submission 183969) | Groundwater microbial communities from aquifer - Crystal Geyser CG11_big_fil_rev_8/21/14_0.20 (SPAdes) (version 2) | ecosystem: Environmental > Aquatic > Deep subsurface > Groundwater ...
CCACCGCCTCGGCGAATTCGTCGAGGTAGAAGGCTGAGAGATCGGCGGCCATTGCCGGGTCGCGCACCCAGTCGAACTCGAACCGTCCGGGTTGTTCCCGCCGTCCATGCCGGGCCATGGAATCCGGATCGGCGACTTGAGCCACCGCGGAGTACTCTTTGGCGGCCGACCATCGGCGCCGGTACCTCAGATCGATGGCGTTCACCAGATTGACGGCGGCGGTACGCACGGCACGAAACCGGGTTTTGCCTCCCTCGCCCAATCGAAACTGGCTTGCGGGAATCAACTTCGCGGGCATCATGGAAGGATCCACGCGATTGCGCGGACGAAACAGGATCCGCGCCCGGCCCAGGTCCCAGCGGAACCAGGAACGGGATTCCCAACCCCATCGCCGCCACAGGCCGCGGAGCCCGGTTTTGTCCTGGACCACTCCCGCCAATCGATAACCCGAAGCGGCATACAGGGATCCGGCGGACGCGAAGGACGCGGCATCGATCTCGCCCACCGGCCTGCCGAGGACCTTGAGGACGGACCATTGATAGACGTGATCGGGGCGCTCGATGAGCGCCCCCGGCGTTCCCGTGATGGTTCCCCCGGCGTCGTCTTTCACCCCCTCGACGTCGGCGGTGATGGCGTCGGTGAATTTTACGCGTCTGCGGGCGTACTCGATTTCGAACGCGACATGAATGATGAAGGCGGTCCGCCCATCGGCCGATCCGTTGTATTTCACCTCCACCTCGCGGTTGGTGAACCAGGTCCAGTCGTTGTTGACGTTGGCGGTGATATCGAAATATTTCACCACCGTTCGGGTGGCCTTCTCGCCGGTGGCGCTGATCGATTTCGTTCCCGTCGTGGTCGCCAGCGCGCCCGTGCGGGAGGTGGAGGTTCCGGTGGACTCGGTGGTGGTGGACTGCGTGGGATCCAGCGTGACGATCCGCTGGACCCCGATGATTTTCATCGTCAGCGAACTGAATCCCCCCATCGCGAAGGAGGCGGTGTTGGAATCGATATCCGCCTGCGTGTGCGTGCCGGGCTTTACCAAAAGGTAGGTCGTATAGCTGAACCCTCCCACGCCGTCCGCTTGAAAAGCCGTAATGCCAGCCCCGTTCCCGCCCGAACGCGGAGTGAAGGTCAGCGTCCCCGGCGCGCTGGCGTAAGAGTAGTACTCGATATTTAAAACATATTCCACCTGAGTCCGGGTTCCCGAAACCGTGGGAAACGTGATGTCGAGCGGTGGCGTCGAGGTGGCCCAGTTGTAGCCATTGGGATACAATCCGCCCGCGGCGGACTGGGTCACCGTCACCGCCTGTTGTTCGGTATGGCTGTGCTGGGGATCGGTGATGGAAAAGTCGAGCGAGCCGATCAGGGTATCGTGTTCGATATCCACGTCCCCCACGACCAAGACACCATCGTCGGTGGCCGGAGGCGGGAGCTGTCCCAGCGAACCGATCCCGGGAATCTCCACCGTCAGGTTATCGGAGGCCAGTTTTTCCTCCACGAAATGCTCCACCCGCACCAGGGCCTTCCCGATCTCCCCGATGGGAGCGAGACTGTCCGTTTGCTTGAGCGCCAGGGTATTCGCGCCCTGGTTAATCCGGGCATACGTCGCGGGGCTGTTCGGGACCATCGCGTTGGCAGGATCCAGCGCGGTGTTTCCCGCCCCGGCCTCATCCATTTGCACCTGGAGAAACTTGGTGTCCACCGAGTCGGTCTGCCGGGGTTTTTCGTTGAAGACGATTTCCCCCAGGGCGAGATCGACGGTGAAATCTCCGTCTGCGACCCGCTTCTCCCCGGCCCGCACGTTGCCGATCGAGAGGACCGGGTAGGCCGGATCGGCCACCAGGTAGCGATGACTGGCCAGTTTTTCCAGCACCACATCGTCGGAATAATGAAATTCGTTGATCCCCGAACACCCCAGAAACTGCGTCGCGTTTTTAGAGGTGTAGCCGATCTCGTCGTCGTTGATGAGAATCGTTCCCGCGGACGGGAATCCGTCCGTGGAATCCACGTCCACCAGGGTTCCGCCCGCAAGAACCACCGAGGCCACCCGCGCCTCGGCGGCGCGGTTCACCGGCACCGCGGGAACGCCCTCGACGGAACCGAGGACCACCGGTTTCACCTTGCCCACCGAAGCCTCGGGAGCGCCGGGATATTCCTCCAGCGTCACCGGATTGCCCAGCACGTACTGCCCGTGCGCGTGGGCGATATCCACCAGGTCGAAGGAGCAGAACTCCTCGTCGAACTCGATGGGATCGGCGATGTTCGCCACGAAGAGCGGCGCGAGGTCCGAGGCCGAAAAACTCTCCCCTTCGAACCATTGAGAAACTGTGACGGTGGCCGCCTCGGGCCGGTATTGGCGGAACAATTCCGAAAACCGCCGGGGCGGCGAAAAATAATTTGTCGGCGCGTTGACGACCGAGACCCGAAGCTGGGGCACCGCGTCCTGATCCATCCGCACCGGGTCCACCAGCCGGTCGATCTCTCCCCAATCCGCCACCAGCGGGGCGTAACTGTTCCCGTCGATGGCGATGCCGCTCAGGTCGGCGAGATAGAGCGCAAGCGCCGGAACCCCGAGCGGTTGCCCGGACCAGCCGATTTGCATCACCGTGACCGGGCAATGGGCGGTTTTATTCTTTGCCGTTTGAAAAGCTGAAGTGAAATCGGATCTCACTTAACACCACCCCTCACCCAGCCTCTCCCCTTGAGGGGAGAGGAGATTTGAGTTCCTGCCCTCTCCCCCTGAGGGAGAGGGGATCTGAGTCCCTGCACTCTCCCCCTGAGGGGAGAGGGGATCTGAGTCCCTGCACTCTCCCCCTGAGGGGAGAGGGGATCTGAGTCCCTGCCCTCTGCCTTTGAGGGAGACCTTTGCATAAGTGGGAGAAAGGCACCGAAAGTGTCGTGCTGAGCCTGTTTTAGCCTGTCCTGAGCGAAGCCGAAGGAAAGCACAACCGGAGATCGCCCTTCGTCCTTCGACAGGCTCAGGATGACGAGCTCAGGGCGACATATTTGAGTTACGCAACGGTCTCCCCCTGAGGGAGAGGAATATTTTAATTTTCTCGTCATTGGACTTTCATTTCCCCCTGGGCGAGCAGTTCCACCTTGTCGGCGATCGCCATATCCTTCCTGTTGATGCGGGCGCGCAGGTCGTCCCGGCACCGGTTGAGAAGAATCCGGTTGAGCGCCTCGCGCCAGCCGGGTTGCGATCGGAGCGATTCGTAGAAATCGTGCCGGATGGGCACCGATTTGGTGAACGCCAGTTCCCAATTTTCGCGGGAAGCGCCCACCGGGGCGTGGTAGACGCGGACCGGGAACACCAGCCGGTCCCCTTCCGGCGCGGCCATCTCCTCCACCTGCACTTCCACCTGAAAATCTCCGAAGGTTGCATTTCGCCAATCGATCATAAAATTCTCCTACTTGTTAATCCGTTTGCTTGCGAAGCTCGATGGAGCCGCTCCACCGGCCCTGCGCGACATGCGAAAAATTGAATCCGTTCATCCAGCGCACCGTGTGGAGCGTGCCGCCGGGGTCCTCGTACTCGAAGGTCAGGAACGCCTTCTTGACCGTGTTGAAAAACGCCAGCGCGCCGTCCCGGTCGGCAGTCGTGAGCCGGTCCCATTCCAGGAGGAACCGCTCTCTCTTCACCCCCTTGTCCTGGACGTACATCGTCCCCCCGGCCGATTCGCCCACCAACTGTTCCGGGTAGTCCACCGGCGTGGCGTTGGGGAAGGCGGGTTGTTTCGCGGGCACCCATTGCGTCGTGGCCCCGGCTTGGGCCGGGTAGTAAAATCCGGCAGACATCAGGACTCCATCCTTTCATTGAGCCGCAGAAGTTCCGCGCGGATCTCCCGCGCGATCTGCCTCGGGTTTTTCTGCTCGCCGGAGATGGCGATCGAGACATTGCCGATGCTCGTCCCCCCACTCCGGAACCGTTCCGCCTCCCGGGCGTTCAGGACCGCCTCGTCCCGGTGCAGGAAAGCCATTCCGTCGCGCGGCACCCGGTCGAGTCCACTGGCGAAAGAACCGAGAAATCCGGAAAAGTCCCCGGCGCCGAACTGCGGCTCCAGGTTCAACTCCGGAGCACTTACGAATGGCGACCCCGTGGGAAGAGATGGGGCGGCGCCGTGCCCGAACGCCCGCACCTCCTGAACGAGGGGGGAGCCAAACAGATCTTCGAGCCCGGCGCGGATGCCCCGCGCCGCGTCCGTGGCCCGGTCTTCCAGCTCCACGGCCAGATGCGTCACCGGCGCCAGAGAGTCAAGTTCCTGGCGAACCACCCCCGCCTTTTCCGTCACCCGGCTTAGCGGTTCGCTAGCCCCGTCGTCCGCTTCGAGTTGGAACCCGATTTTGTCTTCCGAAAGAATTTTCAACTTATTAATTTTTTCCAGGAGGGAGTTGAGGAATTCCCCCGCTTTTCCGGCGTCTTCCTGGTTTCCCAGCCCGAAAAACCCTGATAAACCTTCCCTTTTCAAAAAATTGTCGAAGGGTCGGGGATCCGTCGGCTGGAGGGAAAGCGGAGAGCCCTCCCTTCGGGAGGGTTTAAAAATTGAAGAAATGGATGAAGCAATGGACAAAAGCCCTGTGGTTAAACCCACCACGGTGGCCACCCCAGTCACCGTTTCCATTCCCGCAATTCCTTCACCAACATCTTTAATTAGGGTTTTTTCCTCCCAAGACTCCGCCAGGGTTCGGGTTTTTTTCTCCCCTACGCCTTTTTCCAAGTTGTGGGTCAGGTTTTCGGCGGAGGCGGAAAGCTCTTCCATCTGAGCCACCAGGCTGGTGATCGACTTGCTCCCTGCCTCCGAAAGGAAATCGAAAGCCTCGGCCGACTTTTTTTTGAATGTTTCAAAAGCTTCCCCGGCAGGACGGGTGAAGCCGTCTTCGAACTCGATGCGGATCGTTCCCCTGGCTTCAGACGATGGTGACATGTGGTATTTCCTGAAAATGATTGCCCGAATATCGGCATATTGATTATTGTGATCGTGTTTTCCGAATATGGTATAATGACTATTTGAAAAATTCTCACCTGGAGATTGACATGGCGCTCATGAGCTGTCCCGACTGCGGCAAACCCGTCAGTCGCGCCGCAAACTTTTGTCCCCATTGCGGGTGCGATCCCAATACTATCCGAAGAACGTTTTTATGGTGGTTTGGCAGGTTGAGTCTGGCTTTTGTGATTTGGTTTTTATACATGATATTTACCTCTCGATGAACGATCGGAGGTTTTCTTGAACCTGAAACCCTGTCCCGACTGCGGCAAACCCGTCAGCCGATCCGCGGGCTTCTGCACCCTTCGAAGCGCTCCCCTGAAGTTCCAAACCTACCCCGGTGTTCCCAACGTTTGCTTTCCTCGTAGCACCCGATGAGGGCCAGGGCTTTCCAGCCGAGAGGGTCCAGGTCGTTTTTATCCCCCGGCATGCCCCCCTGCCGCAGGAGCCGTAACTGGTAGAGTCCCCGCACCCATCTGCCGAAACCGGGCGGAAATTTCCGCAGGATTTCTTTTGCGGGGTGGTGCTTCACGTTCCATTCCGGGTCTTCGGTATCCACCGCCGCCGAGCGCCGACACCGTTCGTACTCTACCTCCAGCCCCGGAACGTCTTCCCGGAGGTAGAGACTCAGTTTTTTAGCGTGTCTTCCTCGAACCGGGCCGCCCGGCCTTCGATCAGAAAACTCGCGGCGATCTTCCAGGAGGGCGGAACGAAGGAGGTCCAGTCCTTCACTTCCGGATTCAGCGGGCGAACCTCCCCCGATTCGGGATCCGCAAATTCCAGGGTTTCTTCCCGTCCCTGCGCGTCCCGGGCGGAAATGCCCACAAGGAGACGGTCGATGAAACCCGCGCGGGCCTCCCAGGAGGGATCCGCCTGCTCCTCCTCCCGCCGGAGTCCCGTCACCCGGGTCAGGAATTCCGCGTATTCCCGGGTGTCGTACGCCCGCAATTTCAGATAAACCCTGGAGGCGCCGACGGGCACCGCCACGGTCTGGGTCTGGGGGTTGACGCAAAGGGCCATGTTCGTTGTCTCCTTTCAATTCGATCAATTGAGATACTCGCTCTGTTTGTTCAGCACCTTGACGATGACGGAACCGTAGGTGGGATCTTCCAGCACCTGGAAATCGGCATTCACGGTCACGACGTGTCCGTCGCGGTCCTTGGCCGCCTCGCGGTAAACCACTTTCGGGAAGATCAGTTCCACAGCGTAGTTGAGGTTGCCGGATCCGCCGGAGATGACGCCGCCGGTGACGGGAATATGGAGGACGTACTCGGTCCCCGCGGTGAGTCCGGTCTTGTGCGTGTCGTCGGCCATCTCGAAGACGGCTTTCAGCGCGTGGGTCCAGCGGTCGCCGCGTTCCACGCGGGTGACGAATCCGGAACCGTCGCCCATCTCGTACAGGGTTTGCGGGTTCGCGTTCACCGCGTATTCGAAACTCTTCAGCGCCCCCTTAAAGGAAGCGGGCGACCCGCCGAGGGCCAAATTGCCCCCGGCGACACTCCCGCTCAGGGAGCCGCCCCGGCTGAAATCGATGTCGCCATAGCGCAGGTACGATTCGGCCACCTGCGCGGGCCGGGCGATGGCGCTGGCTTCTTCCTTCCCCATGCCGCCGAATTCGGCCTCCAGTTTGAGGAAATCGTTCCTTTGCCCGGTCAGCTTGAAGCTTTTCCCGAAAATGCCCGGGTACCGCTTCTGCGCCACGCCGTCGAATTCGATCAGGGTGACCGATTTCATGGCGGGCGAAGTGAGGTCCCGCTCGATCCAATGCCGGTAGGCCAGCGGATCGTTCACGTTGTCGGGCTGGTCCGTCGTCACCTGGCCCAGGACGAGCGCGGCGAAAAACGCCGCGTTGTGCGGCAGAGCCCTCTGCCGGTGCGCACCGTCCAGTTTCCAGTTGAGCACCTCGTGCTTGGCCGCGTCCACGTACCCGGTGATCTCGTTTTCATCGGTGGCGGTTTGGTTCGGCGCGATGTCGGTGGGCGGGCCCTCGAAATTGAACAGGGTATCGACGGTGGCGGGCGATCCATAGGCGGCTTCTTTCGCCGTGGAAAATCCCCGCCAGCCGGTGGTGATGCGTTTCGTGGTCATGTCGTCTTCTCCTGGGTGATATCAAATGGAAGCGGTCAATTCGATCCGGCATTCGGAGGTGGAGACGAAAAAATAAAAGTCTCCGTTTTTGAACTGCTCGTCGTGGGTGGAAACCGACTGCACGAAAGCGTCGATGCCCAGGTCTTGCGCCGAGCTTTTTTGCGCATCGAGCACCCGTTCGACGTTGCCGGTGAGGGTGTGGTGCGCGTCCAGCCCGGCCCGTGCGTCGCGGTGGCAGGTGACGGCGATGACCTGCGAGACCACGGTTTCCCGGATCTCGTTGGTCGCCGATAGCTCCTGCTCCTTGCCCCCGGCGTTGGCGACGACGGCCAGGGCGGGAAGATCGGCCGGATTGAAATAGAGCGCGTCCCTCAGCTCCTGGAGGGAAAATCCGCGTTTGTGTATTTCGACGGACTTCACATGATTGGCGTCGCCGGTCCAGGCGTCCGTTCCCAACGTGGCCTTGATGGCGTTGGCGAGTGCGGTGTAGTCGGTCATGAAAATTTTTTCGGATAAGGGTTCATTTGAAAATTTTCCGGAACGCGGCCTTGAACAGGGCGGGCAGGCTGGCCGCCGCCTCTTCCGCCGCCTCGCCGAGCACCCGGAACGCCGGGGTCCCGGGATGATTCACTTTCTTTACGGGGGCGGAGGCCCCACGCCAGAACAGGGCCTTGCCGTTTCGGGCCCGGATCTCATGCGGCATGGACCCGAACTCGATCACCCCCGCGAACGGAGCCGTGCTGTTCACCGACCCCACCACGGGAAAGCGCGAGGCGTCGGCCCCGGTCCGGATCGACCGGAAATAGACGCCCCGTCCCATGCGCGGCGGGCGTGCCGGGTCGCGCAGGCGGTCTTTCGCCCGCTTCCCGCTTGCGGCCACTACCTGCCGGGCCGCATCCCGCGCGGCCTCCCTGGCGGATTGAGAAATTCCGGCGATTAACTCCGCAATGGATTGAAACGAATCCAGCCGAACGTTCAGCTTCACGGTTTTTACCTTCAATAAAAATCAAACAGAATAGAGCCGGTACGGACTCCAAAGCTCCGCGACCTGGGGAGGAAGTCCTCCCCGGTGCAGGTCCGCAAGCGCCCCGGCGGATTCGTCCGTCTCGAACAGTTTCGATCGGCTCGCGAAAAGGAGCTTGATCCACAACAGAATTCCCTGCCGCACCGCTTCGGGAACGTTGGACCCGGTGCCATAGCCCGCGATAAATTCCACCTCCACCGCGTTGGCCGGGCGCAGGGCCGAGGGCCAGGAGTAACCGGTGTTGAGGACGATTCGGCCCGGCTCGGAACCGGCATCCACAAAATACGCCGCTGAATCCAGAATCGACGCCTGGTGCAGGGAATCGTAGGTTCGCACGTGAACCACGGATTGAAGCGGAGGCCGGGGAATCTCGACGAACCGCGCGGGTTCGTCGAAATACGCAACGGGGAGCTCGAATCGGCCCTCCAGCGGAGATCCCGGTTGATCGCGCGCGGGAAACCGGTCGAGCCAGAGCGTCCAGGTCTGTGTGACCAGAGCCCGGCCCAGCCACTCCTCCGCCTTTTGCGACACGGCGGATATCATGGCGGCAATTTCGCCATCGTTCTGGTTGTCGGGAATGCGAAGCCAGGATTTGGCGTCGTCGAGGGTTACCGCTCCCGATGCGGGAGCCGTTTTCAGTTTTAAAGCCATGGGATAGGAAAAGTGGGAGGGTCCCCGGCGCGAAGCACCGGAAACCCTCTTTCAGGAACGAATGCCGGACGGAGACGAGCCAGGAACCCAACCGGAATTCATTCCTTATTAAATGAATGGAATCACCCCGGTCTTCACCGGGGCGCGGGAACCGGAGTCCCGTTACGCAACGGGAGCCCGGTGGGGCAGGGCGCGGATCACGTGGGCCGCGACCGCTCCGCCGCTGGTGGCCGAGGCCACCGTGACCACGGGACGGAGGTAACGCTTCGACCCCTTGTAACCCAGCCTCTGGACCGCGCTGGCCGAGAGAGCGGACAACGCCCCCTCCTGATCGGTGGGATCGACGTCGGTATAAGTCACGTCGTCATCCGACTCCTGAATCTTGGGGGTGAACGTTCCGTCGGTGATGACCCCGGTCATGAACAGGACCACGGCGGCATCGAAATCGCGCAAATCCACTCCCGTTCCGTTTTCGGCCTGGTTGGTGGAATACACCGCGGGAACCAGGCTGTTCACCGCGTCCATTTTGTTCTTCATGTCACGCATGTTTTCTCCTTTTAAAATTTGCCGCGGATGGCCGCGGATCCCTTCGGATGCCGCAGGGGCGAAATATTTTTCGCCCCTGCAAAATCGGTTACGGAATCCATTACGCGGCGGTTTTCTGGATGACGAAGGCCTCGAAATCGGCCACGTCACCGCCGGTTCGCTTGGTCGTGTAGAACAGGACGAACGGTTTCGCGCTGAACGGATCGCGCAGAACCCGAATGCCCATGCGGTCCACGATCGTGTAAGCGCGTTGCCAGTCCCCGAACGCGACGGAAAGGGAATTGGCGGCCACCGCCGGCATGTCCTCCATGCGCTCGACCGGGTGGCCGAGGAGCGTCTGCGGTTCACCGAACTGGAGTCCGGGTTGCCACAGGTAGTTCCCCTGGCTGTCCTTCAACTTGGAGATGGCTTCCAGGGAGCTTCTCGACATGACCCACCGGGCGCGGTTGAGGTAGGGCGTCTTGAGTGCGTAAAACAGCGCCCTCAATCCGTCGGAGGTGAGTTGGGAAGCGTGACCGGAATTGACCTGGCAGACCTGTCCCGCGCTGGTTCCGGCGGGGTGAGTCAGGATGCCCCGGGGTTTTCCCGCGCCGTCGCCGCTGATGAAGGCCGTGTTTTCCAGCCGGGAAATCTTGTCCGAAATTTTCTGCGCCAGCCACGACTCGACGTCGATCCTCGCGTCATCCAGGAGGGTCTGCGTCGCGCGCGGTTCGGCGTACAGCTCGTGCACGGGGATGCGGCGCAGGCCGATCTGCGGCGTGTCGGTCTCGGTGCGGGCCGCCCGCTCGCTGGTCCAGCCGGCAACCGCTTCGTTCAGGTCCTCCGGGATCTCCAGCGCGTCGGACGAAATCGTTTCCACCGTCACCTGCTTGCGCATCGGCGAGGTTTCGTACACTTTCTGGATGACCTGCGCGGACAGGGAGGACGTGACCCAGTACCCGCCGTCGGGATCGCTGTCGGACGACAGGAGTTTCGCTTCGCCGGCGGTGAGGGCGCTATCGCCCTTGCGGATGTATTTCAGAACCGCCTGGCGCCGCTCGTCGCCCTGGGGATCGGTCTCCCTGCGGTGCGGTTCGAAAGCGGGGCGGCTGAGCCGCGTCTCGATGCGCTCGATCTTCTCCTTGACCTCGGACAGGTCCTGAATGTCCCGGGCGATGCGGTCCACCTGCTCTTTGAGAACCGGGTCGGCACGACCCTTCTTCTCCAGTTCCTGGAGTCTCTGCTCGTTTTTCGACTTGTGTTCCAGGAACGCCTGGTTGATCTCTTCGACCAGCTGTTTCAACTCGTGATTCATAAAAAATCTCCTCTCCGGGCGCGGAGCCCGTGATCAGTTCATTCTCAGGTTGTGAAGCAAATGTTCCAGGGAGTGAACGAGGTTCGGCTCCGGTGGATCCCATGCGTCGGCTCCCCCGCAAGTAAGGAGTGACTTGATACGGTCGGCGGCTTCGCGGGCCTGCTGAGGGGCGAGTCCCATCTCGGTGCCTAAAAACAGTTCCAGTAAATCCCGTTTCGCCTTCACGGCGGTGACCCCGGCCTGGGGATTCATGGGAAAGGTGACGACGCTGTATTCCATGAGGTGAATTTCCTTGAGGCGGCGCACCCGGGTGTCCTCCCGGTCGCGTTCGTCGCGAACGGTGCGGAACCCGATGGAGAGTCCCATGCGCGCGCCGATGGCCGTGGCCTGACGCATGAGCGCGTGCTTTTCCCGGGCGGCCTGCACTTCCAGGTTCAAACGTCCGCGCACGAACAGTCCACGCGCGTCTTCCCGGGCTTCCAGGTTCCAGCCGATCTGCCGGGTGGGATCGTGGTGATCGAGGAGGGGGAGTTTCCCTCCGCTGTCGTTCAGGGTTTTTTTGAACGCGCCGCGATCGATCACGTCCCCACCCAGGTCCACGTTGCCGAAGGTGGACGCATACCCGAAGAATTCTCCGGATTCCTCCACCGCGCTCATCTTGAACGGAAAAGTTTTCGTTTCTCTCATTGGCGTTCCTTTATGCAAACCGCAATTCGATTTTTCATTTGGGGGAATTCCCTTCGCCCAGCACGTCACCGCCGGGCAGGTCCGCGTAACCGAGCAGTCGGCGCTTCTCGTTCAGCGTGAGGAACCCGCTGGATTCCGCCCGCCTCCAAAGACTCTCCTGGTCTTCGGCCAATGCTTCAATGCCATCCTTGTCGTAATCCAGAAAGAGTCCGGGGCCGAATTGAGGCGCGAGCCATTGATTCAGCGCGTCCCTCAGCCGGTTGAGCGCGGGGCACACCACCTCGGTGTACAGGGCCTTGCGGGCTTCCCGCCGGTTCTGGTAGGTCGCCGAGTTCAACCCGATCAACTCGGGCGGCACGTTGTAGGCCTGGGCGATCTGCAGGGCGCTGAATTTGATTCCCTCGGTCCAGTCCATATCCTTGGGAGAGAGCCCGAGCTCCTTCCATTCCAGGTCCTGTTCGAGAAGAAGCGGCTCGCGGGCGTTCTGCACGCCCTGAAGCTGATGCCGCATCTCCTCGCGCAGGCGGCGAAACTGCTCGTCGGTGAGCCGGTGGCGCGACACGAGCGCGCCGGAGGGGACCGCCATGTTCTGTAGGAGCGCGGCATTCCACCGGTCGCCCAGGTTCATCTTGTCCACCGCCGCCGCCGCGACCTGCACCGGCGAGAGCCCGTACCAGTCGTCCAGCGGATGAAACAGTTTCAAATGAAGGATCCGGCCGGCGGGAAACCGGACGGTTTTCCCCGCGACGGAATATTCGTATCCTCCCACCAGGTGGACGGGATCGGGGAGAACCTTCACCCGGTCGGGTCTCAGGACGTACAATTCGCGCGGGGGCCGGTTTTCGGGCGCCACCGATTCCACGAACGCGTTTCCCGCCAGGTAAAGGAATGCCAAAACGGTTTCCATAAACTCGAACCGCCCCTGCAACGGATTGGGCCGGTCGAGGAGGTCCAGAAGGGGGTGTTGCTCCACCTCGCTCCGGGTTCCGCCGCTCTGCCGCTCATAGAGGATCCATTCGACCCCGGCGGCGGCTTCCGCAATTTCCCGCACACAGGCGAATACCACGGTGTTTTTCGCGTATCCCTCGCGCGCCGCCGAAGCATAGTCGGCCCGAAAGGGAAGACCCGCCTGAAGCGGCATGACCATCGAGAGAGCCCGCGACACCGAGCTCGATTTTCGTTTAAGCCAGTTGAAAATTTCCATGTCCCGCCGCAATCGTAAAAGGTTGGCTGTTGGACGGCTTTCCCTAGGCCACGCGGCGAATGCGTGGTCCGCCCCCCGCCTGGGCCGCCGCGCTGAACACCATCTCCAGCGCATCGGGTCCGTCGTCGTGATCCGCTTTGGGGAAATACCGCAATTGATCGAGAAGCAACTTCTGGTTTTTACGGAACCGGATCAGCCCGCTTTTGATGTAGGGCTGTAATTTCGAGATGCGCAGGATCTTGTCCGCGTGGGGCCGGACGCCCTCCACCGGGAGGTACACGCCGCGCCGGGCTCCCTCCCGCACCAGATGGTCTTTGAACAACTCCTGGAACTGCACCTCCTCCACGATCAGGCGGTCGAATCCATACACCCGGTGAAGGGCGAAGAGGTCCTCCATGATCCGGTCGGGATGGCGTTTCCGGATATCCGCCTCGAGGATATCGATTCGCCCGTCCCCGCGGACGGCGGCGATGACAATGGCCGAGGGGTCGGACTTCCGGGACAGGTGCCCCATCGAGGGATCGACGGCGCCGATGACAACATCGTCGGGATGAAGGCGGGGACAACCATCTTCCCCTTCTTCCAAAAACGCGAACCAATCTTCCTGGAACAAGCGTTCGCCGGGATGGATGGGTTCGTTCTGCTTTTCCGAGTCGAAGTAAGCGGGACCGTCGGCCACGCGCATTTTCATGAGGTACTCATAGGGTTCTCCCTGCGGCCACAACACTTCGGTATCCGCCAGCATTGCGGCGCGATGGTCCGAGAAAAACCGGTCTGCCGCTTCTTCCCCCTCTTCCACAAACAACGTTTCCCACGTCTCCCACAGCGCAGACGGCGACCACCGGATGACCGCCTGCCACTTACGGGCGCGCCATCCCGGCTGTTTCAACAACCGCGCGAGAAGGGAATCGTAATGAAGAATCGTGCCGATCACGAGATAGGCCGTGTAGCGGCCGCCGATCTTCATCACCGCCTTGAAAAACCATTGCCGGTCCTTTTCCCGCTGGTCCGGGGAATGAATGTTTTCGTCGTCCTCGAGATCGTCGCAAACGATGAGGTCGGGACGGCGGCTTCCATGCCGCGCGCCGCGCAGACGTTTGCGCTTGCCCCAGCACTTCACCTTGACGCCGTTCTGCGTGACGATCTGCCCGGATTTCCAAGTGCGCCCCCTGGAGCATGCGTCGGGAAAGTCTTCCTTCAATCGTTCGTTGGCTTCCAGCTCGGCCTTGATGCATTCCAGAAATTCTTCGGCCTGCTCGGTGGTGTCCGAGAGAACTCCGATGAACCGGCGCCTTTTCCCGGCGATGCACCAGAGGGGCAAGATCAGCGTGGCAATGGTGGACTTGGCGTTGCCGCGCGGGGCCGCATGCACCTCCCGCGCCCCCCTGCCGGTCGATTCGGACCGGAGGACGATCTCCTGGAACCGTCGATACAGTTCGAGATGCATCTGTGAAGGGGCTTCGGTGAGGTGATGCGGGAAATAGGTTTGGGCGAAAAAGAAAAACTCGCTCAGGGCCCGCTCCCGCCGCCGGTCCCGGTCGGATCCCGTGGTTCCGGGGAAGGGGGCAAGACCGGACTCTGCGGCAATGCGGATGCGTTCGTTTTCCCTGGAGAGACGGTTTCTCGGAAATCCTGCCATTTTTCTTTTACTTTCTCCTCGATCGGCTCAAGGTAGCGGGCGACGGCTTCCGCCGCTTGTGCCTCACCCTTTTCGTTCAGCGTGAGCACCACGCTCATGAGCGCGTCGGCCAGGATTTTCTCCGGGTCCATCATTCGGGCCTTCAGCAGAACCTTGTGGAGGTCAAGCGTTTTCCCCACATACGCGCAGTACACCCGGTGGGCTTTCAGGTCGTCGGGAAACCCGCGCAGAATGTCCACCAGGCGTGACTTGATTCGAAACAGTTCCTCCTTGAGTTCCTGGAGGGAGACTCCAGGGTCCGAGGCAACTTCATTCATTGTTTTTCTCCCGTACGTCGATCACCCCGATGACGCGGTTGACCGACCGGCTCAGTTCGTTCAACTGGTCGAAGATCCGGCTGATCAGTCCTTCCGTTTTCCCCACCGCCACGTAAAACGCCTCTTTGTTCACGTAGTGTTCGTACATGTACTTGAGGTCGGTCTGCCGATGGCGTTCCAGTTCCTTCACGTCGTTTTCGATTTTCAGGATCTCGGTCCGGATCTCGGTGAGGTGGCGCAGATTCTGCGCGACCATCCAGCGCAGGAACCAGCCGATGATGCCCACCCCCAGGACGAGAAGGAGATTGATATAGGGGGTGAGGGCCTGAAACGATTCGGAAGACATCGGGACCCCATTCAGTTCTGCACGTCATTTTTCGCCACACCGGCGCGCAATGTGGTGAGGCCCACCGCTTCCAGAAGGTGCAGGACGTTGTCGCTGGTGACGAATGTTGGCAGGCTCATTTCCCCGGTGATCAAGTGCATGAGGGAAGCCAGCGCCATGAGGCTGGAAACGATGTAGGTTTTTTTTCCTTGTAGCCAATCCATTGAGTGTTCTCCTTTTTTTATTAAACGTTAACTTGTGGACTCTGCGATTTATCCGGGTAAAGCCAGATCCGTCGACCCGGTTTGTCCGGATGCACATCGGCATGGATGAAGTGGGCGCCGAATCCCAAACGATGAATCCCTTCCCGAAGGAAAATTTCAGCCAGCCGGTAGCGGGCGGCATTGTCGGGGCAGGCCAGATCGGCCGCCCAACCGGTCAGGTGGGCGCTGTCG
>Ga0210019_1003208_pt1 | contig 15196 bp, 9 predicted proteins | sample CryGeyCG2114_020_2_FD_183969 | JGI IMG/M metagenome (GOLD analysis project Ga0210019, IMG submission 183969) | Groundwater microbial communities from aquifer - Crystal Geyser CG11_big_fil_rev_8/21/14_0.20 (SPAdes) (version 2) | ecosystem: Environmental > Aquatic > Deep subsurface > Groundwater ...
ATCACCATCACAAACTCCCCACCGGTTGTCATCAACGAGGTGGCTTGGATGGGAATGTTTGGCAAAGACGAAGATGGAAACGAGTGGCAAGACGAAGACGGCAACATTATTCCATCTCCGAATCTAATCACACACGAATGGATAGAGCTTTACAACACAACAGCTCGCACAATCTCGCTTTCTTCCATCACTCTCTCATCTTCTGTGAATTCATTTTCCGTCGCAATATCCGGCAACATCCCACCAGACTCCTACTTCCTGATAGAGAGAGGTACAGACCAAGTCGTGTCCGACATCCCCGCAGACCAGATATACGGAGATGATACTTCAGCCTTTAACTTAGATGACAATGGTGACACCCTCTATCTTAAAATCGGCAGCCAAATCATGGATCAAACACCACAGAGAGGAGTACCCGAGTGTGATGGTTGGTGCGGTGGAACCGTACAGGATTCGGAATCAATGGAGAGAATAGACCCGCATACGACAGGCACCGAACCAACAAACTGGAACTCCAACAACTTCGGCACAACAAACGGAATAGACGCAGAAGGTGAGGAAATCTTCGGCACTCCTCGCGCCACAAACTCCATAAAGCTCCCCTCGCCCGGCGGGTGTATAGGAGCATGTACAGACTAACACCCACTATCCGTACAAAGAACTGCTTTTTGTCAAAAAGCGGTTTTTTGTACGGGGGGGCAAGGTGCGTCTGTTGACTTTGAGGGGTGGGGTGTGATATATTGTGGGCACGCCGAAGAAAGCAGGTGTGAGACGGGGGAATGGCATATAATCCTCCGGTTTCGCTTAAATCCTGCCGAGGGTCGAACCGTTTTTATGCACGCGATATACATATAATATGTATATCAAAGATTTGTAGCGTAAAAATGAGGCGCGTAAAAACGCGCAGGTGATTAACGGCGAAAGCTGTTTTTTTATTTGCGTTAGGACTGAATAACTTTGGATTGCGAAACCTACCCCACCCCAACCCTCCCCTAACGAAGGGGAGGGAGAACGGACTCCATCCCAATTCCAAAAGGAGGGGACGGGAAGTGTGAGTTTCGTAGTTCATAGGAAATAATTAAAGCAAAAACGTGGCATTAACAAAACAAAAGAAACAGGAGATAACTTCAAAGGTGGATAAATTGCTGTCGGAATCCGCGGGCGTTGTGTTCGTAAACTTCCACGGACTTTCAGTCTCTGAAGCCGACAAACTTCGCAAAGAAATGCGCGAACTTGGTATCGGTTATACAGTAGTCAAGAAGTCTCTACTAAAAAGAGCTCTGTCCGAGCGTGGATACAAGGGCGAGATGCCAGCTTTGGGTGGAGAAGTGGCGGTGGCGTATGGACTAGATCAGGTGGCACCCGCGAAGAGCGCGTATGAGTTTGGTAAGAAGAACAAAGAAAAGTTCGCGCTTTTGGGGGGGCTTCTGGGCGACAGATTTCTGTCTGCGCAGGAAGTGAACGCGCTTGCACTCATCCCCGATCGTACTACTCTTTACGCACAGCTTGTGACCGTATTTTCCGGTCCGATGCGAAGCATGGTAACGGTAATGTCTGGAGTACAGAGAGGATTTGTTGTCGCATTAAACGAGATAGCGAGCAAGAAAGCTTAGTAGAAATTAAAAAATAATTAAGAATCACTTAAGAATTATGGAAGAAAATAAAACAGTGGTACCGGAGAAATTTGAGAAGATCATAAAGGAGATTGAGACAATGAGCGTGCTTGATCTTTCCGAGCTCGTCAAAATATTGGAGGAGAAGTTCGGTGTGTCGGCGCAAGCGGCGGTAGCCGTGGCGGCAGCGCCAGCTGGTGGTGCAGGTGATGGAGCCGGAGCTGCAGAAGAGAAGAGCGTTTTCAATGTAGAACTCACCGAGTGTGGCGCGCAGAAGATCGCGGTTATCAAGGTGGTAAAGGAAGCCCTCGCGCTTGGTCTCAAGGAAGCCAAAGATCTAGTGGATGGCGCTCCAGCCATGCTAAAAGAGGGGATGAAGAAAGAGGAAGCCGAAGCTCTCAAGAAGTCCATAGAGGAAGCCGGAGGCAAGGTAACTTTGAAGTAAGAAACCTTTGCGCATAGCAAAAAAACATAAGAGCTTTCGGGCTCTTATGTTTTTTTGTGTGAGTCTTGCTGAAATTGACAGAGCTGCGCGCTTGGTTGCGGATGCGTGGTTTTGTGTTATTATGTAGGGCATGTTGGCATCTGACCCATTGGTAAAGCTTTTCGGAGGACCTGCGCGAGTGAAGCTTTTGCGCCTTTTTTTGCTTAATCCTGAACTTGTACAGGATAGACCTGAACTTGCAAAGAGGACTAAGATACCGGGGAAAATACTCTCCAAGGAGATAAGCATGCTCGCGAGCATTGGCTTCCTGAAACAGGCCACAATTTCAATAGAAGGGGAAAAATCTAAAAGTACGAAGGTAAGAGGTTGGAAGCTAAATTCCGCATGGAAGCTAAATTCCGCTTTGTCCGAACTCTTGTTTGAAACTGATCTTTTCTCAGGAGATGAACTTATAAAAAGATTTCAGGGGATCGGGCGAGTGAAGCTAATAATTACGGCTGGAATATTCCTCAGAGAAACAGACAGTCGCGTGGATATTTTGATAGTGGTAGACAATCTCAAAAAGAACGCGCTTGACCGAGCACTTAAACAATTGGAATCTGAGATTGGGCGTGAGCTCAATTACAGCGTATTTTCAAGCGCGGATTTTCAGTACAGAGTTTCAATGTACGATAAGTTTGTGCGAGACATTCTTGATTATCCTCATGTTACGGTGATAGATAAGATAGGTCTTGAACCAAGTCCGTACACAACGTAGAAGAAAATACATCTCAATAGATAATATCGGAAACACGATATCCACACATAGACAACCGAAACTTGCATTCGGTTGTTATAATATTTTCATGCATACGCGCGCGGTGCATGCGAATATGGTCGAAATTATATTTTCTTACATTGCGCAATTTAAAAGTTTATAGTTAAAAAATTAACAAGATTAAATTTATTTATGATATTTCAACAATTAAGCGAGGTACTTGCCGTTACGTTTCAAGACATTGGCGTGCAAGTGCTAACGTTTCTTCCCAGACTCTTCTTTGCAATTGTTATTTTCATCGTCGGCTGGATAATCGGATCTGTCGTCGGTGGAGTGGTTGCTCAGATATTTCGCGCACTCAAGATTGATCGCGCCCTAGAAGCCATTGGTACAGATGAACTTTTGGCGAGAGCAGGGTTTCGTCTTGATGTCGGCGCATTTTTAGGCGCGCTTGTAAAATGGTTCTTGATAATCGTTTTCCTTGTCGCTACCGTGGATATCTTGGGACTAAACACGGTAAACGCATTTCTCTCTAGCGTGGTGCTTGCATACTTGCCACGCGTTATCGCGGCGGTGCTTGTGCTCATACTCGCAGCTGTGATCGCGGACTTGGTACATCGATTGGTGGCCGGAGCGGTGAAGGCTGCACATATGCCGTCGGCTCATTTCGCTGCAGGAGTGTCTAGGTGGGCTATTTGGATCTTTGGTATCTTGATTGCTCTTGATCAGCTAGGTATCGCACAGAATTATTTCCAGACTCTCTTTGTCGGCTTGGTAAGCGCGCTCGCTCTTGCACTGGGACTTTCGTTTGGACTTGGAGGGAAGGAGGTGGCGGCTAAGTATCTGGAACGCCTACGCAAAGACATCAGCGAAAAATAGATAGGACATACGAAAATGGCGCATTTCTTTGTCGCTTCGGCAAAAGCCTCGCTCACTGTAGATCTAGCTACAGCTCGGTCGTCTTTTGCCTCGCTTCGCGAACTGCATCCATTTTCGTAAGTCCTATGCTTCTTCCAAAAGTGGCGCATTTGCGCAGGTTTCAGAATTTTGAGGGATAAAAAGGGTCAGACCCTCTAGACTTAAAGGGTCAGACCCCATTTATCCCTCAAAATTCCTCCAACCTGCGCATCTGCATCTACTTTTGGTGAAAATACAGGCAAATAAAGGGCTTCCCGTGAGGAATGGGAGGCTTTTTGTTTGATTCACAAATTGCGCTTGACCTATGGGTAGGTATTCGTGTATACTATTTAGCACTCATTATGATAGCTAACCTAACTTCTACGGAACGTTGATTCGGCCCATTATTTTGGAGTCAATGAACGGTCCGCGAAAGCGGATTTTTTAGTAGAAGGGAGACAATATGGTTGGACGACTGATACTTTGACAACTGAATAACATAGGACCTACGAAAATGGCGCATTTCTTTGTCGCCCGCCCAGATGAACATCCGTTCGGACGGGCTTCGCCAAAAGCCTCGCTCACTGTAGATCTAGCTACAGCTCGGTCGTCTTTTGCCTCGCTTCGCGAACTGCATCCATTTTCGTAAGTCCTAGAATAGCATAGAAAAGAAGAAGTTGAAGGTATATTGGTGCTTGTTGTGAACATACATATTATATGTAATATTCAAGTACCGATATCACATGTATAATTTTCACGGTTCCTCTGCCCTGTAGTGTTTCGCTTCGCGGAATACTACAGGGTTAAATGGAATCAATTAAGAGCGTATGGTGGATGCCTTGGCTTCGCATGGCGATGAAGGACGTAGCGTGGCTGCGATAAGCTTCGGGGAGGTGCCTAGCAACCTTTGATCCGGAGATTTCCGAATGGGGAAACCCATCGTGCTTGCACGATACTTTGATCTTGTATCAGAGAGCATACCCGGGGAAGTGAAACATCTCAGTACCCGGAGGAAAATAGACTAATAAGTATTTCCCAAGTAGCGGCGAGCGAAAAGGAAAGAGCCCAAACCCGGCCACATCACACGGAGTGTGATGTGGAAATCCTAAATACTAAACCATAAATCCTAAAAAATATCCAAATACGAAATACAAAATCCCAAACACGACGTTTGGAATTTGAAGTTTTGAGTTTAGAGTTTCTTTAGAGTTTAGAATTTAGAAATTAGTTTTTCCACATCGCGCATCGCGCGATGTGGCTGGGGGTTGTAAGGTGGGAACGGAGATTTCTCGGAAAGTTACAAAATATGGTGTTAGCTGAAACTGCTGGGAAGCAGTGCCAAAGGAGGTAACAGCCCTGTAAGCGAAAACACTCATATCTTTCTTGTTCCCATTCTTGAGTACCCCAGGACATGACTAGCTTGGGGGAATCTGCCGGCACTAACCGGTAAGGCTAAATACATGCGAAGACCGATAGTGAACTAGTACCGTGAGGGAAAGGTGAAAAGCAGTCCGGTGAGGACAGTGAAATAGACCTGAAACCATACGTTTACAAGGAGTGGAAGTCCGTAAGGACGACCGCGTGCCTATTGAAGAATGAGCCAACGAGTTTTCGCACACGCCTCGTCTAAGGAGTAGACCTCCGGAGGCATAGGGAAACCGAGTGTGAATAGCGCGCCAATGGGCGTATGCGAAAGACCCGAAGCCAGGTGAGCTACCCATGAGCAGGGTGAACCTCGTCGAAAGACGAGGGGAGGCCCGAACCGGTACGTCGTACAACGCGTTCGGATGACTTGTGGGTTGGAGTGAAAAGCTAATCGAACCTGGTAATAGCTGGTTCTCTCCGAAACAGCTTTTGGGCTGGCGTCTCGTGTTCCCGGGAGGGGTAGAGCACTGGAAGGTCTTGACAGGGCGAAAGCTCGCAAGACCTATCAAACTCCGAATACTCCCGGTCAAAAATGAGGCAGTTAGACTCTGGGGGCTAAGCTCCAGCGGTCGAAAGGGAAACAGCCCTGATCCCAATTTAAGGTCCCTAAGTTGACGCTAAGTGCAAGTAAGGCGGTGAGGATTCCCTGACAATGAGGAGGTTGGCTTAGAAGCAGCCATCCTTTAAAGAAAGCGTAACAGCTCACTCATCCAGAGACCTTGCGCCGTAGATAATCGGGGCTAAGCGTCGCACCGAAGGTGGGAATGCTTCGTCAGAGACTTTGAGTGGTAAGAAAGTCCCACGTCGCTCATCATAGATGAGCTATGCGGGACACACTTCGCCTTGTTGCGGAGTGGCTTGCCACGCGAAGCCTCTGGCGAAGTGTGGTAGGAGAGCATTTCTATCCGCGATGAAGCGAGACCCGAGAGGGCTCGTGGAGCGATAGGAAGAGAGAATGTTGGCACAAGTAACCGCAAGAGAGGTGAGAGCCCTCTCCGCCGAAAGACTAAGGGTTCCTTCGCGATGATGATCAGCGAAGGGTTAGTCGGGCCTAAGGCGATGGCGAAAGCCGCAGCTGATGGACACACGGTTAATATTCCGTGACTTTTTTATGTTGCGATGGGATGACGGAGGGTTGTACACTTGGCAGATTATGGATTTCTGTCGGGATCGTGAGGAAAGCGCTTAGGCAAATCCGGGCGCGACCACTTTGGTGTGGACTTTCCGAGTGATTTCGCGAGGGAGGGCTACGGCTCTTTCAAGTGAGTGGAGCACGCTTCCAAGAAAAGTCTCTAAGCATAAACATAAGAAAACCGTACCGTAAACCGACACAGGTAGTCAGGTCGAGAAGACCAAGGCGAACGGGTGAGCGATCCCCAAGGAACTCGGCAAAAAAGCGGCCGTAACTTCGGGATAAGGCCTGCCCCGCGCAAGCGGGGCCGCAGCGAAAGTATCTCTGGCGACTGTTTACCAAAAACACAGCTCCCTGCGAACTCGTAAGAGGATGTATAGGGGGTGACGCCTGACCAATGCCAGAAGGTCAACCATTGGTGGTGCGTAGCACCGAAACCCTAAATACTAAACACTAAATCCTAAATAATTCCTAAATACGAAATCAAAAATCCCAAACACAACGTTTGGAATTTGAAATTTTGAATTTAGAATTTCTTTAGGATTTAGAAATTAGGATTTAGAATTTCCGTGCTGCGTGCTGTCCGATGTAAGCCCTGGTGAATGTCGGCGATAACTATAATCGTCCTAAGGTTTTGCGACTCCTAATGGGGTTGCAAAACGATTGGGACGATTATGGCTGGTAAACAAACAAAACGACAATCGTGCATGTCAAGAAAGAGCTCTTGCAGAATTGGATGCAGTTGTGCTGGTTGGAAGAATTTTGGCGACCAAGCTGTAGATAGACCTACAGCGCGGGAGACGAAATTCTGAAACCAGTGCAAATGCGCCAATTCTGCAAGAGCTCGAATGAAGCGCTGCCTTATTGAGCTATATGCTGAAAACTCTCGCAAGAGACAATCAGCAGGGAAGTCTTAGTGACCCCTCAGAGACTAAAACGCTCAACATTGTCACTTAATCCGAAAATGGTGACTTTGAAGATAAAGTCCGTGCTTGTCGGTGACGACAAGAGTGGTGAGATGACAATCATCACCTTTGAAGAAATTCAAAGTAACAATACAGAGCGCAATTCCTTGAAAACAGGGAATGTAAAACTTTGCTATATGCGGGAAACCCCGGTTGTATTTGGAGCTACTTGTACACATTTTCAGATAAAGTCTACTAGCTTTGTCTGGTAAAATAATCGTATGAGTAAAAATGCTTCCAATGATTCTGTAAATATTCAGAAGCCGGACAATCCGCAGGAAACGTTCAATGTTAAGAACTTCTACTATACTGGATTATTTGCTGCCGAGATGTCCTGTTCGGTCATTAAAGCCACTAACAATAATCCAAAAGGTAGTCATTATTATGCTGTTGACTTCACAGTGTCCAATGCAGACGTTGGTCTGCTGAAGCAAGTCAACAGGGTTGTGATGCGTAATGAGGGTATAATAAGTCCAATCAAGGGTGCGTATAACTTAAGCGCACGTGGTAAAAGGAAAGTGGGGAGTGTCCTTGCTTTTATGGATTTGTACCCCTTCATTATCGGAGATCTCGCTATCGGTCGTGTTGCTCTACTCAAAGAAGCGTATGAGTATCTAGGAGTATACACAGGACATAGTGTGCATGAGGAAAAAACACGAGTAATGAGCAAAATTAGAAATCAACTAAAATTGCTAAAGACGACTGGACTGGCTTCCAAAACATATAGACAGAAACGTATTAGCAATGATGCGACTGGCTATTTTTTAGCGGGAGTACTAGACGGTGACGGCTCTTTTGGATTTAAAAAGAGCGGTAATCGTAAACAGCCATTTCTTCTTGTGGCAATGAAAGATCGAAAGATTCCCTATCTCTTTAAGGATTTTCTTAAAGAGGGGAATGTTAGATATAGAGTTGATGGGGTCTATCATTATGAGTGTAATAAAACTCAGGCACTGCGTCTAATCTGCTCCATTTTTTTGGAAAAATATCCTTTGCGACATAGGGTACAACGAAATAGATTGCAGAAACTACAACGGATCCTCAACGACTACACGCAAAGCCCTAGCAACAGCTAGGGATGATATAGTCTGAACTGCATGGCGACATGCAGAGTTTGACTCGCGTCAAACCGCCCCTATTGTTTAGGGGTCAATTACCACATTGTCGTATGACGATGATGTCGGAGAAAGTAACAGAATTGTGTCGGGTAAGTTCCGACGTGCACGAATGGCGTAACGACTGGAGAACTGTCTCGGGGATTCGCCCGGTGAAAATACACTTCCGGTGAAGATGCCGGATACCTGCAGATAGACGAAAAGACCCTAGAAGCTTTACTACAGCTTGATATTGTCTCTATGTGTTCTATGCGTAGCATAGGTGGGAGGATTTGAGGGCGCGCTCTCGGGCGTGTCTGATCCGTCAGTGAAATACCACTCTTAGAATGTGTAGAGACTAACCTAGCCGGCAAAAACGGCAGGAGACAGTATCTGGTGGGTAGTTTTGGTGGGGCGCTATCCTCCTAAAAAGTAACGGAGGAGTTTATTAAGGTTCCCTAAGCGCGAATGGAAACCGTGCTGATAGTGCAATGGCATAAGGGAGCTTCACTGTGAGACGTACATGTCGAACAGATGCGAAAGCAGAACATAGTGAACCTAAGATTCGCGTTAGATGCGATCTGAGATCAACGGATAAAAGCTACTCTAGGGATAACAGGCTAGTTCCGCCCAAGCGTCCATAGCGACGGCGGAGTTCGGCACCTCGATGTCGGCTCACCTTAGCGCGGGGGTGGAGAAGCTCCCAAGCGTTTGGCTGTTCGCCAATTAAAAAGGTACGCGAGCTGGGTTCAGACCGTTTAGGCGTTGATTTTTTCTACGCTTAAACAATCTGAACCCGCCGAGGAAATTAAATTGTTATAAAACTGAAATCAACCAAGTACTTAAAATGTACAACACGGCGGCAAGGAAAATATTCCTTGAGAAGTCGGGTATATCGGAGAAATCCTTACATCAAGGACAACGCCGAGAGGGTCTAAACACCCTTGTAGAGACTGCAAACCGACCTCGTGAAAACGAGAACGCACAGTCCGATCCTCCGGGTAATCGGAGATAACTAGATGCGTGAGACAGGTTGGTCTCCTATCTACTGCAGGCGTCGATACTTGAGGAGATTTGACTCTAGTAAGAATATTGCTACTTCAGAGAGTAATCTCTGATGACAACGCGGCTAATAACGGTGGAATCTTTGAAACGCTGGTCTGTTGATAACGACTATAGTGAGCGGTCCTTCTATGGTGGTACAATATACTTGAGGACCAGCTATTAATCAGAGACAATACCGTGGGAAGTCGATCTAAAGTAAATTTGGCTTATATTGCAGGGTTTCTTGATGGAGATGGAAGTTTGATGCTCCAAATAAAGAAGCGCAAGGATGGCATATCGAAGGTTAGGTTCATGTCAACCATATGCTTCTATCAAGATACCAGGCACGAGGAAACCTTGAAATGGATAAGGGATGTTTTAGAGATTGGATATTTGACACGTAGAAATGATGGAATGTCCGAGCTCAGAATAAACGGCTACGCATCAGTAAAAGACATACTAACGAAGCTGGTGCCATTTCTGAGATTCAAGAGAGTTCAGGCTAGGGAATTACTCAGTGCTTGCACCCTACTTTCCTCGAGAAAATATAAACCGATGCAGAAAAAGCATCTTGTGGATCTAGTAGATAAAATTCTGGTAATTCAGAATGAAAACTATGCTACTAGGAAAAAGAAAACAAGAGAACAGTTGCTTCAGATGCTTAGATTTGACCCCGTAACGACTTAGACTCTTCAGGTTTTAGTTGAGTCAGAATCCAAAGGAAAGACCTTGGATTAATATGCCGACACCCGACTCCGTTTTGGAAGGGTGAAGATATAGTCTACCCACTTGGTGACAAGTGAAACATGTGACGAGAGGACCGAGTTGAACGAACCTCTGGTCTGGGGGCTGTCCTGCCAAGGGCATTGCCCCGTAGCTAAGTTCGGAACGGATAACCGCTGAAAGCATCTAAGCGGGAAGCCGGCTCCAAGATTAGGTATCATTTAAGGCCCGTGAGAGATGATCACGTTGATAGGCACTAGGTGGAAGCGCGGTAACGCGTGTAGCCGAGGTGTACTAATTGGCCGAGATTCCATTACCGAGGAACCGTGAAAATTGCACATGTGAATTGCTCTTTAACTTCTTTTCAAAAACAAAACACAAGCATGGAAACCCTAAAGACGAGATCCTAAATCCTAGACACTAAATCCTAAAGAAATTCTAAATCTAAAATCCAAAATCCCAAACACGACGTTTGGAATTTTGAATTTCTTTAGGATTGAGAAATTAGGATTTATGTCTTAAGTTCTCTTGGGTTTAGAAATTCCTTTTTTTGTGGTTGAGATTTTAGTTCTGGTGGTTTGGCGACGGGGTCACACCTGTTCTCATTCCGAACACAGAAGTTAAGCCTGTTTGCGCCGATGATACTCCTTTTGGGGGAAAGTAGGTAGCCGCCAGAACCAAGTTCTCAACAGCTTCTCGTCGTAATAATCAACAATGCGAAATAAAATTTCGTATTGTTTTGTGTATGGCTAATAAGGTATAATGAATTAGCGCAGTAGGATTTGAGCTTGTAGGAACTAGCTGGTAGCTTGTAGCTTCTTACGACGAAAAGCGTGTCCAACAGCACCAGTCAAAAGCTACAAGCTAGAAGCTAACTCTTACAAGCTTATCACAAACTACTGCGCTAATATATGATTTCATGGAGTACAAAAAGAAGACTTTCCATACTAGGGTCTATTTTATTGGTGATTTTTTTCGCTTTTGGCATGACTTGGTACTATGGGATACGAGAACCTGTTTCGTGTCAAGACGGTCTCAAAAATGGCGATGAGTTGGGTGTGGACTGTGGTGGTTCTTGCGGCGCCGTTTGCAAAGAGGAACTGGTGCCATTATCTGTCGTTTGGAGTAAGGTTTTTCCTTTACGCGATGAGTATTACAATGTGGCCGCACTCATTTTGAATCCAAACCAGAGATTTTCATCTTCAAAACTGGCCTATGTATTCAAGCTTTATGATAATAACAACATTCTGATAACGGAACGAGAAGGGATAACGTTTGCCAACGCCAATGAAAGATTTCTTATCATGGAGCCTCAGGTTAGTGTGGGCAAAAGAGTCCCAGTGAGGGCTTTTATTGAGCTTTTCCCAGCAGAGTGGAATCGGTTGGATTCGGTGCCAGTATCTGGAATGGTGTCTACTAGGGAGCTGGAACTCACTCAGGGAGAACAGCCTAGATTATCAGCCAAGATTAGGAACGAAGGGCTAGAACCTGTATATGACATATCGGTGTTGGCACTGATTTTAGATAGAAATGACAACGCCATTGCAGTCTCAAGCACTTTTGTGAATTCTCTTACGGGAGGAGCCGAGGAGCAATTGTTCTTTACTTGGCCAAACGCGTTTGATGGTGTTGCTGTGGCCGCAAGTATTTATCCCAGACTAGATAGAACTAAGTAACATGAAGGAAAGATTGACGAGAGGACTAAGGGTACTCTCCATGGACTGGTTGCTTTGCGCTGCCATTCTACCACTCTTGTTGGCTGGTCTTGTAACGATGTATTCGTTCACCGGAGAAAGCTATTACTTTCAAAGACAGCTTTTGTTTATTGGAATAAGTTTCTTTGTTTTTTTTGGAGCAAGCATGGTGGATTGGCGATTTCTGAAAAGAAGTCTTGGACTTTTCTTGCTTTATCTATTTGGTAACGTTTTACTCGTCTTTCTATTTATAGCAGGTCATACAGCCAAAGGTGCACTTAGTTGGTTTTCATTTGGAGGTTTCTCTTTCCAGCCAGCGGATCTCATCAAGGTTCTCCTAATCGTTGTTCTAGCAAAATACTTTTCAAGACGACATGTGGAAATTGCGGACGTGCGACATATCATAGTTTCAGGCATCTACGCGCTCATCCCTTTTGTTCTCGTCATGCTTCAGCCGGATTTTGGCACAGCGGCAATTATATTTGTCATCTGGCTCGGTATGGTTGTCGTTTCTGGAGTGTCAAAAAAACACCTTGCTTTTGTGGCTGGGGCTCTTGTGGTGGTCGCCGCCATTTTTTGGCTATTTGTTTTCGCCCCATATCAAAAAGAGAGAGTGCTCACATTTTTGCAACCACTCCGCGATACTCAAGGCGCGGGCTACAACGCCATCCAATCGCAAATTGCAGTCGGATCGGGGCAGATCTTTGGTAAAGGGATGGGCTATGGTACCCAGTCGCGCTTGCGCTTTTTGCCGGAGTATCAGACTGATTTTGTCTTTGCCGCGTTTGCCGAAGAGTGGGGCTTCACTGGCGTGCTTATCGTTTTTGTACTATATGGAATTATTATTTCCAGATTACTCGCGAATGCCATGCATGGGGCATCAAACTTTGAAACCCTTTTCATACTAGGTGTAGCTGTCTATTTCATGGGACACCTAACTATAAATATCGGAATGAATATAGGGCTACTTCCGGTTACTGGGATTCCTCTTCCATTTATGTCGTATGGAGGATCTCACTTGCTTGCTGAATTTTTGGCTTTGGGTATGGTGATGGGGATGAGTCGTTATGGAAGACCAGCCGAACGCCCAAATGATGAGACTGAGTTATTGGGTCATATCGGACAGGCTCGTTAGTTATCTGCTGGTGTAGATTTTCTCTGTTTCTTCCATCATGCGATGTATAGAGAATATCTTTTGTACTTTAGATTGCAGGGCTTCCGCCAACCTTTCTCGCAGACCTTTGTTGGCTACCATTTCTATAAGTGCGTTTCTTATGTCCCCACAGTCGTTCCGATTTGTAAGCAGTCCGGTAACTCCATCCTCCACGATATCAGTATTTCCGGAAATACTGGAGGCGATGACGGGTAGTCTCGCGTACCCGGCTTCCATGAGCACGTATGGTAGACCTTCTTTCTGGGAAGTGAGAGTAAAGATGTCCAGACCAGAAAGGAGGTTAGCGGCATCTTCTACCTCTCCAAGCAGGAAATAACGCTTCTCTAGAGCCTTATCTAAAATAGCACGCATAAGAGTCTCTCTTTCTTCTCCGTCTCCTATGGCAAAATACGCAATTTTAATTTCGGGAGGCAATAGAGCGATCGCCTCTATCATGGAAAGATGGTCTTTGTTTTTTGTAAGCTCGCCAATGCTACCGACAAACAGAGTGTCTGAATCAAACTTCTGACCAGAAAGTCTCTCTAGTTTCTTGCGTGCATCTCCTTTATCTAAAAAGTGCGGTGCGTGGATGCCATTGTAGATTTGCCTTGTCTTTTCGCGACAGAATGGAAGTCGTGAGGCTCTCTCCCGAGTTTCTTTTGAGATAAGTATGACAATATCGCAAAGCAGGAAAGTCGCCCATGTGGCAAGCCACATGAGTACCCATACCGGTAGAGCCCGCCTCTCATCAAAAGCCAAACCATGTGAAGTAAAGATAATTCGTGGCACTCTCGCCAATCTTGCCGAGAACGCTCCGACACCTCCTGTTTTTGAGCTACTCAAGTGTAGTACATCCGGTTTTTCTTGCCTTAGTAGTTTATAGATGGAAAGAGTGGCGCGAAGCTCACGGAGGATGCCCACTTCCCTTGAAAGCTCCGGCAGGTATATTCCACGGACACTCGCTTCTTTAAGTGCGCTCTCTAGTCTTCCGGGGCTATCTATACCCAAGTACCCACCGCCTCCGTAAGCTACTGCTACATCGTGCCCTTTTTCTTTCATGGCAGTTCCCAAATTGAAAACGTATTTTTGGGCGCCTCCCCAGTTTGATTTTGTAATAAGATATAGTATCTTCATCTTCACAAGTCTTAAATTATATGTTATAGTATGTAACTAAAATAGCATTGATTATGTTGCACCGCAATGTTGGAGACAGACTCATTTTGTTGCTAGGGGACATGGCATCTTTCGGGGTGGCTCTTTGGCTTACCCTTATGATTCGCCATGTTGGAAGTATAAATACGCAGGAAGTCGCGCGCGTATTCGGTGTACATCTACAAGCATTTGCACCACTCTTCCTCCTATGGTTGGTGGTATTTTTTATCTTCGGTTTGTATGAGAAACATACAGTGTTCCAGAAGAAAAATTTACCCAAAAAGATTTTCAAGCTTCAGTCGTTAAATAGCGTCGTAGCTGTGCTTTACTTTTACCTCTTTCCTACTCTTGGTATATCTCCGAAACTGACACTCTTCATAGATCTTATCATAACTTTCGTTCTTATACTCGTCTGGAGACTGATGGTGCTTCACTTCTGGAGAAGTGAAAGAAAGGTAAACGCGATCATAATAGGTAGAGATGAGGAAGTTTCTGTTCTCCAAAGTGAGATAAACAGCCATCCGTTCTATGGGCTTTGCGCTCTGGATTTTCCAGAGTGGGGGGAAGATGCTATGCGCGCCATAACAGATAAAAAAATAAGTGTCATTATTGCAAATCCATTGTCACTGGATATGAGAAGCGACAGTGGAGGCCTATCCAGTCTTGTTTTGGGTGGTATAAAAGTGCTGGATAGACGGGACGTCTATGAGGATATTCTGGGTAGAATACCGCTTTCCCTTATTTCTGAATCATGGATACTTCGCCATATCACACCATCCCGCAGAAGCTATGATTTATTAAAGCGCGCCATGGACATCATAATCGCTGTACCAGTTTTCCTTGTTTCTTTGATCTTGTATCCCTTTGTGGCGATCGCCATAAAGAAGGAAGACAATGGCAGTGTGTTCATTCATCAAGAACGCGTGGGTCGTGGTGGCAAGATGATTTACATTACGAAGTTTCGTAGCATGAGTGGCAATGACACCGGTCATCAATTTCTGAAGAGCAATCTAAGCGTAACACGCGTTGGTAGATTCCTGCGCCTCACAAGGATAGATGAACTTCCACAGCTTTGGAACGTGATAAAGGGAGAACTATCCCT
>Ga0210019_1003209_pt1 | contig 15195 bp, 9 predicted proteins | sample CryGeyCG2114_020_2_FD_183969 | JGI IMG/M metagenome (GOLD analysis project Ga0210019, IMG submission 183969) | Groundwater microbial communities from aquifer - Crystal Geyser CG11_big_fil_rev_8/21/14_0.20 (SPAdes) (version 2) | ecosystem: Environmental > Aquatic > Deep subsurface > Groundwater ...
TGCGCTCATCGATCAAAACCAGCCTCTAGAAAGGCAAAAATATCTAAACCGTCGACAAAACCAACTATGCTGAACCTCCCGTTGCATCCCTGGACTCTAAAAAATAGCGTTTAAACCCCTTACCCATCATTCGAACACATGCAAGTATTTCCAGTGCCTTTGAGACTTTATTATGGATTGGCTTTTCCCTCCTACTCTTAGCCGGCTGCGGGGGAGATGATAGGGAATATCGAGCCTTTGAAGGGTCAGATATTAAGAATGAATTTGCCCAAAAAATGGCTGGGCGATTTGAGTTTAAAAGCGGCTCAGAATATATAGAAATTTCGCCCGATGGAAAATTTACGGCCCTCAAGAGCATTGTGGTTCATCGGAGGCTGGATCGAGAGCTTTTGTGGGAGAAGTATGCCTGCCGAACCATATTTAAAGGCAAAATCGTTGAGGTCTCGCGATTGAGTGATCAAAAGCCTTATGGGGGTGAATATTGGCGCGACTATAAACTCGGAATCACTCATTATCTCCGAGTTGAACGCTTCTCGGAAATCCTCGAAATGGATAAAGACTACTCCGAGGAGATGGGTGTTACTGAAAGGCAAATAGAGACCTGCAAAGAATGGGACAGCGAGGGACAAGCTGTATGGAGTTCTAATGGTGAGCGAGCATATTCCGACAAAAAATTTCAAATAGAGGTGGTCTCAACCGACCAAATTCGATTTCAAGAATTTAATGGTGACTATGGGGCGCCTTCAGCAGATGTCGAGGAATTTCGTGCCAATCGCCCTGCCTGGAATTTAGACGAAAATTTCTACAGAACTGAATAATTCTGCCCTTTGGGGTATTTTCAAAATATTGTGCCCGGGTCATAATAGGCGGAAATTTCGAAGAAATTCTTGAATTCGTGTCATCGGCGCTGGCCCTCAGGGGTCTATTGCCCGAGTAGCCTCCCCGTGATAGTTACGAGCCCAATTCATATGAAATTTCAAAGTATTTTTTTCGATTCAAAATTAATGTCTTTGCTGACGCTAATGCTTACCAGCCAGTTTGTTGGCGGCTGCGCAAAGGACAATCTCAATCTAGAAACTCGATACACAAACGAGTCTGCCCATGCCTCTCTAATTAAACATAGGCATGATCCACAGGAGCTGGCTTATTTTTTTCGTGAACTTAAGAATAGACATGCGAGAACGTTTTACTGGTCCGACTGGTGGAAACAACTAGAAGATTCAAATTTCACAATCTCTTCTTTGGAAAGCGAGGCGTGGAAAGGAATTTTTGCTCTAGGCAAGGAAAGCTGCGCCAATTCGTATGGCACGGATCAGGCTTATCTGCGGTTTTTGGAACACCAGAGAGAAATCGGAGACTTTGAGCCGCGCTCAAAAGTTGTCAGGGCCTTCGAGGCCTGCCAACCCATCATTGAGTTTGCAATTGCTTCCGACCGATTCCAAAAGGAAATTCAGCGTGAAGATATCGATTTTGAACTGCTCGCCTATTTTCAACAATCCATCCTTGCTGATTCTGGTCATGCCGAGTCCTACTTTAATCAACTTGATGGGGGCATTTGGAAACAAATCATAGACCAAATCGATTCCAAGGGTCGAAGTGAGGACTATGCAGACGATGTCCAAGTTTTTACCGATAGAATTGTAAGTAGTCGAAACACCATTCAATCGATCATTGGGAGATTTCTTTCGTTGGAATCGACGCAATCCGAAGGAGGTAAAAATCTATTTTCTGAAAAAACTCGTTTTCTGATATTGCGCTCCAATTTGGACGTGCAGATTGAAGAGGCTGAAGTTTTATCTTGGTGGCAACGCACATCCGAGGCCCTTCTTCATAGCATATCGAATGCGGACTTCGATGCCATTTCGGCCATCAACTTTCACCAAGAAGTTGTTGAGCAATATGCGAATGTTAATATTCAAAAGGCCTTTCGAAATGGAGAGGGACTCGTGGAATGGCTTCAGACCTTCGACGAAATCACCACCGAACTTGTTAGTCTTTACCACTCTAGACCAGCGGCATTTGACTCAGTGATTCAATTAAATAGAAACGATCGAAGTCCGGTGTCACGATGGATTGTAACGATGATTCAAGGCACAATGGATCCAGACGAGATGCACTTTTACAAGCAGTACCTGCAAAGTTTTGGAAAAGCAAAAAACCCTCTCGCCGCTTGGATCGATAGCCGAGCCATTCTTCGGTCGGCCATGCGCTTAGATTTTTGGAATAACCTAAGTCTCGTGGAAGGGCAGTTTGTTCGGTCGGACCGATGGTGGGGACATAATAAAGAATGTCCCATATTGAATCTTCGAAGTCTCAAATTTGATTTAGGCTGGCATGAATTTGATGAGAGCTCGATTCCTGCTCGATTTAAATCGGGCTGTTATCAGTACAATGGCAAAAAGCCCATAGTGCTTGATGCCAAGTCTGCAACCTACGACACTTTGATTGTAGCATCAGGCTCAAATGTTACCTCCAATCAATTTAGTCGTGCCATATTGGATATTTCCGGAACGCCTCAACTAAATTTCCCATACCAAGAGGAGCGACAGGACGCGATCGCATTTCCGTTGATTGTTTTTGGAAAGGACCAGGTTAAGAACAGGAAGTCCTGGTTTGTGTTTCATTATATCGCGCAAGTCGCTGGCCCTACAATCATAACGCCAGACGTTCCACCTCGAGCAATGTCGTCGGGCGATGTCGTTGTTAAAAGACCGAGTGATGAGCCTCTGTGGGTCCGCATGAAAGGAGCTCCTTCCACGCCGGGACATGCAAGTTATCTAAATGGCTGGTCGACGATTTCGGAGAAGTTTCAATATCGACGTTCGAGCCTGGATGATCCTTGGGATCTCGCTTGTAGATTTGTCGCTGATAATTTTGGGAATCCTGATTTTTTGATGCCGGACTACAAGCTTCGAAGTGTTAAAGATAGCCTCATTTATTCCATTGATCCGGAATCCATAGAAATTCCGTCGTTCGATGTTCAATTAGGTTTTCGCGAAGAGTCGGATATTCCTACACAAGCATTCGTAGAACAACTTAAAGCTTGGCTTTTGCCCAATCTTCCCGAGAATCAAATCGGCCAATTGGAGGCCATTTCTGAAGCATTTGATCTTCAAAGGCCAGTTATTCGTCAGGCGATTGAACAAGCCTTGGTCACAAGGGCATCACCGGAATTTTTTGATCCATTTCGTGCCATTCAAGTTTCTGCTTTTCCGATTAGACGCCTTGAAGAGGGTGAAGCGGGAGAGCGCGGCTTGGATGGCCAATCCCATTTAGAAAATCAACCGCTAATACATTTCATCAAGTCGGAATTGTGAAGTGAGGACCTGTATCCAAATCTTGGTGATAGCTTTGGCTTTTGCGGATCCGGCAATGTTACGTGCGCAAACGCGTGAGCGCTGGGAATTCAGAACACCTTTAAGTGTAGTAAGAAACCCACAAAATCCGACTAGAGTCCAATTGGAATATCGAGATCCAAATGCCGAAAGTGGGCACTATGAAGTACGCTCCTACAAATATCCCGATGGGAGAGAACAATTTGCAAAGGTTTGGATCCCGGTAAACGAGTACGACCCCGACGCATTGTTTCCCGTTCCAAGAATCGAAATGTCTGTTCGCCATACCGGCAGTCTGGAGCACCCAAGCTGGTTTTACCAAGCCAATACTTATCTGACAGAAAATCAACTCAACTATATAAACGGAATTGATTGGACGAAGCAGAAACTAACGCCGGAAATTGAGAGTCGAACTTATGAGCTTGGGGAACAGTTGACTGCCAATCCCGCCAAACAGTTTGCAATTGTGAGTTATGTTCAAGCCCTTGATGCGGTAAGAACAAAAACCGCAACTGAGGTACAAGCAAAGGCTGTCATGGACCCGCATCAATATCTCCTCAAGTGGGAGCGAGAATTCCACAGTTGGAAAGATCTAACGGAAGGCAAATTGCCCCCTCGGCCCGTACTCGAAGACCTTACCATTACACTTGGCTCTATATTGGCTGGAGGAGCTACAGGATTTTCGATCGGAGGCCCGCCTGGCGCCATTGCTGGCGCCTTAACGACGGCAACCACTAAATCGGGCTCAGAGTACATCCGCAGTTTACTTATCGACACAGAGACGCCTGTGAAAAACGCAAGAATATTGATGGCTGATAAACTGCTTCCACTGTTGAAGGGCTCTGCCCTAGAAATTGCCTTCCGTGCGCAACTTGACGGAGACGTTAGTGACGCTGTCTCTTTTCAACTGCTTGATCGTGACAGCGTTGCTTACGAAAGAGAAGCGCGGCTATTCGCTAAAGAAAAGGAATCGGTAACGCAGGCTCTTAAGGACTTCTTGAAAAATCCGGAAACCGTCAAGCTTTTCGAAGGGCCTATGAGGGAGGCAGTAATTGAGGCGCTGAAGGATCCTCAATACCTGTCCCAATGGATTAACGAAAATGGTTCGAAAGATTCTCTTAACGACTTTGCATCGATTCTGAGCGAGTTAACGCCTCAGACAGCTTCGCTTAGTCTTGAGAGTGTCGATCCTAATACATCCTATGATGCTCTTACGCAAATATCGGATATTGTGGATGCTTCAATGGTAGTGGCTCAAGCGGGTGCGACGCTAGCCACGGCCCTAAATCACACAGAGTCCGGACGCAATCTTGAACATGGCGCCAAGGCTTTTTACACGATCTATAAGCAAGCGGCGGCTGTGAGCAATTCTCTCAAACTTATGAAAATCGCCGGAGGCTTTTCAAAACTAACAACCGCGAGCCAGCTCATGATGATTGGATCTATGATGTCGTTTGCCAACGTCATGTTTATGCTTCCGTCTTTGTTTGGCTCTCAGAAACGTGATGCGCAAATAATCATTGAAGCCGTTCAAAAGATGTTTGATGCGATGAATTTTCGAATGGATACCCTGCGAATACAAATGCACGATCGCTTCGATCGAATTGAAGATTCTTTGAACGCTATTCATCAAAAAATTGAAGACCTACGTAAGATTAATCTCGAAATATTAAATCGAATCTATTCGATAGAGAATCAAGTCGATCGAATTCAAAGGACGCTAGAACATAATTTGAGAATCACCAAACTTTTAGCCACTCGCCCCAGCAGATTGTGTGTCATGAATCTGCTTAGTGAGGCTAATATTGCAATTTCAGCACAATCAACAAATCTCATTAATTGCCTAAACTCCATTCGATCGGATATTAACGATATTGGGATTGTTTCTAATAATCAGGCTTATTTTGACTACTGGCAACAATCCAGTGAGGGCAGAGAAATGCCAGACTCGGAATGGCCATTAGTCATTGCAGGCCTAAAAGAGGACTGGATGCGCGATAAGCCGGACAAGTACTACGCATGGCTATACGCTGAAGATGCCAGTCTAAATGATCTGATCAATTCCCGTGAAAACGCACTCTTTGATGAAAGTGTCTCGAAACGATTCTATGAGCAACTTCAAAAGAATAATAGAGACCCCAATGTTCAAACAATCTACAAGGCCGATAGTGACGATATAATTCAGGCATTTTCTTTGCCCGTTCTGAACTTTGTTGAAACAAATGAAGTTATTCCAAGCCCTGTTGACGATTACTTTATTCAACCAATAATTCCAAAATTGTTTCAGCTAATAAAGGATAAAGTAAGCTATAGAATGCTCCAGAATAGCGACAGGGATTCTGGACGACACCAGTTGCTTGCCGCCGAGGCGTTCATTAGTCAGGAAATTCAGGGCGCTCGACGATTTGTGAGTCAACAGCGAGATGATCAAATTCTTGGAAAATGGTTCGCTGGTGCGATGTCGGTCTCTGGCAAAATCGATTCAGTAAAGTGGCAACCCCTGGTCAATTATAAAGGCACCTTAACGGCCATCATTAGAAGTGGATTCAACGTTTACGCAATCATTCAGAGTATTCAACAACTTCGCCAACTATCTCCACTGGTTGTGGCCTGTCTAAACAGCGAGGACAGGACTTTGAAGAAGATTGGAGAAGAAGCTTTAAACATTTATGATGAAGTTCTTGGTCGTCCCAGAGGATCAATTTATTCGCTCAATCGGTCGCAACAAATTCAACTCGCTGCAAGCATGATCCAGGGCATAGACACAATGTTGATTCTACTGGATAGCTTGAGAACTCATCGTTCTGATGCGGCCGAAATCTTATTGGATATGCAGTCCGATGCCATGATTACCTCCTTTCAAGAGAAAGCCAATTGGCCGTTACGAGATATATTGAATTCAAAGCAAGCTCGAGATTCCAAATCATGGCTGATGAATAATTTTTATGACAAATTAAGTAGCACTCCAGGTAATCGACTGGAGTTGATAGATGACGCACAACGACGCCGATCCTATCTTGATGACGATCCAAACTCAGACAAGCCGATGCGAAGTTCAGGCCCCGACAAAGGAGGTATTTTAGTAGGCTCAAAGCGACTTGACGAGTGGACCGATCGAATTCTTGGCCCTATTTTGCAAGACAGACAGCGCCTATTGAAAGCTCTCCGAAGTCGATATGGCAATATCGATCAAAAGAAAATCTATGAGCTTAGGAAAAATGGAGCTCTTGAAGAGTTTAAGATTCCATGGACCGACAAGACGGATACGATGTTTGCTGCTCAATACCTTTCGGTAGAAGATCATCTTCAAATTGATCAAGTGAGTCTCACTACAGAATTGGCTAGCCTGCAGTTTCAGGCCGTACAGGCCGATAACTTTCGCCGCTTTAAAGTTAAGAAAACAGGAGAAGAATTTTTCTTTCCCATTCCTGGCCTAATGAATCCAAGCAATTTTAGAGATGATACTTTACATTCGACCGATCCAAAGGTGAACCCATGGATGAATAAGAGGTTGGTATTCCTAAGGCAAGATTCTGATTTGTTAAAACTCATTTTAAAGGCATGGAGTTTAAACCAAGTCACTTTGTCAGCGTCCATGAAGGAGATTCGCGAAATTGGGCCCAACCCGCTGGGATTTCTTCGATGGATAGCCTACGACCATCTTTGGCCAGATATTCGGCGCAACTATTTGACTGGCAAGCCCGATATTGCGGATCGAATTTTTGAATTTATGCAAAAGTATAAGCCAGAAGTGGAGGAGGGCCTTGCCCTGGGCGATAAACTCAAACAGCTCTCTATGGACAACTTTTCCACGATTAAGGATCTGTCCTCATTCATGCGAGATTACGAAAGCTTTAGTAATGGCAAATTAGTCCATGGATTTTTAGTTTGGCCGCCGGATACTAACAATGCTTCCATTGTCTCACAGAGAGATGGATATACATTGCCGGAGAGTCCTGGCTTTTTAAGCCTCGGCTACATTCCAGCGCGAATATTTGAAATTTGGAAAGAGGAGCTTAAGAAGGCGTTTGAGTGGTATATTGATGAGCTCTTTACAGACTGGCAAAGTTTTTTAGCGGAGAAAGTTAAGCTCATACCACAATTTGAAAATTCCGTTCCGGTATGGGATGGCTCCGTTGTAAAAACCGTCCCCATTCCAAAGTCGTTGGCCGATGAGTTTCGAGTCTTTGCAAGAAATGATTGGCAAGATTCAGATTCTTACAGGCGAGCCCAAGCTCACTTCAATATCCTTGCTAGCTATGCGGCGGAACAACTCCCCAAGGAGAATCTAACGCAGAAACAGCAGGAAACTGTGAGGGAGGCTTTGCGTACTCTGTCGCCAAATAATCTCATGAAAGAAGGAGTTCAACGCCTGAGCGAGATATCGGCCGAAAGCTTTAAAGACCTTTTGCGCTCCGACAAATCTTCCTTGGGTGTTAGTTTCCCCGAAAAGAGCTTGGTCATGAAAAGCCCGCTTGAGGCCCTCTATGGGCTAACATTTGATTATGCTGAGAAACATGGCGGTCTCACGCCCCTACGATCTCAATTGGACACCGAGTTACTTTTTATTCAGCAAAACTTTGAAGCCGTTCAAAATTATGAAGTCGAAATAAATGAGGTTCGCCAATGAAAACTAGAATTCGACTTAGTCTGTTGATTTCTGTGATTGCCTTATCGGCTTGCGGTTCAACAGAACCATCGATCAGTTTAGATACAACCTTAAACAAAAAGTCCTCCAAGGATAAAGGTTCGACTGCTCAAGCCCCTGAAGATTTGGGTTCGCAACTCAAGCCTATACGTGATCAATCGAGTCCGGTATCTCAATCGAATGGCCAAGTTGGCATAGTGAAATCTCTAGAGCAACTTTCCTCGCAAGATCGAGAAGGGCCAATTGCTTCAGTCTTGACACCTTCTTTAGCCGAGCCTTCGGAAAGTGATCCGCTAATTGAGCCAAAATTGCTTAGAAATATCGATGTTGTTTTCGACAGACAGGCTTCGCCTTATATTATCGATCGGCCATGGATCATCGGCGATCATGCTCGAATTAGTGTCGAATCCGGAGTTAAAATCCAATTTTTGAAGAATGGTAGATTTATTGTCGGCATGACCGATGCAACAAATTCTTCTTGCACGGAATCAGGCAATTTGAGTTTCGGAAGTTTGAAAGGGGGGAATCTAGATTATATCGAAGTGACTGCTGAAAAATCCTTAGAAAGCACTCTAATTGATTTTCGGTGCGTGGCAGACCCTGATCATAATTTTCTCGATTATGTAAGATTCTCGGATCTGGTGGGAACGGATTTTTCTGCGACCATCCGTGTCGGAGATGCGGCTCATATTGAAAGACTAAACCACTTAGATTTTGAAAACTGTAAGGGTTCCAACTTAGAAATCTTTGGCATAGCGAAGCATTTGCAAGGGATTTACTATGCTGGTCATCCACTCCCCAGCCTCAAGCTGTCACCACTATCCTTGGCAAGCGTCACACCAGCTAGTATTTCTGATTATTCACAACCAGTGAGGATTGAGCTTTTGCCTGGTTATTTCGATGTTGAAGGTAAAATTGAATTTGTAAGGATCAATGGTGCTTATGTATCCAGCGGACATTTGGAAAAACTTTTGCGCGACACCCCTGAAGTTCATGAACTTATTTTGAATGCTGGTGTGAATATTGAATTTGATGGTTCAGAAAGTTTCATCCTAGGTAGAAAGCAAATTCTTATATTGGGAACACGAGAGAGTCCCGTGGTTTTTTCTGGAAAAAATTGGCCCGCGAGGCAAGTCGATCCCAAAACACTTTTAGAGATTTTGAATAACGTCGATTTGGACAAGCGCAATTTGAGTTTGGTCGGTCTTGAGCAGGCTGGAGAGCTCGTCTATAAAGGCCACGCTAATGAGGAACCGGCGACTACGACAGTGCGGACCTTGCAAAAGCAAATTGAGTGGAGACTTGGAAGGGTCAGCGACCAAGGTGAGCTTCGTTTTTTACGTGAGGCTGAAGAAAAACTTGAAAGATTGTTAGCACTGTTTGAAACGCGTGTTTCCACTTGGAAAGGAATCCGAGTATTTGGAAGATTCGAGCCTGCCTCCGCAGAAGTTTCCAATTTAAAGATAATGGATGCTGAGGTCGCGCTCGTCCTTTCTCAGAAGCAAGTTGGAGTATTTAAAGAATTCTCAGGCATCGCCGTTGAGGACTGTGTTTGCGCGTTTGGAAACTCACCTTTGGGTGACTTGTTTTGTCCGGCAGGTAGCAGTCAGCAACTTGAATCAATTATTGATGGACTTTCGAAATAGGCCCGGCCTTGCTGTGGAGCAAATCCGAGAGGTTCTCAGGCAAATGCGCTCAACACTCGCGTGCCCCATAAGTTCTTAATTTTCTGAGGAATTCGCCCTTAAGGGCAGGGGACTGACATCATTGGGACTTCGAGCATGGGACTTCGAGCCTTCGACCCTGAAAAATGTCTCAAATTCTGGGTCCATCCGGTCCAGGAAACTCCAGGTAAAAGTGGGCAAATCAAGCTTAGCGGCAATGCTATGAAATGCGGGATGAGGGACTCTGGATCCGAAAGAATAGTGAGGATTCAGCGCGCGTAAGTCAGTTCAGGGGTCAGAGTCGATCCGCAATGCATTGGCAATGCGGGCGGCCCTATGCTGGTCGAAGCACTGGTAGTGGCTCGAATATACGAGATCCAGCGGAGGAAGGAACGACTCGACCTAGCCGAGCTGGCAATACTTCGCTGGGTTGAGATGTGGTCCATTCCAAAGATCGCTAAGAAACTTGAAAGAAGCACCAATACGATCGATTGGGGACTGCAGAAATTGAAGAAGGGCGAGTTGGACCGGCTGAATTTGGATCGAGAAACGAAATCCAAAATCAAAGAAGTCTGGTGGACCTCTTTTCATGGAAAGTAGTGAGAGGAGTTATAAAAATGTCTGAGATCATCAAATATCTGCTCGGAATCGAAATGACCGTTTGTGCGGTCGGCCAATTGCCAAGAGCAACGGCTTTCATGGCAAAGGAATTTGCACGAGTGCAGCATCAGGGACTTGGAAGTTTGGAAAAATTTACGCGAGCCTTGCAGGGGGGTTACTAAGGGCTTCGAAGTACCCGGTCCGCTATAACCACCCGCAATCGATAGCCCATCAACCCTAACAAATTGATATTTTTCCATGATTGTAGGCGATTTGCGAATATTGCGCATTTGGGTGACCTTACGATAACGAGCGTGGGATTTTCGGCTCTTTCGGCGGATCTTCCGGAAATCACTCGTCGGTGGCCCCAGGTCCTCCATTATCTCAGAACACGCAGTCGGCCTGAGACTTGCCATGGGCTGTGCGGTCTATGGGACTGCCTGCTCGTATCACAACCAAACTTAGCCCCTATTACGAGCGCCGTCGTCCGGAAGAAACACTTCTCTACAAAACCGTGCAAGAGAACTGGAAGACCTTCGAGGCGAACTGGCAGACTGATTTCGATCGAGCTGCTTTGCCAAAGTATGTGGTCAAAGAGTTTGAAGAGTATCTCAAGTGCGGCATCTTGGCTCATGGATTCTTGAGGGTAAAATGTGAGTCTTGCGAGCATGAAAAACTTGTCGCCTTTTCTTGCAAGCGACGAGGCTTTTGCCCCTCTTGTGGTGGAAAACGCATGGCCGAAACGGCGGCTTACCTGGTGGATCATGTGATTCCGGAGGTGCCGGTGAGGCAGTGGGTTTTGAGTATGCCGATACCGATGCGCTACTGGCTGTCATCTAACCCAAAGCTTCTGACTCAAGTCTTAAAGAAAATCATTCGAATGATCGATGGCTATTACAAAAACAAAGCCAAAGCCTCTGGGGTCAAGAAACCAAGAACAGGAGCCATTACCTTCTTGCAGCGATTTGGCTCAGCCCTGAATCTCAATTTGCATTTCCATATCCTCTACCTCGATGGCGTGTACGAAAAGAACGACGATCACATGATCTTCCATCGAATCTTTCCTCCGCAAAAACACGATATGGCCGAGCTTGTAAAACTCATTCACAAAAGACTGACTGGCTTCTTTATCAAGGAAGGCTATCTCGAAGAAGATCACTCATTAAGCGATGGCGCTTCGGATCCACTCTCTGAACAAAATCCGCTTCTTGCCCAGTGTATTGCAGCATCTGTGCAAAATCGAATAGCACTGGGAGATCGAGCCGGACAGAAAATCAGAAAGTTTATGATTCATCCGCTGGAGGTGACTCACCCCACAAGCCAGTGCGCGAAAATGCGAGGCTTCTCGTTGCATGGAGCTGTGTCGGTATCTGCCAAAAAACGAGATCGATTGGAGAAGTTGATTCGATACGTGGCCAGGCCTTCAGTGGCACTGAGCCGAATGAGCGAAGCCATCAACGGCGATATCCAGATCACGTTAAAGAAACCGTTTTCTGATGGCACGACTCATATCGTCTTTACCCCCATGGAACTGATCGAAAAACTAGTGGCGCTTATCCCGCAGCCACGCATGCACATGGTCCGATTCCACGGTTTGTTGGCTCCGAACTCAGGGCTCAGAAGTAAAGTCATCCCAAAACCAAAAGAACAAAGTGAATCAAAGCACGATGGTGCGGCAGATCCCCATCAACGACAAATAAAAATGAACTGGGCCAAACTCCTCAAAAGAACCTTCAACATCGATGTGCTCACTTGCCCTCTATGCTCCGGCAACTGCAAAATCATCTCAGCTATCCAAGACAAAAAAGCCATCAACAAGATCTTAAGCCATCTCCATTCACCAACCGAACCACCTCAACCGCATGAGGCCAGAGCACCGCCTCAGCAAAGCTTCAACTTCGAATATCAATAAAAAATCAGTCCTTCAGAAATCGGCCTCCCAACCGAAACAATCCCGCTCGCCCTGAAAACCCAAAATACTGCTCCAAACCGAGAACTTTACTGCGCTCATCGATCAAAACCAGCCTCTAGAAAGGCAAAAATATCTAAACCGTCGACAAAACCAACTATGCTGAACCTCCCGTTGCATCCCTGGACTCTAAAAAATAGCGTTTAAACCCCTTACCCATTTAAACCCCTTACCCATTTTTCACTCCCTTAGAAGAGGATACTAAAAGTATCCATGAAATATGTATTTATTCTAAAAAAAATTGTATTGTTAATAAAAAATCAAGTAATAACAAATAGATAATAGTTTATACTCCATACCATGGGGGCTCTTAATTACATCCAGAATAACGGAAATTGTCATTTTTGTTAGAGTCTATGCATAGAATAAACTTCAGTCCACAGCTCCGAAAGCCAAAGAAGTGTTTTGCAGCAAATGTTCGAGTGCTGTCGAATGGAAGACCTTTTGCTTTGACACGATAGGGGAGTTTAAAAGGCGTACACTAATGTAAACGAAAGAATGGTCCGCCAGCTTTTCAAGAAGTTCTCAGCCTGATAATCAAGAACGCATGAAAACTACGAGGTTTTTTTTGCAGCTATCTTTTGTCAATTTCATTTTGACATCCCTAGTTTTGGATGGCGCATCTGGACAGACCCTTCCGCTAGGAAACTTGATCGGAGAGGTTAAGGAGGCCGACGCCATTGATTTTTTTTATGACAATGATGATTGGCTGTATAGTTCTCCCCCTGCACCATTGAAGAATCACAAGCTTAGTCGAGAAGAAAGGGTGGAGCTCTATAAGAAACTTATATCTAAACCCCTGGCCGAAGACTTAATGAATGTTGCAGGGGCTATCGCTACAAAAAAACTTATCGAGCTTGATTTAAACAAAAATGACGATGCTGCTACCATATGGTTTGAGATTCGTTCAGATCTTTTAAAAACCCCCTCGGAGCTTCGTAAATTAACGAGAGCTTCGATATCCAACCGAATAAAACAAATTTTAAGCGGTGGAGACTAATCGCCCCGCCCGTATAAATGCTATCGAAAGTAGCCCGACCTTTGTAGATCATAGCGATACATCTGAACCCCTCTTGTCTTTTTTTGCCGCCAAATAGAGTACTGGTTCCAGAGCTGCAGCTGCCCTCCGAAGGTGGGCAGACTGATATCAAGACCATGATTGCCAGAAGCATCCGCGAAAAAAGGAGTCATATGGGTCGTTAGGCTTAAGAACTCATTCTGATATTCTTTCGGAAGCTCAAAATGCCTTAGGCTGATGGGCTCCGGCTTAAGAATATCAAGGGGGGAGGGGCCGCGTTCCCAGGCAATCAGATCCGTATCACCGTGATTGATTTTTAGTCCGACCACCTCATCGAGACCGTCTCCGTTGATATCCACGATTCGACTCGGAAAGCTGACACTAAAGAAATCTTCGTCAGTCTGTAGGGACACAGTCTTGTGCGTGTTGATATCAAAGTTTTGTGAAATCCTAGTCTGAACAAGCTGAGTCTGATTTTTTATTGGATTAATCTCTAGAATTTCTAAGCTTTTGCTGGCTTTGATTAGGGCCCTTCGATAGCGAATCGAAAAAAACAAATCGAGGCTCTCCTTCCCGCCAGAACGATCCAAGACTAGATGATCAGAATTCAGAAAACCCTGATTGATTAAAATGCTCGACTGATCAAAAAAAAGAAATCCATCTTGCTCCCAGGCTGCATCAACAAACTCTCCAAAACAGTAGGGTTTTTGAAATTGCTTCCAACCCTGTGGGTCGACAATCAATAAATCAACACACCACTCCTGCGCACCAGTGATTTGCGGGTTTTTTTGCACATACGGAATGCTGAGAGCCACGATTTCCGCCATTTGATCTTGATCAATATCCGCAAGGGCCAAATCAATTCCTGAAAAGTGCCCCTGTTTAAGTCGATTGAGGCTAGCATCAAAAATTGTAATCTTTCCTGGCATTTCGTCGCCTGCGTAGGGATGAGACATCGTGACAATTTCTAAGTTTGGCGTTCCAAGTATATTGCCGACGGCTGCTGCATAAACTCCGCGACCGAGGCTTGCTTTGCTTGCTCGCTTCTTATGAAGCATCTTTCCGTTTCGATCCAAAACAAAAAGAGCGGTCGCATCGCCATCAAACTCGTCAGCAGCAAAAACCTCAAGATTTTGATCGCCGTCAAGGTCAGCAAGAATAGGGCTTAGATAGCTTTCACTGAAAAAGGCCGACTTTGGAAATCCAAATCGCCAGAGCAGGCTAATCTTGTTCTGTTGATACCGATAAGCATACAAGGCGTCCTTGTCTTTTTGTTTGGCCTTATAAACGAATTCGAGCGTTGTAGGATCGCCATCCAGGTCACCAATACTGACGGGAAGTCCTACGTTACTGGAAAAAAACGGGCTTCTATACTGATCATAAGGCTGTTCAGGCTTGAGTGGAAACACATAGATTCCCTCTTGATCATCTGAAAATATCGTCCGCCCGACACTGATCACCTCTTTTCGTCCATCGCCATCAAGATCGATAATCGGGCTTTCAGTAAAGGCCGTTTGAGCCGTTCCAAGATCGACTGGCCATTGGTCATAGTCTTGCGCAGGAGCATCCTCTTCGCGATCTTTGCCTCTCAGTCTGGCCGATAAAGATTGTAAGTCGGAGGAACTAAAATACTTATTCTTAAAATAGGGCTGATAGTAGCTTTCCATTAATTTTGAATCTTTCGCCTCAAGATTGGACCCCAGTATCAAAAAGCAGACGATAGACGAAAATCCAGAAATAAAACTCCAATGTTTCATGCGACAACCCTTTCCCACGATAGATATAGAGACCCTTAAACCGGCTTGAGTGTAAGTGCGAATAAGCGTGGTTTCAAGTCTTTTTCCCGATTCTGTTGGTCAGTTAAACATATGCGAGCAATATTGGGAGTTTAGGTAGCCTACTTTTTGGAGGATTTTGAGAATAAAATAATCCATGTCGCGGTAGCCGAAAGCTTGCCACTT
>Ga0210019_1003210_pt1 | contig 15194 bp, 16 predicted proteins | sample CryGeyCG2114_020_2_FD_183969 | JGI IMG/M metagenome (GOLD analysis project Ga0210019, IMG submission 183969) | Groundwater microbial communities from aquifer - Crystal Geyser CG11_big_fil_rev_8/21/14_0.20 (SPAdes) (version 2) | ecosystem: Environmental > Aquatic > Deep subsurface > Groundwater ...
AGATTTATTAAGATTATTTTCAAATAAATTATCATGGTAAAAATAGACAAAGACCAACTTGAAAAAGCCCTGACAAAAGACGAGCCCAAGCTTTCAAAAGAAGAAGAAATTGGTTATCATAAAGGAGCTGTAACAACTTTAATTAATGAAAGGAACGAGCTGATTAAAATGGCTCAGGTTGTTGAACAAATAATGCAGGTGCATGTTAAAAGACTTGAAGAGATTGGCGTAAAAATTCAGAAAAAATAATTTTTTTTTAAGATTTATTTTGTTCTTTGAAACTTAAAACCATCTCCAAAATTAGAATAAGGAGAAAGAGTATAAACTGGGCTTGGAAGTTGTTTACCTCTCTGTCTGCCCTTATGAAAAAAATGAATTGATTTTTGAATCTCGCATGGGTTTCTATTTCTCCAGTATTCTTTTTCAGCATAATCTTCTTTTTGTACACTTGAATCTCCTGAAATAAAAATAAAATATTCAAGAAATCTTTCATACATTTCTGATTGGGTCTTAGAAAACTTGTCTCTGATATCTCTTCCATCAATTTTCTTTTTAAGACAGAGAATTTCTTTTATTATACTATTCAAATACCCTGTAACTACTTTTGCACTTTCTTGATTATCTTCGGGTTCTTCTTCATTTCCCATTCTTTCAAATTTTCCTTTTCTAAAACTCCCTCTTTTGGGTTTTTTATTGTTTGATCTAATTTGATTATAGTATTCAATTTGGCTATTTAACTTATCTATAACTACATAAATTTCATCACCAACTTCTTTTATACTGAGTACCCCCAGAACTAAAGTAATTTATGCCCTCTCTTATTGAATTAATTTCTATTTTCAAATCTTCAATAGAAATATCTTCTGGTTGTTGAGCATCATAAATTCTTGATAAAAGATTAAATCTACCTGGCAAAAATACATTGGTGTCAATTAATTTTATTCCCGGAATTTTTATTATTTCTTCAATATTCATGAAATTTCATTTTCTTTAGATTTAAAAAACTTTTTATATTGAGAAAAACACCAATATTTGACTAATTGGTGCGGGGGTGCCGGAGTGGTCAAGTTCAGAATCAAAAATTCTTCACTGATGCTCGCCAAAGTCTCGCATAAACCAAGGTTTGTCGCGGGGGTGCCGGAGTGGTCAAACGGGTTGGACTTAAGATCCAATAGCTTAGTGCTTGCGCAGGTTCGAATCCTGTCCCCTGCATTTTATATTTTCATTGAAAATATATTGATAGAATCTGCAAGGTCGCTTAAAATCAAAAATATTTTGTGCTGAGTAGGAATCGAATCCCGAGCGTTTACAACATTGACAAATTTTTGCTATTAATAACAGATGTTGTGGGCGCGAGTTGTCCCCTGCATTATGTTTTTCAAATGAAAATTTGAAAAATATCCACAGCGAAGCGAGGACAATATGTCATTTGCTTGCAAATGATATTCAAATAAAATATGTTTATTCATTCAAACAATTTAGAAATTGAAAGCCCCATCTGTGCTCTGTAAATTGCTTCTGCAAAAATAGGCGTGACGTCGACAACTTCGATATTTGAAAACTCCTGATGATGCGTGTTGCTTGTCATGACAAAATCATAGCAGTTGCATAATTCAGAAACTCCTTTTGTAAAAATTCCGTGAGTTCCGTAGCAGAAAAGTTTTTTTGCCCCGTTTTTCCTTAGCACCTCTGCTGCTTTGCACAAAGTTCCGCCGGAATCAATTATATCGTCGATAATTATAATATTTTTTCCATTGACATCGCCGATTAACTGCATATCTCCGACTTCACCCGGCTTTGATCTTTCTTTGCTGAGCAATGCGAAAAAGTATTCGTGTTTTATTGCAGAATCTTCCTGAGCTTTTACAAGTTTGCGTAAAAAAGTTTTGGTCCTTCCTGCGGCTCCTGCGTCGGGGGAAACAACGACTAAGTTGTCCAAATCTTCAAAGTGATGTTTTCTTAAATGGCGAATTGCTTCTGGAAAACTATAAAGATTATCTAAAGGAACATTCGACGGATAAAAACCCTGAATCTGTGGTGCGTGCAAATCCATTGTGATTATTCTTTTCAAGCTATGCGAAATTGATTCAGCAAGCGCCCTCGATGAGATCGGAACATGTGGTTTGTCTTTTCTATCCTGACGACTATAAAGCATATTCGGCAAAACAAATGTAACGCTTTCTGCAGAAGCGCTGAGCAATGCGTCTTTAATTAACAAGAGTTCAACCCACCAATTTTGCGGATTTTTTGTTGAGTCGTGTATAAAATAAACATCTTTTTTTCTCATGTTCTCTGGAATATGAACTCCGCTTTCCCCATTTCTAAAATAATTTATAGAAACCTCCTCGAGCGGGATAAAAAATTCTTTTGCTTCAATAAGATATTTTTGAATCTTCATTGCAAAATCCCATGCTTTGGAATTTTTATCTGCTAAAAGAACCATATCTTCCATAATTTAATTAAATGGGTGGTCTTTAAATTAATTATTGTGAATAAAAAGATAAAATGAAAAAGAAACGAAAATATATTTTTTTATTATTCTTTATAATTATTTTCTTGATTTCGATAAATTATTCTTATCTTGATAAATCTCTTGAAGATTTTTTATCTGAGCATGAATCCGCACTTGTAGAGAGAGTTGTCGACGGAGATACACTTATTGCAAATAATGAAAGCGTGAGGTTGCTTGGGATTAATTCACCTGAAAGAGGAGAGGAATATTATTTGGAAGCAAAAAGGTTTCTTGAAAATTTAACATTTAATAAACCAGTAAAACTTGAAAAAACAAACCAGGATAAAGATAAATATGGAAGAAAACTTAGGTATATTTTTGTAGAAGGCAAAAATGTAAATCTTGAAATTGTAGAGAATGGTTTTGCAAATTATTATTTTCCATCTGGAAAAGATGTTTATTATGAAAAATTCAAAAACGCGTGGAAAAATTGTATTGAAAAAAACATAAATTTATGTGAAAAGTCAAAAGACAAATGTGCTGAATGCATTGAACTAAAAAAATTTGATTATGAAACCGAGGAAGTTATTTTTTATAACAAATGCGATTTTGATTGTGAGTTAAGTAACTGGGAAATTAAAGATGAAGGAAGAAAAAAATTTGTTTTTCCAAAATTAATTTTAAAAAAAGAGATAAGAATTAATATCGGCGAAGGCAAAAACAATGAAACAGATTTGTTTTGGAAAGGCGAAAATTATGTCTGGACACAAACAGGCGATACTTTATTTTTAAGAGACAAAAATGGAAAATTGGTTTTGTGGGAAGGGTATTAATTAAAATTGCTCGCTGACGCAAAAGATTGATGAAGATTTTAATGCAAATCTTAGAACATAAAATGATAGTTTATAATTAAAATCGACATTAACAATTTTAAGCGAAGTGCCTTGACGAATTCTGACACGAAGCAACATTAATCTTTTCACAAAACAAGACAAATTCAATTAAAAAATTTCCGTTTCATCAATCTTAAGTAATAACAAAAACCTGTTTTCTCGACGACAATAATGCTTTTAAAGAAATTCATTTTGATTTTAAAATGGTTACTAAAAAAGAGATATTCAATTTTTCATCAAATCATGGTTATACGTATAACAAGTATAACAGTAAGAGGCGGGATTTTGTCCTGCAACTGAGACTTTGTAGAATTGAGACAAGAAATTTCTTTCAGAAATTCCTATCTCAACAATTTTTTCAAATACAAAGTGAAAAAATAGATGAAAGGAGGTTTATAAAATGAAAAAAATATTATTAAGTGTGTTTATCTTTGGAATTATGGTATTCGCTAGTGGATTAACTTTTGCTACCTCTTTAGTTTATCTTCCTGATTCAGGGATATTTTTTATTTCCCCAGAGGAAAATCAACAAATTGGAGGAGAATTTTTAGTTGAATGGGAAAACGAAGACAGTCTTCCAGATGTATACTTACAGATTGGAAATGATGACTGTAATTCAGTTGAAAATTGGGAAGACCTTGGTTCATTTCCAAACAACATTAGAGAATACATGTTAAACACTGAAGATTATACAGATGGAGCCAATTGTTTAAGACTTGCTGGAGATAATGAGTGGTTTGATATGGTAGATGTAATTATAGATAATACAAACCCAACAGCTTCTGTAATGGTAATTCAGGATGGAGAAGAAGCTGATGTTTCTGACCCACAAACAAGAACAGAAATCTTCATTAATGTGATAGAAGAAAATAATTTGGTTATCTGTGATATTGACTGGAAAGACGGAAGCCACACAAATTGTTTGGCAAATCCAACTGGAAATTACGACCATCAATATGGAGACAATGATGGTTACGCTATAACTTTAACAGTTGAAGACGGTGCCGGAAATCAAGATACAAACAGCAATACTGCTGATGTTGTAAATGTTGTTCCTTGGAATGTTAATATAACAACAACCACAGAGATCGTAGCAGTTGGTGAAGCTGTTCTTTTTGAAGCAACAGCAGAAGATGTCGACGCTGATATACCTTTGACTTTCACTTGGAAATTTGGAAGTGTTAATGTTGTAAGCGAGTTTGACGACGGACATGTTTATTATACATGGACTGAACCTGGAACATATGCTATTAACTTAGAAGTTAAAGACAAAGATAATGGTAAAACAGATGCAGAACCACATGAGATACTTGTTGTTCCTGCAACTGCATTAGACAACCAAGAAGTTATTGCATTCCACGAGCTTGAAGCTGATTTCGACGGAAATGGAAATAGATTTGAGCACGGAGTTGCAAATGGTGTCTGTGAAAAAGTCAGCCCTGGAAACCCTGGATTGACAATCACAACTGACAATGGCGATTGTGTTGTTACATGGAGCGATCCAAGACCAACAAATGATGAGCAAGGTGAAAACATGGTTATTGTAAAAGTTTCAAATAATGGTGATTATGAGTATTACTCATTTGTTATCACAATTTACAGCTGGATGATTGAACTTGACGAGGGCTGGAACTTGTTTTCTATCCCATTGGTTCATGAAACAGGCAACATAAATGATGTTATACCAGAAGAAGTACGAGATCATGTTGACAAAATCTGGTCTTATGAATATGACGACGAGACAGGCGAAAGTGTTTGGTCTTGCAGACAAACCACACCTGGCGGAAGCTGGTCAACAAGTGCTTGCGCAACAGGAGTTCCAAAAATAGAAACTATTGTTCCTGGAAGGGGTTATTTCATCCAAGTTAAAGAAGATGAAACAGCTACAATCAAAGGATTTGGAAACAAAGTCGGTCCTATTCCAAATACACCTCCAGAGATTAAAGTTCCTTTATGGGAATGGTTTTTGGGTGGAAGATACGGGATTGTTGGAACAACACAGGGCGAAGCAGGGGAATTAAACAAAGAAACTGCATTAATGAATTTAGATGGTAATACAAAAGTGGTTGTTGGATATAATGGCTTAAACTATGAATGGACAAATGATTTAACTCCTCAAGAAGGATATTGGGTTATTGTAAGTGGTGGAAATCACGACACAGGAACATATACTCCAATAGATGAACCATACAGCTGGAATTAATTTTACAATTTTTTATTTTCTTTTTCTTTTTTTCTTTATTTTGAGTGATAACAAAATTATATATTTGCGACGACAATAATGCTTTTAAACAAACTTATTATAAAACTCGTATGAAGAAAATATTTATTATTGGCTTTGCATTGATTTTTATGCTTGGTATTTTTGTTTTTGCTACACCCGGAATACCACATACTTTTTCAGGAACAGTTGAATATTCTGGAAATCCTAATATGAATTTACAAGGCGATGATGTTTGTGCTTCGATTAATGGATTTGGATTGGGCAAGATTGGGAAAGTTGGAGAAAACAACAAATATGGCGATGGTCTCGATGTTGCAATTATCCCAAAAGAGCATAGAGGAGAAATCACTTTTTATATTGGAAATGTTAGTGCGAATCCAACCGCGGAATATGAAGAAGGTGGAGACACTGAATTAAATTTAACAATTAATGAAATCCCAACAGGTTCTTGCGGGGGTTCTTGTGGAAATGAAATTTTTGAAGAATGGGAACAATGCGATGGTTTTGTTCCGCAAGGAATTACCTGCGCGGTTATTATGGGGTCAGGGTGGACAGGAATAATTTCATGTAGTGGCTCTTGTACTTATGACACGTCGGAATGTATTCCTCCTGCACTTTATTGTGGCGACGGAGTTTGCAACAATGGTGAAAGTTGTTCTTCTTGTTCGCAAGATTGTGGCTCTTGTAGTGAGGGAGGTAACGGAGGAAGTTGTTTTCCTGCTGGAACAAAAATCACAATGAAAGACAAAAGTGAAAAAAATATAGAAGATGTTAAAGTTGGAGATTATGTTTTATCTTATGATTTTAAAAACCAAAAAAAATCTTTTGCGAAAGTTATTGAATTAGAATCTCCGATAAGAGAGCACATGTGTGAAATTGTTTTTGAAGATAATTCTAATTTAAAATTAACAAGAGAACATCCTGTTTATACTAAACAGGGTTGGAAGTCTATTAACCCTTTTGAAACCTCTATAGAAAATTCTGAACTTGGATTTGTTTCTAAATTAAAAACAACCGACGAGGTTTTGTTTGCTGATTCAGAATACAAAAAAATTGAAAAAATTAACTGCTGGAGCGAGATTGTTCAGACTTATAATTTAAAAAAAGTTGGATTTTATAATAATTTTTATGCAGACGGAGTTTTGGTACATAACAAAGGCGGGGGAAGCAGTCCAAATAATCCGCCTTCATCATCAAACAATAATGTAGTTAATTTAAATACTGAAACTGAGATAGAAGAAAATAAAACAGTTGATTTAAATTTAGATGAAAACCAAAACAAAAAATCTTCAGGAATAACAGGCGCTGTTATTGGTTTTGCAAAATCAGGAGTTGGAATTGGTTTGATATTTGCAATTTTAATTGTTATTGCTGGAATAATTGTAGTTGGTTTTAGAAATAAAACTAAACAAATACAATGAAAATACAAAAGTTCAAAAAATTTATTTTGTCAATTTTATTTATATTTTTATTAGCAAATGTTATGGCTTTTGATGTTCCTGACCCTTTCGGAGACTATGACGCCGACGGAGTTTTAAATAAAGATGACAATTGTTATTATGTTTACAATCCTTTTCAGGAAAATATTGATTTAGATTATTTAGGTGATGTGTGCGACCCGAGTCCGTATGGATATTGCGGTGACTGGATTTGCCAGCAAAATTCAGAGAGAATAGAGAATTCAGAAAATTGCGCTCATGATTGCGAAGGAGTTCCTCCAGAAGCAGTTTGCGGTGACGGAGTTTTAGAATTAGGAGAAGAATGCGACGGAAATCTTTTTGGCGACCTTAGTTGCGGAAGCTTTGGATATTCAGAAGGAAGTTTATTATGCAGTGATGTTTGCACAATTAATATTTCTGATTGTTTTAATATAGAGCCAGAATGCAACGGAGCCAAATCACATTTTGTGCAGTTCTGCGACTCAAACTGGAAATGTTCTGGATGGGGCGAGTGCGAAAATAATTTAATGACGAGAAAATGCACAGATGCAAATCAATGCGAACTTTCTTATAACAAACCAACTGAAATAACAAACTGCGAAAGTTTGATTTCAAATGTTTTGATTGAAGAAAAAACTTCCAAATTTAATTATCCACTTTTAGCAGGAGTTTTAATTGCGGTTTTGTTAATTGTTGTTTTGGTTGTTTTGAGCATGGGGAAGAAATAAAATATTCAAAAGAGAAATGTAAACAATTCTTAAAATCATTATAATAAACCAATATACTTTTATAGTTCTAAAATATCTGCTCCTTATGGAAAATATGATTAATCTTACAAATAGGTTTGTAAAAAGCATAATTGCAAATGATTCCTTAACTGGTTTCCTGAAAAATAAATGTAATGGAAATGGTAAATTACAATCTTCTCCTGAATCTTATTTTTTCCTTACAGATTTGTGTTCTCCAATGGATTCATACATAAAGAGGAATTTTATTATTGAAGAATCTCTTGAATCCAAGAAGAGAATGAATACAGGAAATAAAATCCATCGTTTTGCGGAAAGCTGGTTTCAAAGAATAGGAGGATTTGAATCTTCTGAATCAATCTTGGATGGTGTTTATTTTGGACTTGCAGTTAGAGGAAGGATAGATGCAAGGATAGGGGATTCTATAATTGAATTAAAAACAAAAGATATAATTCCAGAAAGCAAGGAAGAAATAATTGAAAAATACCCTCAGGACATAGAACAATTAAGTTTTTATGCTTGTATAGATCCAACAAAACCTCAAACAAATTATTTGGTTTTTATATCTCATGAAAATCCTGCTAAAGTCAGGGCTTTCAAAGTTGAAATTAAAGATTTCAATAAAGTTAAATATGTGTTAAAAAACAGAATTGACGAATTAGGTAAGGCTATTAAGAAAAATAACCCTTCAAATTTAGGAAGATGTAGATATTGCTGGGAAGGATGTAAACTAAAAGAAAGTGGAACTTGCCAATGGTTTAATTCAGATAGAACAGGATGCGGAGTTCTGGAATTTATTGAAATCTCTGAAGATCAGGAATTTGGGAATAAAGTAAAAGAAGCCATGGAATCTTGGGACGGTTATCAAGATACCCTCAGTGTTCATAATATAATTGCCCCAAGAAGATATCTCTGTCAGCAAGTATTAGGAGAGCAAAATGATTTTGAAGAAGATTCGGACCAGGTAAGAAATAAAGATTATATTAAGAAGATGGCTTTTGAACTCAGGAGAAGTTTTTTGCCAAGAGATTTTGAAACCCCAAAGAATAATCTTAAAGAGATATCTTTTTCAAAAGACGGTTGGATAAATTTGAAATCATCCCAAAATCCAGAGGGAGAAAATATTCCTTTTATTGCTTATTCAAGTTTAGATAATAGAGAGGAAGGATTGGATAAGCCTGGAAAATATAAAATTGCTGAATTAGGGATAATTGTTTCAAATTTTAATCTGCCTAAAGGGCTTATTATTGTATATTACCCAAAGGTTGGAGAAAAGAAATATAAGGTATTTGAAGTTGAATATTCATTTAATGACTTTTTTAAAAAAAAGGTAAAAGAAGTCGTAGATATACTAAAATCAGAAGATATAACTAAACTTAAGCAACTTCCTGAATGTCCTTGGTTTTTTCACAAAGATGGAAATATGGGAACGTGCTGTTCTTAAAAATCGATTTAATAAAACAACATTCTTGATGGTTGTTATGTTATGAATAGATTATAATCTTTTAACTATTTTGATAGTTATTTTTCAATCTTCGCCTTAATTTTTTTTCCTTTGGAAGAAATTATGTAATATTTGTTTCTTTTTCATTTAGAGTTAAGCATTCAATTAATTTCCTTTCTTGCAATTAAATTAAAGTGCTACTAATAAACCCTATATTTATCTTCTATTCTGTAGAGTAGGCAGCGGATTAGCCATCTGTGTTTTCAACTTATTCAAAATTTCCAAAAGAATAAATTTTTAAACTCCGATTCTTCTTTAATTTCGTAGACTAGGTCGGCGGATTAGCCCTACGCCATTTGCAAACGGGCTTTAGGCAGACTGCAAGGAGGGGCGTGACTGAATTGTCAAAAAGTCTTTATTTGGACGTTGACGTTTTGTCTGTTTTGATCTTGCAGATGCGAAATGGGTCAGACCTTGATCGGAGCAGCCCTAAACATTTGTTAAGGTGCTTAGCAGGTAGCAAAACCGAGGAAGAATAGCTAAATGGTAACATTTAGCCACGTTATTCTCTCACGAGAACAACATGAAGGTAGCTTTTTGGTTTTTCATGAGCAAACCTCTGAGTCTACGTTTTGAGATTTGCTATTGTCCTCGCTTCGCTGTGGATACAAACATTGCTTCACAAATTTGCATAGAACAAACCTCTGAGTCTACGTTGAATTAATAATTAAATCTTCTTTTGTATTCCTTGTGATTAAGCCATTCCAGAATAATTGTTATTATTGTTATTTGCCCGCCTTCAATTGAATATATTAATCTCCATGCATCAGGTAAATTGTATTTCCAAACATTTTTTATATTAAATTTTTGGATATACTCTTTTGGTATTAATTTTTTAGGGATTTGTACACCACAAAAAGGATTTTTACAAATATCTTCAAAAGCTCTTTGTAAATTTTTTCTTAGTTGAGAGTCATCAATTTTTTCAAAAGCTTCTTGAACTTTTTTGTTTGCAAACTGAATTTCGCAATTTTTCATTTTTTCTTCCAGAATAAATGTGCTTCTTTTAATCTTTTTTCTGCTTGTTTGGGATAGAATATCCAGCCTATTTTTCCCTCGGAATCAACTGAAACTTTTCCTGAAATTATTAGATAATCTAAAGCAATACTAAATGTTTGATACATCATTTTTTTTGGTAATGCTTCCCAGAGCTGTTTCTTTCTGAATTCTCCGTCATTTTCTTTTATGAATTCTTCTATCATCAAGACCGTGTCCAATCGGGGATACCTTAAAATTTTTTTAGATCCAAGTCCATTCATTTCCATTCTTTCATATTCTTATTAATTTAAATGAGGGTATATCAATTAATACACCCTTGTTTTTAAATGTTTTGGTTTTCGGAAGAGAATTTATCTTTGGTTTTCTTCAATGATATTTCAAAAGATTTATATTGATGATTTTCTTTTTGGTTTTATGGATAAAGAAAAAGCAAAAGAGAAAATAAAACAATTAGTTAAAGATTTTTCTGAGAATCCTAAATATTGGGATTCTAAACCTGAGGAAGATATAAAATTTCAATTTATCGAGCCATTATTTGAAGCATTAGGTTGGGAAAGAAAAGAAATATCTAAAGAATCAAGAGTCTTGAAAGGGAGGGCAGATTATATTTTGAAAAACGGAAATCAAGAGTTATTAGTTGTTGAAGCAAAGAAAACAAATGTTCCATTAACAGAAGAGGAGGGAAGACAAGCTGTTTCTTATGCTTATCATAGAAAAATTAAATTTGCAGTTCTTACTAATTTCAAATATTTAAGAGTTTATCATGCATTATCCAATATTAAGAATATAGATAAGAATCTATTGAGGGTAAATAAAGATTATTTCAGATTGGAATTTAAAGAGTTCGTTGAAAAGTTCGATATTCTTTGGCTTTTGTCTAAAGAGAGTTTTGAAAAAGGAGAAATCAACAAAATTTTATCTTCAAAAGATGAAAAGATAAACAAGCCAATTGATGTGAATATTTTAAATGATTTGTTAAAAATAAGAGAATGGCTTTCTAAAGAATTAAAGACGAAAAAGAATTATTTAAAACAAGAAGATATTGACGAGATTGTTCAAATTTTAATTGATAGATTAATTTTTATAAGAAGTGTAGAAGATAGAGGTCTTGAACCATTATATTATCTTAAAAGTCTTGAAGCAGATGTGAGACAGCAAAGAGTGAGATTACAACTTTTTCCATACCTGTTGGATAAGTTTAATTTGTTTAATGGAAAATATGATTCTAAATTATTTGAAAAAGGGTTGCTGGAAAAAGAAGGAACTTTTTCCGACGATGTTTTAAGAAAAGTAATTTTAACTTTGTATTTTGGAAGTGAAAATAATCAGGAGAGATATTTATTTGACCAGATTCCGGGGGATTTATTTGGAAGTATTTACGAGCAGTATCTAGGAACAATTTTGTCTGGAACAGAAAAGAGAGTAAAGCTTGAAGGCGGAACAGGCAAAAGAAAGAAAATGGGAATTTATTATACTCCTTCTTATATTGTGGATTATATTGTTAAGAACACTGTTGGAGAATATATTAAAGACAAATCAATTGATGAAATTTTGAATGTAAAAATTTTAGACCCTGCTTGTGGTTCTGGTTCGTTTATTACGCGGGCATTTGTAGAGGTTTGTAATGTAATAGAAGATAAACTGAATAACAGAGAGTCTGGAAGCAAAATTTTATTTAAAAATTCAGGAAAGAAAATTGATAAATTAAGTTTAGGTGCAAAAATTGAAATTCTGAAAAATTGTATTTTTGGTGTTGATTTAGATGAAAAGGCTGTGGAATTAGCCAGATTAAACTTGTTGTTAAAGCTTTTAGATGAAGAAAGTCAAGAAACAAGAAAATTGCTCTTGCCTCATCTTGAAAATAATATAAAATGCGGGAATTCGCTGATTGACGACCCGAAAGTTTCTGACAGAGCTTTTAACTGGCATGCTCAATTCAAAGATGTTTTTGCAGATGGTGGTTTTGATGTTGTTGTGGGGAATCCGCCTTATGGTGCGGATTTGCCCGAGAAAGATAGAGAATTATTAGAAAAGAAGTTTAAATTAGGAAATACTGATACGGCTTGTTTGTTTATGGCTCTCGCAGTTAATTTACTGAAATCTAAAGGAATTAATGGATTTATTATTCCTAAGCCCTTTGTTTATTCTTCAACATGGAAAGAAATAAGAAAAAAACTTTTATCTGGCTTAATGGAAATTGTTGATGTGGGAAAGGTTTGGAAAGAAGTAAAACTGGAGCAAGTTATTTATATTTATAATAGAGGTAAAAGTGATAAATTTTATAATTCTTGTGTAAGAAATAATCAAGAGATTAAATGTGTTGGAAAAATAAATAAAGAAACTTTCAAAGAGTTTGGATTTTTATTGAATGGAATCTCTGATAAAGAATTGAGTCTAGGGAGAAAGATAAAAAATTCTGGGGTTTCATTAAATGATTTAGTTATCAATCAGCGAGGAGCAATATACCAAAAAGAAGTTACTGATAAAAAATCTGATTTCAAAGTTTTGGGCGGGGCACAAATCGGGAGATACATTCTCTCTTCAGAAGTTAAAGGATATATTTCTAAAAAAGTTGTTAAAGATGAAAATGCATTAATTAAAGAAAATTCTATTTTTGTTCAAAATATTGTTGCTCATATTGAAAATCCAATTGACCATATAAAAATAACTGCTTCTCTTTCAAAAGATTTAGAGATTGATGATTACATAATTGTGGATACAATTAATCAACTTCAAAATAAAAGCAAATTTTCTTCTGAATTTTTAATATCAGTTATTAATTCAAAATTGATGAATTGGTATGCATACAGATTTATATTTGGAAAAGCAATAAGAACAATGCATTTTGATAATTCTGTTACTGAACGAATAATTATTCCAAAAGTTTCCTCCATCCAAGAAAAGCGCATTATCTCCCTCGTCGAGCAAATGCTTTCTCTTCAGAAAAAATACCACGACGAGAAAATTTCTGGCGGGGAAAAAGAAAGATTGAAACAACAAATTGAAAATACAGATTATGAAATTGACGAGGAAATTTACAAACTTTATGAAATAACTGACGAGGAGAAGAGGATTGTGGAGGGTGGGAAATGAAATTTGAAGATACTTTATTGCCAAAATTAATGTCTGGAGAGATGCGAGTTATTTAATTTCTTTTTGGCTTGCCCTAAAAATTCAATTATTTTTAATCTTACTTCATTTAAAATCCTACTAAATGATGAAGGACTTACTAAATAAGGGACATCTTTTCTTGGGTCAACATTCAAATTTTTTACCATCAATTTCATCGGGGGAGCATTCATTACTATCTGATTTTGATTAGAATACGTACTTGCCCAATCTTCAATTTGTCTTATTGGTTGTGAAATAAACATAGGAATATCAAATCTCTCTATCTGACCATTTTTTAATCCGATATTTAATTCTGCTTGGATTCTTCGATGTTCGCTTCTTTCTTCCTGTTTTTTAAATTTTAAACCTTTATTTTTTTCTTCAGGCTCTAAAAATTCTGTATACCCCTGCACTTCTTTTTCTAACCAAATTTCATCTTCAGTCATTTCTAATTTTTTGGCTAATCTCAAAGACATTTCCGCAATTGTTGAAACTAATTTATTTTCATCAAGATAATTTTCAATTTTGCTAATAAGTTTTTTCGGATTATTTTCTTCGATAGTTTCCTCAGAAAAAGCAACTTCTTTTTTACTTTCTTTTCTAAAGGTATCTAAATTAGAAGAGGTAACATCCCCCCTTGCTTGAATTATCGGGGAGTTTGGGGAATTTATTAAATTTATACTTTGCTTATTATTTATTTTTATTAAATATTTTCCAGCGACCCAAAATCCAATGATTGTTACAATTAGAGAAGCAATTTCTGTAGAGTGTTCAATTAACCAAATCTTCCAATCCATAGATTAACCTATAAAAGAATAATTATAAACTTTCTGTAATTATCTAAATCGTGCTAACCATCTGCGGACTTGGAAGTCCTGATTTGTTTTCTTGGATTATTATTGGACTCTTTTCAAAGATTTTGTTTCTAATCTGCAATTGGTAATTTAAACGAAGTTCGATTATTCCTTCTTCAATTTTTGCTTTAAATTGCCATTTTGGAATTTCTCTTAAGTTTATTTTTGACATTAATAAAAATTGGGAAGCATCAAAAATTTGAATTCCAACAACAAATTGTTCTTTATCTACATCTATAACCATATTTTGAAATTCAATAGAAAAATCATACTCTCTGTTCTTTACCTTAAAAAATAGAATATCATTTACATAATCATAGTCCATTTCGCCTTCTGCTTCCAAAATCCTTGGTTTTATATTTTTGGTATTTGCCATTCTTCTATAAAGTAGAAAGTAACTATTTTAACCTTTCTATCACTGATATTTATTATTATTTTAAGGTTTTTATTCTCATATCTATAGAAAACCGCGTAATTTTTATTATACTGAATTCCTACTAAAAATGGGCTTTCTTTAGTTATAATTTTTTTAAGTTCATTGCAGGTATATACCTTTCTTTGTTTTTCGCTTAATCTGAAGAAAGTATGTTCAGAGCATTCAATTTGTCCTTCGCCATATTCCTGAATAAATTTAATAAATTCCTCGATATCAACTCTTTTTTCTATTTTTGTTTCATCAAACATATAAACACTAAAATAAAAGGATATAAAAATCTTGTTTATTTAATTTTTTAATGTTTCCTCTCCCTATCCGCTTCCCTTCCCCCGCCCAAGAAAAGCGCATTATCTCCCTCGTCGAGCAAATGCTTTCTCTTCAGAAAAAATACCACGACGAGAAAATTTCTGGCGGGGAAAAAGAAAGATTGAAACAACAAATTGAAAATACAGATTATGAAATTGACGAGGAAATTTACAAACTTTATGAAATAACTGACGAGGAGAAGAAAGTGATTGAGGAGAGTTTGAGATGAA
>Ga0210019_1003213_pt1 | contig 15185 bp, 14 predicted proteins | sample CryGeyCG2114_020_2_FD_183969 | JGI IMG/M metagenome (GOLD analysis project Ga0210019, IMG submission 183969) | Groundwater microbial communities from aquifer - Crystal Geyser CG11_big_fil_rev_8/21/14_0.20 (SPAdes) (version 2) | ecosystem: Environmental > Aquatic > Deep subsurface > Groundwater ...
GCAAGAGAGTTGATAAAAAATTATAAAAATATTTGTCCGACAGTTGTGATACAGGATTATCATGGAGGATTTCTTTTAACCGATTATAATGAGTCATGTTTTTGGCCGAAAATAATATGCGTAAATGATAGTTGTGACGAGGGAATGGTAAAAAAAGCATGGCCTTTGTTTTCGGGAAGGATTAAAGTTACAGGGCGACCTTATTATGATAAATATTTTAATTATAATAAGCTTGCGGCTAAGAGGATGATTTATAATAATTATAATTTAGACAAAAATATTCCACTAGTTGTTTTTGTTGGTACTGTAGAAAGCGCTGATGTAATGCTTGAAGTAGCTCAAGCACTTTCTGGTTTGAAAGAATTAGTTTATTTTATGCCACGACCGCATCCGCGAATGGAGACTGATGCTAGTTTAAAACAAAAGAATTTATGGAAACAGGCACTAAATTGTTTCTGGCACAAAGATTATTTAGTTGATGGTACTAGGGTAGCTAAAGTTGATAATTTAATAGCGGCAGCGACAGTAGTGGTATCTGATTTTTCTTCTTGCTTGGATATTGCGGCCTTACTTCGTAACCCTGCGATAGCAGTTTTGTATCCGGAAATAGGATTAAAAAGATATCAAGAATTAAATAAATGGAAATTGCCAGCGATGGTTATGGCTGGATGTGCGACTCTTGCAAGTAATATAGAGAAGAATTAATTAATTTTTTACAGCAAGCTCTTTTTGGTAAATTAGCATATGAGCTAAAAATCATCCAAGAGAGTTCATTTAGAGTTGACGGAAAGAATACAAAACGGGTAGTAAATATTATAAATGAGTTGTTGCATGTTAAATAATATGAATAGTAAATTTATAGTCCATTAATAATGGGCTATTTTTTTTGCACTACAGTCGTTTTCATAGAATACTTTTCGTTTAATACCCCGTCTATAAGTTTTAGGTTATTTTTTAGATAGTGTATAACTTCTGCTCTTTGTTCTAAAGATTTTTTTGTATCTAGGCCAAGGCCTTCTCCTTTTATGTAGTCAAATATTAAAAATCCATTAGGGTTAAGATGGTCTGATAAATGTTTTATTACTTCTAGGGGGTTAGTAAGATGTTCTAATACAGTTATTATGAAAATTACATCATATTTTTCTAATTGGGGTAGTTTTGATGGATCTATATCTATGGTTTTTACTTTAAATTTACTTAATTTCCATTTGGCGTAATGGTATGTGTATTGAGGTATATCAGCTATGGATAAATTGTATTTATTTGGCTTGTAGTGGGCTAGGCTTGTGGTTATTGGAGCAAAGCCACAGCCATATTCTAGTATAGAGCTATTTCTTTTCAGATATTTTTTAAAGGGAATATATGAAAATGGATTTGATGCATATTGATAGGCGCATGAAAATGTTTGATATATATTGGCTGGTTTTTGCCAATCTTGTAAAAATTTATCAGAATTATTCTCTGACTCTAGGCTTATATCTTGGAATTTAACTCTATAGTAAGAGTGAAGATAAAAGAAGTCGTGAAGTTTAAGAGGTCTTCCTTTTAATTCTTTTTGCCAATAGAAGTTAAATTCATCAAACCATCTTCTTATAAAACCGCTATCTACTAGTTTGGGGTATAGCTTTATTTTTCGTAAAAAGTGATGGATTATCCTTGTTTTTAAAGAAAGTTGTCCAAATGGATGTTTTGGAATTATGTCATTTATTTCTTCGTGTTTTTTTGATATGTCTACTTCTATATCATTAAAGTGATTTGGCATAAAATTACTTTAATTTTAAATAAACTTTTTGTAAAGCTCTTCATAATATTTTGGCGCTATTTTAGACCAGGTGTACGCTTTAACTTTCTCTAGTCCTTTTTGAGTTAAAGTTTTTGAAAATTCGGGGTTTTCTATAATTTTCGAAGCTTTGGAAGAAGTATCATTTATATTGTCTATTTCTGATAATAGTATGTCTATATTATTTTCTGATATATCTTCAACCATACCTACTTTTGTGGAAATTAAAGGAACGCCTGTGGCCCATGATTCCAATATAGCCATTGGACCACCTTCTAGTCTTGAGGTTATAAGATATAGATCTAAGGCGTGATAATAGTTTACTATGTCGTTGTAATTTTTAAGGTATTTATGGGTAAATGGTATATTTGCTTTGGTTAATCTATTTTTAACATAACCGCGAGCGGGTCCGGTAAGTAATATGTGGATGGGATATTTTTGAGATAATTTTTCTACAACATCACAAAAAATATCAGGTCCTTTTATGAGTTTTGGTTCATTGCCTTCTTGCCAACCATTGCCGTCTTTTTGAAAAGAACCAATAATAATTTTATTTTTGGGTATATTTAATTTACGTCTAATTTTATCTTTTGCTATACTAGATAATGGTTTAAATATTTTATCATCTATGCCTAGGGGTATTATTATTATTTTATTTTCACTAAATCCTAAATCTATAATGTCTTTTTTTGTAGAGGTGGAGGCGGTATGAATTAAATCTATTTTTGAATTTAAGTTTAGTGCGTCCGTTTTACTTATTTGACCTTGGTTAACATGAAACCATGAAACAATAATTTTATTAGACGGATCGGTTTTATTTATTTCGGATTTAAAGGAATTAATAGATCCAAAATGTATTATTTTATTTTTAAAGAATAGGGGGGAGTTGGATATTGAAATTGAATTAATATTTTGTTTTTTTAGTTCAAATTTTATTTTTTTAGCAATAACATTAATAACCCAGTCTTTATTTTCTGGGATTATTATTATTTTTTTTCTTTTGAATATATTTAATAATGAAATAAGCATTTATTGGTTAAAATTGTCTGGCTATATATGAATATAAAGGGATATTTGTTATTTTTCCTAGTAAAGTAAACTTTGAATTTAGTTTTGTTTTAGGCCATTTTTTCACAGCTTCTTTTTGTGAATATTTTATTTCGTCTCCATCGCTGTTTATTTTTAATTCCCAATTTATTGGTTTAGCTATATCTACAATAGACATCGGAGATTTATCTATTTTATTTAGATTCCCTATTTCTTCTTTAGTTAGGGTGTCGAAATATAGGATTCCTTTTTGGGGTGGTATATAATGACCATATCTATAATTTCCTCTTATAAACGCATAACTTCCATTTGGTTCGTTATTTATGGTACATATAGATGGTATGTGTGGGTATGCTTGAAAATAGCGTGGAAAATGTTCTCTTATTCTTTTAGAGTAGTCGTCTTCTCCGGCTCCCCAACTATATATATTTTCCTTATATAAGCCTATTTTTTTGAATGTAGACATTCTTGAAATTCCGAGAGTGTGAAAGTGAGTGTTTTCTGTAAAAAGAAAGCGAGTTCCATTTATATTTTTTTGGATAGAGTCTTTATATTTATTCTCAACTGTTTTTCTACGAACAGCTTCATAAAATATTTGTATTAATTCAGGGTTTTGCTTAAAAGCAAGCATACTTGATTCTAAATGAGCTCCAGGAAGAATTAGTTGACAGTCGTCTTGTATCCACCATATGTATTCTCCTGTCGAATTTTTTAATATTTGATTTCTAGCTATGTATTCTTCAATAATTGGAGTTCTTTTTTTATTTAGTATTAATTTATTTAAGAAATATAGAGATTTTAAATACTCTATCAGTCCTGGCTCTGTTGATCCATTATCTACTATGATCCATTCTAGGTTTGGGTATAAAGAGAATTGTTTTAAGCTGGTTATTAAGCTTTTTAGATAATAAAATCTATTGCATGATGTTATTGCTATTGTTATTTTAGGAAATGTTTTATTCATAATTTATAATAGGCGTTTTTCTTTATTTATAGATTTCAATTATATTATACTCATATATTATACTCAACTTTAAATGAATAATTGGGGAATAATTTTATGCATACTTATATTGTAATTTTAATAAGATATTAGAATTATAATGTTAATTTAAATGAGAGTAGATATAGAGAACATAAAAGCTTGGGTTTATAATATTTTTATTTAAATCTTTCATTATACTTTCTTTGAGTTCTTTAAAATAAACATCTGGACTCTCTTTTCTTTTATCTGGTAAATTATATTTATATTTTGGTTCTGTTATGAATTTATTATGTATATTATTACAATTTTCACCGCCTAAATTATATAGAGTACTTTTTGAAAATTGGTTAAAAATTTTGGTTATTTTGGATATGGTTCTTGGAGTATATTGCCGTAGACCGTGGTATTTGTAAAGTTTTAGGCAGGCAGAGGAGGGGAAGAGATGTATTTGAATTATGGGCTCTTTTTTGTGGTTTATAAATTCTTTTATTTGATTAAAAAAAGTTAAGTCTTCCGTAAAATGTTCTATAGCCGATTGGCTTAATATGAGGTTGGTTTGGCTTGGTATTATGTCTAATATATTTTTACTGTCGGATGTTTTAAAATTGGCAAATTTGTATTTTTGAGAAAGATTTTCCCAGTTAGGGTGGGTTTTTATATCAAAGCCGGTGTAACTATTGATAGAGTTTTGGCTCCAGGAAATAAATCTTTCTAAATAACCACCAGAGCCACAACCGATATCTAAAATATTTAGGTCTTTAAGTTCTTGTTTGATATCTAGCCAAGGAAGAGTTATCCAAAAAAGGTCGGACAGGGCTCTCGAGGGAGAGCTTTGGGGATTAATAAGTGGCCAGTATTTATCTAAATCATTAATTTTAAATTTTTTTATGATTAGTTTTTTGTCTATAAAAATATTAGGCAAAGAATTATTTAAAATATTGGCTAGTTTGTAGGCTTTCATTTGCCATTTGTTTAGACCCTTATCGGCATTTATATTTATTAGAGAGGTTGATTTAGGCATTGATTAAATTTTCATATATTTTAATTTCGTTTTTAATTTTCTCTTTTAAAGAAAAATTTTCTACTATATATTTTCTAGCGTTTCTCCCTAATTTTTCTATTAAATCATTATTGTTTATTAACTTGGTTATGGCTTCTCTTAAGCTTTGAGGGGATGTTTCACATAATAGGCCATTTTCATTATTTTTTATAACTTCTTGGTTACCAGCGACGTTGGTGGCTATACAGGCTAGACCACAGGACATGGCTTCTAATAGGGCTTTGGGCATACCTTCGTAGAGTGAGGGTAAAACAAATATTTTGTATTGATTTAAAATTTCGGGAAGTTTTTCGTTTGGCGTAGTTCCTAGAAAATTTATAGTTACATTTTTAGTTTTGGCTTGGTCTTTGAGTTTGGTGGTGTTTTTATCTTGACCTATGATATCTAATTCTAAATCAGTTTTTTTTAAGGCGTCGATAAGAGAAGTTATATTTTTTTGGGGATCAAAAGCTCGACCAACAAAAATTATTTTATGACTGTATTTATTTATTTTTTCTGGTTTAAATTTTTTTGTGTCTATATAGTTAGTCACTACTTCAATTTTGTTATTTTTTATAGGGTAATTTTTTAATAAATATTCTTTATCGGCTTTTGAGGTAACTAAGGCTAGGTCGCATTTTTTATAAGCATTACGTTCTAATTTTTTTATTAGAGTATTGTCTTGATTAGCTTGTTTATTAAATAAAGAGACGGTGTAGCCGGTGCGAATTATTAATTTGGCTTTAGGGTTTATTAATTTGGCCATTATGGCAGTTTGGGCGCCACTCATTTGATTGGTTTTTAAAAGGTGTGATTTTCTTATTATTTTAAAATGTATAAAAGGAGCTATAAATTTATATAGTCTACTTGGGATTATTTTAGGTTTAGTAATTATTTTTATATTTGATTCTAATAAATATTTAAACTCTAAGTCTTTTTTGTCAGAGTATGAGAATATGTAGATTTTGTTTAGGTGTTTGGCTAGTTCGTTGTAGGGGGCTATTTCTCTGCTCAATAGGCCGGATTTATGCCAATTTGAGAGAGAGGAGTTGTAGGTTAGAAAAAAAGATAGGTTTTTAGAGGATAAATTCATTATTTGTGTTTGGAATTATGCTTTATTTTATCTATAAAAAAATAAAATGTATTTTTGCATAAATTATATATTTTTGGAAATTTTTGTTTAATGCTTTTAGAAAAGGGTATCATAGCTCTAATTTTATAGATGACTTTAGGATCTATGATATTGCCACCGTAGCGTTTAAATATTTGCTGTCGTTCTTTTAGAAATTTTTTTGGACTAGAAATTGTTTTAGATTTTTCCCAGAGTCGGAAAGTAGATAAGGTTTGTGGTATATAAAGACCTTGACTTTGTTTTAAAATTTTAAGCCATAGATCATAATCGAAGGCATAGTTCATATTTTCATTAAGTAACCCAACTTGGTTAATTATTTTTTTAGTGAAAAATGCAGAAGGTTGGCATATATCATGTCCTCTAGTTAAAAACTGTTTAAAGTTGCCTGGGCGAGCTTTTATAATTTTTTTGGTATTTTGGCTTTGATTTAACATTAAACAATCCCCGTATATTAAATCATAGTTGTAATTTTGTTTAAATTTGAGAAATATAGTTTTTAAAGTATTAGGTTTGTAAAAATCATCAGAATTTAACCATGACAATATTTCTCCTTTGCAAAGTTTAAAACCTTTGTTTATGGCATTAACTTGTCCTTTGTCTGGGTGAGACCACCAGCGATACAAAATGCCTTTGCATTTTATAGGAAATTTATTTTTTTTTAGTAAAAAATCATATTTTTTTATAATGGCTATAGTATTATCAGAAGAACCTCCATCAGCTATAATGTAGTCTAAATAAAAAGGACCAGCTTGATATAAGACACTTAAAATAGTTTCTTCTATAAATTGTCCTTGGTTGAGAGAAGGAGTAATAATGGTTATGGTTTTAAATGACATTTTATTTAATAGCTTCTATATTGAGACTTATAGGATAACGTTTTTTGTCTATGGTAACTAATTTTGACGACCAGTCATAAAAGGTATGGTAGGTGGCTGTTTTAGGATTCCATTCTTCAACTTTTATAAATCCAGCTTGATGTAGAATATCTGTTAAATATTCTTTATTAAACATACTATAATGAAAATTATATTTATAGTCTTGACCTCCCATAAGCGGTTCTATTATTTTTTTCATATTATTATTTTCTTCTCTGTATATGTTTATTATTTTATCAAAATCTGGAACAGCTAGCCTTAAAATGCCTCCCGTTTTTAATACTCTTCGCCATTCTTTTAGTACATAGATTGTTTTTCTGTGACTGGTATGTTCAAGAGTGTGTGAAGCATAAATAATGTCCGATATGTTTGATGATAAATTAGATAAATTAGTTACGTCTTGAATATAGTGTACGTGAGGAAATGGGAGTGCATCTATATTAATCCAACGGGAATCATTTTTTTCTCCACAGCCAAGATGAATTAAAACTTTACCGTCTTTATTTTTAGGTATTTGAGGTTTTATAAAAAATCTTATAATTCTGTTTTTAATTGATTTTATATATTCTCTGATTGAGAAGTATTTTTTAATGAGATTTGCGGGGATTATTTTTTTAAGAATCTGTTTCATAAAATATATTTAGCTTTACAGTATTATATTTTTATGTTTTTGGCAAATTATTTAATTTATTGATTTATTTTTTATTTGTGATAATATTTTTGTAAATAATATGAAAAAAGCTTTAATTATTGGGATTACGGGACAAGATGGTTCTTATTTAGCCGAAATTCTTTTAGAGAAGGGATATGAGATTCACGGTATTATCAGGAGGTCTTCAACTTTTAATACTATACGAGTGGATCATATATATAAAGATCCGCATTTAAATGATGTAAAATTTTTTTTGCACTATGGTGATTTGACAGATTCTCATTCAATAAGAAGAGTTATATATAAAATAGAACCTGATGAAGTTTACAATTTAGGAGCGCAGTCTCATGTGCGAGTTTCGTTTGATCAGCCCGAGTATACAGTTGATGTAACTGGGTTAGGAGCTTTACGAATTTTAGAAATTATTAGAGATTTTCAGAATGAGACAGGTAGGAAAATAAAATTTTATCAGGCTTCTTCAAGTGAGATGTTTGGTTCGGCGCTACCTCCTCAAAATGAGAAAACTCATTTTTATCCTCGTAGTCCGTATGGTTGCGCTAAGGTTTTAGCATATAATACAACTGTAAATTATCGTGAATCTTATAATATTTTTGCTGTTAATGGAATTTTATTTAATCACGAGAGTCCTCGTAGAGGAGAAACTTTTGTGACACGTAAAATTACTCGAGCTATTGCTAGAATTAAAGCGGGTTTAGATAAGGAGTTATTCCTTGGTAATTTAGATGCTCAGCGTGATTGGGGATATGCTCCGGAATATATGGAAGCAGCTTGGATGATGCTTCAACAAGATTCTCCAGATGATTATGTTATTGGAACTGGAGAGACTCATTCAGTACGGGAGTTTCTTGATTTGGCTTTTAAATATGCTGGTTTAGGTAATTGGGATAATTATATAAAAATTGATAAAAGATATTATAGACCGTCTGAGGTTGAGGTTTTAAAGGCTGATATTAGTAAAGCTAAAGATAAATTACAGTGGGAACCAAAAACAAAATTTAATGAGCTGGTTAAAATTATGGTTGAATCAGATATTAAATCATTAGAATCTGAAATATGAACTTAAGGGATAAAAAAATACTAGTGACAGGTGGAAATGGTTTTTTAGGTTCGTATTTGGTTAATAAACTATTAGAAAGAGGCGTTTCTCAAAAAAATATTTTTATTCCTCGTTCACGTGACTTTGATTTGAGAATGTGGAATAATTGCCAGAAAGTTGTTCAAAATAAAAATATTGTTATTCATTTAGCCGCTAAGGTTGGCGGTATAGGGTTTAACAGAGATTATCCTGGCGAGCTTTTTTATGATAATGCTGTTATGGGTATTCATCTTATAGAGGCCGCTCGGCAAGCTGGAGTAGAAAAGTTTGTATCAGTCGGTACTGTGTGTTCTTATCCTAAATTTACTCCTACTCCTTTTAAAGAGAGTGATTTATGGACTGGTTACCCAGAGGAGACAAATGCTCCTTATGGATTAGCTAAAAAAATACTTCTTGTTCAATCTCAGGCTTATCGTTCTCAATATGATTTTAACGCAATCTATCTTTTACCAGTTAATTTGTATGGTCCACGTGATAATTTCAATATTAATTCTTCTCATGTTATTCCGGCTTTAATTAATAAGGTTGCTGAAGCTAAGAAAAATAATAGTAGTTATATTGAAGTTTGGGGAACAGGTAATGCTACTAGAGAATTTTTATATGCAGAGGATGCGGCAGAAGGTATTGTTTTAGCATCTGAAAAATATGATAAATCTGATCCTGTTAATTTGGGTTCAAGTATAGAAATTTCTATTAAAGATTTAGTTGGTTTAATATGTAATTTAATGGATTTTAAAGGAAATATTAAATGGGATACTTCTAAACCTGATGGTCAGCCGAAAAGAGTTCTTGAAGTTTCACGAGCTAAGGAATTGTTTGGATTTTTTGCAAAAACTAGCTTTGAAAATGGAATTAAAAAGACTATTGAATGGTATTTGAATAAAAATGATTAGAGTATAGTGTATAATAATATTATTATAAAAATATGAAGCCTTTAATTAGTTTTCACGTTAATTCATATAATAGGTTGCCTATGTTGAAGAATTTAATGCATTCTTTTGAGGTTTGTAATGAGTATGATAATGTGGAGTGGATTTTTGTGGACCTCGGTTCAACTGATGGTTCGCGTGATTATATACGTGAATACTCTCGGAAGGCTGGCTTTTCGGTTAAGGTTATTTTTGACGATGAAGAGGATTATTTTAATATAATTAGAAAGACTGGCTTTTCGGTAGATAATCATTGGAAGAAATTACGCTCTATTCTTGGTTTATATCGTAATAAAGCTAAAATAATAGCTGAAGGAGAGTATATTTTTGACTTAGCTGATGATCAACAATTTATTAGAAAAGGTAATTGGATTGAAGAAATTTTTGAGGTATTTAAGCATAGAAAATTAAAGATTGGCAAGGATGATATTATATCTTTAGTTCCATATGCTTATTATAGATGGAGGTTGGATAAACCAAATAATACACGTTTGCCAATAGAAAATAAGGATTCAGCTCCTTATTATTTAGCAGCACATAAGCCTTATGTGGATTATAGTGTTATGAAAAAGGAAATGTTTAATAAAGTGGGCAAGTTTATTACTCCGCTGGATTTTGGTGATGATTTTAAGAAAAAAAATATGTGGAAATTAGAAAACGAGTCATTATCTCCATGGGTTGAATATGAAAAAAGGTGCGAGAATTTGGGATTAGTAAGAGTGTTTTTAAAATATCCTATTTTTATGCTTTTCCCTAATGATTTACCTGATTCTTTTAATTTTCCAAATAATGACAAATTGATTTGTAAAGTTTGGACATTAGAAGAAATGAAAAAGAAATTTGGAAATTTAGATAGGCCAATTTCTAGTGAAGAGTTAGATAATGGTTCTTTATATCCTAGTTTTAACTATAATAAGTATAATTTTTTAAAAAGAATATATAACAGGATATTGAAAATGAAGTTTTGAATTTAAGTTTTTAGTTTGGGTTTTATATATTAGCTAGCAGTTTTTTTATTCTTTAATTATTTAGGTGAGGCTATTATATTTATAGTTTTATACTCCGGTATAGATTTTAATAAATCTTCTTTATTTTTATAAGGTGTTAAATATTTTTCATTTATTATTTTGTAATTATTTTCTAATAATATATCTATCATTAATTCAGGAGTATCGCCAACTTCTTTAAGGGTATATTTTCCTAATTCGCTTATAATTATGGGTCTATCTTCTTTTAGAATTCTTTTGGCTCCCTTTAATACTTTTACTTCGTATCCGTCGACGTCTAGTTTAATTAAATCAATTTTTATTTTTTTATTATTAGCGTAAGAATCTAGAGTTATCATATCAGTTTTATTTTCCATTGCTTTACCTTTATGAATTGGGTGAAGATTTTTTTTATTTTCAAAGACTGGCCAACTGCAGGCAAATTTTGCATTTATATTATTTTCATTATTATCTGAAAGAGCTTTGTTTTCTAAAATTATATTATTAAATTTGTTTAGAGATATATTTTTTTCTAATTTTTTAAAAGCCCAATGCATTGGTTCAAAGGCTATGACTTTTCCATTTTCTTCAATTGCTTGCGCTAATATCAATGTGTAATAACCTATATTAGCACCTATATCAATGGCATTCATGCCTGGTTTAGAGAATTTTTTTATGGCGTTAGTTGTATCTGGTTCAAAAATTTTATGGGCGTATATTTCATAATCTATAGCTTCTCTTAGGTCTAATTCAAATACTAATCCGTTTATTTTTCTTATAATTTTTCTATTTCTTATTATTTTATTTATTTGCTTTAATATTATTTTAGCAATTTTTTTAGCGTAATTTATCATTATAGTTTTATAGTATTATTATTGTATTGTGATGTATTTTTATATATTATATTATAATTATTTTCTCCAAGTATTTCTTTAGGATTTTTTGATAAGTTTTCATTAATAATTTTTATTTTCTCATCTTTATATTGGTTAGAAATTAAATTCGTTTCTTTTATTATAAATTCTGCTAAAACATTTGCGCTTAAATAATGTCCTAGTGGATTCCAGTGTCCATCGCAACTATAACTATATTTTGGATCAGATAAATTGTGAAGTTGAGTGTATTTATTAAATATTTCTTCTAATTTTATATATTTTATATTTAAATCAATAAACATTTTTTCTATTTGTTCATCCGTGTTTTTATCTGAAGGTATTAAGATAATTAAAAATTTTGATTTATCATTTTCTATTATATTTTTTAATATATTTAAGGCATTCTCTGTTATAAGCCATGATTTGTCTTTTTTAAAGTCAGTATTTTCTTGGTTATTAATAGGCTCAATATTATTGATTTGATTAGAAATTTTTAATATATTAAATCCTTTTTTAACAAGAATACATGTTTGACAGTATTTTTTAATAAATAACTTTAAATCACTTGAGCCATAAGCTCTATAAAAATTTTTATTTATTAGTAATTCATTGTTTTCATTTAGATTTGCGCAAGATTTTGTAACAGTATTATTTGATCCAATATTATTTTTACAGTCGTTATCATTTATGTCGTTCTTGTAGAAAAAAAGGGATACAATATCCGGTTCTTGATGTTTGATATATTTTTTATATGTTTCTATTTGTGATATTGTGCCATATGAAGATATTCCGGTATTTATGACTTTTATTCCTAGTACATCTCTAACAATAGAGGCAGTTGTTTGATTATCGTTAACCTGAATAGCTTCCATAAAAGAATCTCCTAATATAGCCACACCTCCTTTTTGAGATTCATCCCATTCTATATCTCTAAATCCTTTGGAATTAGTTGAAACTTTTACAGAAAAACATTGACTCTCGTTTATTGTTTGAATCATTGACGGTCTTTTAAAACCAGTGTCTTTGTCTGGTATATATGTTACTGATTTATAAAGGCCAGTTATTTTAGGGGGTAGGATACGTATTATTATTTCTGCTAATAAAAATCCAAACATTAGAGAAATAATTAATAATATTATGTTAGGTATTATTTTTTTAATCATCGTATGTAATTTTATTTTTTTCTTTGTATGGAGGCTGATCTTCTTTTTTAAATAAATAATTTTCTATAATTAAATAATCCATTTTTGTTCTCATAAAACATTTATAAGCGTCTTCGGGGGTGCATACTATAGGTTCTCCTCTGACATTAAAGCTAGTGTTTATTATAACGCTATAACCAGTTATTTTTTTAAAGGCTAATAAAAGTTTTGTATATAAAGGATTTGATTCTTGATGTACGGTTTGTAGACGAGCGGAGTAATCTATGTGAGTTATAGATGGCATATCTGATCTTTCAAAATATAATTTTTCTTTCCATGTTTTATTGTGATAATCTTTTGGAATTTCTATTCTTCTTTCTTTTTTAACTGGTGCTGTAAAGAGCATATATGGTGATATTTTATTAAATTCAAAAAATTGTTTCATGTCTTCATATAGTACGGATGGTGCAAATGGTCTAAACCCCTCTCTAAATTTTATTTTTAGATTTAATTTTTTTTGAATTTCTTTATTTCTTGAATCTCCTAGAATGCTTCTATTGCCAAGGGCGCGAGGACCCCACTCCATGCGTCCTTGAAACCAACCAACTATATTTTCAGAGACTATAATATTGGCTACGTCTTGGCATAATAAATCTGTGTTTTTATATATATTAAATATAGCTTTGTATTTATAACACATTTTTTCTATTTGCCATTCTTTAAAACTTGGACCTAAATATGACCCCCTCATAGAATCATAAAATTCTTTATTTAATTCTCTTTGGTTATTTTTATATATAAAATAAACAGCATAGGCTGCTCCTAGAGCTCCGCCAGCATCGCCAGAGGCTGGTTGAATCCATACATCTTTAAATAAGTTTAGGTTTAGTATTTTTGAATTGGAGACACAATTCAAAGCTACACCTCCAGCTAAGCATAAATATTCAGCATCGGTTATTTTTTTAATATGCTGTACTAATTTAATAACAATTTCTTCGGTTACTTCTTGAATAGCTAAAGCTAAATCGGAATGTTCTTGCGATATATCAGAATCCTCATTCCTTGTTTTTATATTAAATAATTTCTCCCATTTTTTAGAGTTTATCATTTTAAGGCCAAATCCATATTTAAAATATTTTTGATTTAACATAAAAGAGCCGTCTTCTTTTATGTCTATTAATTCTTGATATATTTTTTCTTTATAAATTTTTATATTGGGCGAATTTGGATTTCCATATGGGGCTAAACCCATAAGTTTATATTCTCCTGAATTTACTTTAAATCCAAGAAAATATGTGAAAGCTGAATATAATAATCCTAATGAATGGGGAAATTGGATTTCTTTTAAGGGGGTTATTTTGTTTTTATCACCTATAAATAATGCTGTAGTTGTCCATTCTCCAACGCCATCGATTGTTAATATGGCAGCTTTAGAAAATGAAGATGGATAAAATGCGCTAGCGGCGTGGGAAAGATGGTGTTCGGAAAATAAAATTTCAGGGATTTTTTTATTAATCTTTTTTAATTCTTTTATAATTAATTTCTTTAAAAATAATTTTTCTTTAATCCAGGTGGTTATGGATGTTAGAAATAATAATAATCCTTTTGGGGCAAATAAAAGATATGTTTCTAGTATTCTTTCAAATTTTAAAAAAGGTTTTTCATAAAAAACTATAATATCTATCTCTGATAGAGATAAATTACTTTCTTTTAAGCAATATTTTATAGAATTTATAGGGAAAGACGGATCATGTTTTTTTCTAGTAAATCTTTCTTCTTGGGCAGCAGCTATTATTTCTCCATTAATCAATAAACAAGCCGCTGAATCATGATAATAGGCTGAAATGCCTATAATTTTAATATTCTCGTTAGACATTTTTTGTTACCATAGTTTTTTAAAGAATGAGCTTGTGTAATTAATGTTGGTTTTTATATAATAACTGTTTTTGTTTGTTTTTTTAAAAAAATGATTAAAGTTATTTTTATTAAATAATCTATAAATAAAACTATATGGGCTAATTATTAAATAAAAAATGATTGTTAAAATAGTATTGCTTAAAAGAGTTCCTAAATATGATATAAAGAGTTTCCATTTTTGAGCTACGTAGTTAAGAAAGTTTAATTTTAAAACTAGTCCTAAAAGAATAATAATTAATAAGAAAAGTAAAATTTCTTTTTCTAATATTAAAAAAAGAATTACTAAAGCTAGAGATATTCCGATAAGAATATTTTGATTTTTTGGCGTTAGCATTAAAATATTGTGTATATAAATGGAGCCACCGCAGAATGAGAGGAGAGTAATATTAGACCGCCAACGGAAAGAAGAACTAGTAAAATAGGTAAGAGCCACCATTTTTTCCTTTCTTTTATAAACATCCATAAATCCTTTAACATATTTAATGTTTAGCAAAATTTATCTTAATAATCAAGTTTTTAAAACATAGATTTATATATTGGATTATGATAAAATGATTCCAATGTCAGTAGATTTATGGCGGGGGGGTTATTTGTGGTCTATTAAGGCTATTTTACTTATTATACCCTTTTTAACGCTTTATATTGCAAGGGGGATGTTTTTTCCGTATGTAACCGGTCGGGCTTTTGTTTTTTATATTTTAATTGAGAT
>Ga0210019_1003214_pt1 | contig 15182 bp, 13 predicted proteins | sample CryGeyCG2114_020_2_FD_183969 | JGI IMG/M metagenome (GOLD analysis project Ga0210019, IMG submission 183969) | Groundwater microbial communities from aquifer - Crystal Geyser CG11_big_fil_rev_8/21/14_0.20 (SPAdes) (version 2) | ecosystem: Environmental > Aquatic > Deep subsurface > Groundwater ...
GCAGGGACAGATTAGGCCGCCAAAAGAAGGGGAAAAATATTATAGCCTCTTAAAAGTTGAGGCTATTTCAGGTACTGACCCGGAACAAGCCAGAGAGCGGGTTCCGTTTGAGATCCTGACCCCAATCTTCCCGGACAAGCGCTATACATTAGAATACCCAAAATGCGCGGTTTCAGCCAGGTTGATCGACCTCCTCGCTCCTATCGGCATGGGCCAGCGCGCCCTGATCGTCTCTCCCCCTAAAGCCGGTAAAACTACTATATTAAAGAATGTCGCTAACAGCATCGCCGAGAACGCCCCTGATACTATTATAAAGGTCTTGCTGGTTGATGAGCGGCCTGAAGAGGTCACGGATATGCAGCGCTGCGTTAAAGGGGAAGTTGTCGCTTCTACCTTTGACGAGCCGCCAGAGCACCATATCAAGATCGCGGAACTTTTACTGGAACATTGTAAAAGATTAGTTGAAGGAGGTAAAGATGTCATCATCCTCCTTGACTCGATCACTCGTTTAGCCAGAGCTTATAACCTGGTTACCCCACCCTCCGGCCGGACTTTATCAGGTGGTCTTGATCCAACTTGTCTCCACCGCCCCAAAAGATTTTTTGGCGCGGCCAGAAACATTGAAGAAGGCGGCAGTTTAACCATAGTTGCTACAGCTTTGGTTGATACCGGCTCCAGGATGGACGATATTATATATGAAGAGTTTAAAGGGACAGGCAATATGGAGCTCCACCTTAACCGGCGGATGGCCAATAAGCGGATCTTCCCGGCTATTGATGTTAAGCTCTCCAGCACTAGAAGAGAAGAGCTCTTGATGGACGACAAGGACCTTAAAAAGATTTGGCTTCTGCGTAAGGTAATGGACAGCTATGATGATGCAGAATCAACCGAGCAACTAATTGAGCGGCTGAAAGAATTTAAGACCAATAAAGCGTTCTTGGAATCGTCAGACGTTAAGTAGTTAGAAATTCGGCCGGGATATTGGCCTGTTGGGGAATTTCTCCTGCCAGCAAAACTTGAGCATATTGAGCAGCTTTTTCTTGTTCAATTGCCATAACTACATGTTTAATCAGTGGGATTTCTCTTGGTGGAACGCTCAAGCGAGTAATCCCCAAGCCAATTAAAAATTTCACGCCTTCTGGCTCGGCAGCTAAATTGCCACAAACACAAACCTCAATGCCTTGTGACCGGGCAATTCCAACAGTTTTGGCAATCGCTCGCAAAACATCAATATTAAACGGATCAAAAGCAGGATCTGTTCGGCTTACTCCTAAAATACTTGATGTTAAATCATTTGTTCCTATACTAAAAAAACTTATTTGAAGTTTTGCAAATTCTTCAATATTGTCTACTGCTTCTGCTGTTTCAACCATAACCCCCACCTTAATCTCCTGATTACAATCAACTCCCTCTTGGGTTAATTCCTTTTTAACTGAATCCACCACCGCTAAAGCTGCTGACAATTGATCTTTGGTACTAATCATGGGAAACATCAAAGCTAGATCTTTATTAAAAGCCGAAGCTCTCAAAATTGACCTAACCTGGGTGCTGAAAACACCCCTTAAAGCCAGAGTTAGAAAAAGAGGATCTTTGAGCTCACCCTCTCCAAGCAAGTTTTTAATTGACAAAGGGACTTGTTTGTCTCGCCCAAAATCAAAAACCCTTATAACTGCCGGGCCGAGTGATTCATACAAAGCAACCTGCTTATTTTCAGAAGGGAGAATATCAGGTTCTTCCTCAAATAACATTTCGGTTCGGTATAACCCTACCCCTTCTCCATCATTGGCTGCAATTGTTTCCTTTTCCCAAGAAAAACCAATATTACCTAAAAGAGTAACAGCCACACCATCCTTCGTCTGGCAAGCCTTACCACGAACTTCTTTTCTAATCTTTTGCAACACCGCTTGATATCTTGCCTCCTCCCCTCTCATTTCTGCCAGCACTGCTTCGCTGGCATTAGCAATGACTTTCCCCTCACGCCCATCAACCACAACCATACAACCCGCAGATATTTTGGCAAGGGGATCAACAATCCCTGCCACAGCAGGCAAGCCCATCGCCCTAGCTAAAATAGCCACATGCCCATTGGCTGAACCCTCTTGGACAACAAAGCCCTTAACCTTACCATTGGCTCTTTTAATCACCACCGTATCAGAAGGGGAAAGTGCTTCTGCTACAATTACGATCTCCTTGTGCTCGCTTGAGGCTAAAACATCTGCCAAATTTTCTCCTGCTGTTAAACCCAGTTCCCTCATTATCCTAAGATGGACATGCTTGACTTCAAGCATCATCCTGGTAATCATGCCACTGTCATCTATACTTACTAAATTTAAAAGCATTTCTTTTTGTTCATTTAAAGCAAGATCAAAAGCTGCGGCCACATTTAAGAAATCTCTCTGGACAAACTCTCTGGTAGTCTCAACAATTGCTGGATCATTCAATAATTGTAGGTGAACAGCAAGTAAAGCTTCTTGTTCTTTGGCCAACAATGGCTCTTTCAATTCTTGCCTAATAACCTGCCTCACTCTATTAAGCACCTCGTTAATTTGTTTGATTGCCTGATTAACTTCTTCTCTCTCAATTCTATCCGTCGGGATATCAAGCACCCATTCACCACCGTAATGCAAAGCCTGACCAATGCCTAAACCATTAGAAATACGCCTGCCGGCAAGTGTGACGTCAACAGAGGCAGGAACAAACCTTCCCTCTCTAACTGCAGCTGCTAACGGAAGACAGGGTCCTCCAGGGCAAGAACCGGTTGGGCTTTTATTAGTGAGTATTCTTTGCTCAACAACAGCTTGCAACAGCCTATTTTTTGCTAAACGATCAACTCGATCAGTCATATACAATTATCGTCAAATCCCGAGCGAAATTTCAGTTTCTCTCTGATATAATAATTTCATGTTCTCTATCAAAGAAATCCTGGAAGTGGTCAAGAAATCAAGGGTCAAGGGTCAAGGGTCAAGGGTCAAGGGGATTTCAACCGACACCAGGACAATTAAGCCTGGCGAGCTTTTTATTCCAATCAAAGGGCCAAAGTTTGACGGCCGCAAGTTTATCAAACAGGCCTTAGCTAAAGGGGCGCTAGTCCTTGAAACAGATAATGGTTTAAAGGCTCTGCAAGAGCTGGCCGCCTATCACCGCCAAAAATTTAATATCCCTATAATTGGCGTAACTGGTTCTGTTGGCAAAACCACCACCAAAGATATGATCGCGGCCATCCTTTCCCAAGAGATGAAAACCCTTAAAACCGAGGAGAACTATAATAATGAAATAGGGGTCCCCCTCACCCTGCTTAAACTTGCAAGAAAACACCAAGCCGCAGTCATTGAAATGGGGATGCAGGCCTTAGGAGAGATTGAACTTTTGGCTAAAATTACCAGGCCGACAATTTCTGTGGTCACTAATATCGGGGAATCACATCTTGAGTTTTTAAAAAGCAGGAAAAACATCGCTAAAGCAAAAAGCGAAATTTTTATGTTTCAAACCAAAAAAGATTTTGCCGTCATAAACGCGGATGATGAATTTGCCGAGCACTTAATATCAAATGTCAAATGTCAAATGTCAAATGTATGTACTTTTGGTATTATTGAAAAAGGGAAAATCACTCCTAAAGAATTAAAAGGGATCACCCTACCCTTAGCCGGAGAACACAATATATACAATGCCCTGGCAGCAATTGCCGTGGCCAAAATTCTTGGCATTAAAAAGGCCTCGATTAAAAAAGGGCTAGAAGCTTTTCGCCCCTCAACCAACAGGTACGATGTAATTAATCGTCCTGACGGGGTTAAGATTATCAACGATACTTATAATGCCAATCCCCAATCAATGGCCGCGATGCTGGATGTTCTCTCTTCTTTAAAAGGGAGAAAGATCGCTGTCTTGGGTGATATGTATGAGCTGGGCAAAAGGACCGTTCCCGCTCACAAAAAAGTTGGGCAGCTGGCTAGAAAATTTAAGATAGATATATTAATAACAATTGGCAAATCTTCAAAAGAGATGAAAGGAAACTTTCACTTTGCCAACAAAAAAACTGCAATTAAACATTTAAAGCAACTTATTAAACCCGGCGACCGCCTCCTCATCAAAGCCTCACATGGCCTGCATCTTGAGGAAGTCGTAGAAGCAATCAGGCAAATCTGATAAAATAACTTTAGGCCTGGGTGGTGGAACTGGCAGACACACCAGCTTGAGGGGCTGGCGCCTTCACCGGCATAGGAGTTCGAATCTCCTCCCAGGCAGATTCCTTGTTGACGCATGCAAGTTTTTTAGCTAGACTTTCGATAAAACTTAAGGAGGCAGCGTTGACTTTCGAGGCATCACCAATTACTTTTTCTGACCTTCGCCTGTCGCAGGATTCCTCTACCCAAAATACCCCTGACAAGCCCTTTAAAAATTATCTTGATGAAGAACAACAGCGATTAGTTAACCTCTTCTCACCATTTGGCCAATTTAATTTTGGCTCGATGTTTAGCTACCCTGACCTTAATTTTAACGCTGATAAGCTTTCTCTCTTTGCCGACACCCCTGCCTCAAGCTACCAAGCCGCCGAGCAACCAAGCCACCCAGCTACCCAGCAATCAAGTAGCCAAACAGAACAAGCCATTACCAGCCAGATTTTTTTCAGCAATAACCAAGAATCAATTGCTGTAGTTGATAAATCCCTGAAGAATGCTTTTCAAGAGCTGCTAATGCAAACCGGCTGGCTAGCCCCGAATATGGAAGCCAATCCCGCCTTTTTAAATGCCGAGCTCAAGGGAACTCTTTTGGCCAAGTTTGATATGCAAAGCCTGGTCGACAAAATCATCTCGCAGCTAGAGATGGTCAAAGATAAGGGGAGAAGCGAGCTGCGTTTTGGGCTTAAGCCGGAGAACCTTGGAGAAATCCTGTTAACTCTTTCTTCTCGATCTGGTATGATATCGATTAACATTGCGGCTAGCGATGAAACCAGGAAAATCATGGAAGAAAATTTAAACGCGTTATCAGCTGCCTTAAAAAGGGCTAAAATTAATTTAGAAAATATAAAAGTATCTGGTATAAAGGAGGCAAAAGAACATGTTTGATGTAATGGAACAGGCCAAAAACGCCATCGAAGCCTACAACACAGCACTTAAAGCATCATCAGCTAATATTGCCAACATGAATGTCAGCGGCTACAAAAAAATAGATGTCTCTTTCCAGTCAATCTTTGAAAGGGTGTTAAACCGTGGGACAGCGGCAGGGATCGAGCTGGGAGGGACAAACCCCAGGCAATTCGGCTCTGGCATGGCCCTCTCCAATGTTTCACTTGATTTTTCTGCCGGTGAGTATGTTTCAGGGACAGGACTTGACCTGGCGATCTCCGGCAACGGCCTCTTTGTTGTCTCTCCGGATGGCGGCAGCAATTATTTATATACCCGCTCCGGCAACTTTGAAATTGACGCCAACCACAATTTAACTTCCAACGGCATGCAGGTTTACGGTTTTAACAGCGCAGGCACTGTCGTCCCCATTACAGGCTTGCCTTACGGCAATAAGGCAAATTACCAGTGGACGAGCAATGGCGTACTGCAATATTCTGATGCCCCAACGGCTGATCCGCCACAATATATCAACACCGGCTACAGCATTGCCCTAACTTATTTTGCCAACCCATCGGGCCTCACCCAAGCCCAAGGGACAGCTTTTGCTGAAAGCGCGGCTTCAGGTAGCGCTGCCACACTGCAGGCCCCTGGCGGAGCAGTGGGCTCAGTCAAGCCAAACAACATTGAACAATCAAACGTTTTTTATCTAAGTGAAACAATCGATGCCATGGAATTGCAGCGCGCCATGAATGGCAATTTAACTGTTCTTAAGATGGCATCTGACATTATCAGCCAATTTATCAATAAATTAAGTTAGGAAAATTTAAGTGGCAGAGCAACGACAATTAAGCAAGCCTGAAATAGCAGTCCAGAAAAAGGAAATGAAATTTGCCCCGGCGATTGGGGACTGGACAACCTATAAACCCCTGCGCGTGGTGGTAAAAAAAATCAAAACCGGCCTCTACGGGTTTGACCGTCTTTCTAAAGACGAGATGGGCCAGATGCTTAATATCCATTACCGTTTTATGGCAAATTTCTTAAAACGCTTACGAATTGACTTGGGACTGGCGGCTCAGCTTTATTCGTGCAGGATTGAGCAAACAACCTACCTTAATTTCTTAAGGAACATAACCGGTTCCATGCTGCAATGTAAAATAAGCTGGCCAGATACCCACGAAACGGTCTTATTTTTGCTCGAACTCCCTTTGGCCAATTCTCTAGTTAATTATGCCTTAGGCAGTGTTGATATTGAAAACATTAACCGCGGTTTAACTGAAACAGAAAAAGAAATCGTAATTAAAACACTCTCGGAATACTTACCCAGCCTGGCCAATTGCTTTGCCAAAGCGTTTGACAATCTATCCCTATCAATTGTTAGCTGTCCAGATGTCATTATTGACCCAACCATTGCCCCCGCCTCCACCTTTACCAGTTTTATTGCCGAAACTGCCTTGGCCGACAACCCGCCAGGCAAGATTTATTTTGGTTATTGCGGGCAAACCATCAAGTACCTGCTTGATAAATTTAAACAGCGGGACCTGGCCAAAACCTTAGACGTTGGCAGGCTGCCCAATGCTCTGCTCGCTGCTATCTCAGCCAAGCTCTCGGCCACACTGGGCGAAACCTACCTGACGACCAATGAACTTCACCAGCTTGAGCCAGGTGATGTTGTCTCTTTTGAAACTTCAGTCGAAGATGCCATCTGTGCTAAACTGGGCAATTCCATAAAATTATCTGCCCAACCAGGGACCAAGAACGGCAAAACCTCGATAAAAATCTTAGGGTTAAAAGACCGGCTGGAATATGAAATCACCCAACCAGTCCAGACTTTTACCCCACCACCTAAAACAACAGAGCCAAAACCAGTGGCCACACCTCCCTTGCCAGCCAAGCTGCCCAACCCAGCACCACCGCCACCAGCCGCTCCCCCAAAGCCCAAAAAGGAACCATTGCCGACAGAGGACTTTTTAGATGATTTCGAGGATGACGAATTCTCAGATGATGAATTTGCCGATGACAACTTATAAAGGAGGCTAACAAATGGAATTGCAAAACGTAAAATTCCCGGATATGCAAGAAGCAGAAAAAAAGGGGGAAACTATTGACCAACGGGTACTCGGCAATATCCCGGTTAGGGCCACAGTTGAACTGGGCGACACAGAATTATCCCTCAAAGATATTTTAGAGCTCGCAGAAGGGTCAATTATTGAACTTTCCCGCCTGGCAGGAGAGCCGCTTGATTTAAAGGTTGGCGGCCAGCTGGTTGCCCAGGGAGAGGTGGTAGCTGTTGACGATTATTATGGGCTGCGCATCACTAATGTGTTAATGAAATGACAACAGAAGCCTTTTCTTTCCAGCCAACCCCAATAGTCACTTTTGGCTATATTATGCAATTGTTATTTGGATTGTTGGTTATTTTTGGTTTGCTTTATGTAACAGCAAAATTTTTCCTGCCAAAACTAAAGTTGACTAGATCAGGCCAGATCATTAAAATTGTTGAGCGGGTTTATCTTGAGCCACAAGTTTCAGCCTGTTTGATAAGTATTGGCAAGCAAAACTGGCTGATCGGCATCGGCAACAAACAGATCACAAAAATTGACAAGATCAACCAGGAAGACTTAGCTTAAATGAGAAATAAAATCGCCTTGAGTTGTTTATTATTATTTTGGGCTAGCCGGATGGCCTTAGCCCAGAATACTTTAGCCGGACAAATTGACCTGCAGCAGATCATGGCCTCACCCCAATTCAGCAACAGTATCCAAGTAATCCTAGCTATGTCGCTGGTCTCCCTGATCCCGTTTTTCTTAATTTCGGTCACCTCTTTTTTAAGGATTATTATTGTTTTCTCTTTAATCAGGACGGCCGTCGGCACCCAGCAAGTCCCGCCAAGCAGCATCATTGTTGGCTTGGCTTTTTTTATGACGGTCTTTATCATGTCTCCTGTTTGGCAAGAGACAAATACCACAGCTGTTGAGCCTTATAACCAGGGGAAAATTTCCCAAGCCAAAGCTTTTGAAATCGGCCAGCTCCCCTTGCGCAAATTTATGCTTAAACAAATCAGGGAAAAAGACTTAGGCCTATTTGTCCAATTCTCAAAAATTCCCAAACCCAAAACACCTGATGAAATCCCGTTATATGTCTTGGTCCCATCTTTTATGATCTCCGAATTAAAAACATCGTTCCAGATCGGTTTTATCCTCTTTATCCCATTTATAATTATTGACCTGATAGTTGCCAACATCCTCCTCTCCCTGGGTATGTTTATGCTCTCGCCGGTCATGGTGTCGCTCCCCTTTAAAATCTTATTGTTTGTTCTGGTAGACGGCTGGAACCTTATTTCACGAGGGCTCTTAATGAGTTTTAGGTAATGGGTCAAGATTTTGCAATTCAAGTCCTCTATCAGGGGATAACTACGGTACTAATGGTTTCTTTGCCAATCGTCGGAGTTGGCCTAGCTGTTGGTTTTATGATCAGCCTTTTTCAAGCAGTCACCCAGATCCAAGAACAAACCTTAACCTTTGTCCCAAAAGTAATTGCTGTTTTTTTAATGCTGGCTTTTACTTCACCCTGGATATTTTCAGTCATGATTGATTTTACCACCTCTCTCTGGAGCACTATCCCTGGCATGGTCAGATGATCAGGCTGGAGTTGATCGCGGTTTTTTTTCTCATTTTAGGCAGGATTCTCGGAGTCTTCCTGCAAGCACCCATCCTTAACTCACGCAGTTTCCCTGTTTTTGCTAAAACAGCCCTAGCTATTTGGATAACCATAGTCCTTTTATTTGTTACGCCAATAACAACCTCAATCCCCGCAACTTTTTTAGCCTTTATCCTGGCCCTTATATTTGAAGTAGCTGTTGGTTTTACCATTGGTTTTGTTTGCAATATTATCTTTCTAGCCATCCAAGCTGCCGGAGAGATCATTGACATGCAAATGGGCTTATCTGTTGCCACAGCCCTTGACCCCACCTTTGGCGCAGTTATTTCAGTGGTTGGCCGCATAACTTTTTTCCTAACCATGATTATTTTTTTGGCAGTGAACGGGCATCATTTAGTCTTGTCAGCCCTCCACCAAAGCTTTACCGTCCTGCCAGCCGGCAAAATGGCTAATTTTGCCGCTCCCAACCTGATTATTTTGCTGATTTCCTTGGGTTCACACCTTTGGCTTACGGCCATAAAACTGTCTGCCCCAATAGTTCTTTTAATTTTTATTTCTGACTTTACCTTTGGCATAGTCTCACGCATTGCCCCGCAGGTTAATGTCTTTATGCTCGGTTTTCAAGTCAAGCCTAGCTTGGGGCTCTTTGGCATTTCGCTCACTCTGCCATTTATAGTACAATACATAATCAAGACTATTGAATATATGGCCGAGCAGCTAATTATCTTAGTCAATGTTATAAAATAATTTGTAAAGGACTATTATGGGAGACCAAAGCGGAGATAAATCAGAAGACCCTACTCCGCATCGAATGCGTGAGGCTAGGGAAAAAGGTCAAGTTGCTAAAAGCCGCGAAATAACAGTGGCTGCTGCCCTGCTGCTTACCTACGTCTTCTTCCGTTATATGGGTGAGTTTATGGTGGGCACTATTATAGAAACAGTCAGGTCGCTTTTCTATCTGATTCCAGAGGCGAAAGACTTTAGCCTCTCCTTTGCCGGATATATACTTTTTATTGGTTTTCGCGGCTTAGCCCTTGTGGTTTTGCCAATTTTTGGAATCGCGTTTTTTGCCTCTTTCTTAGCCGAGGCCATGCAAACCGGGTTTGTTTTTTCCATGGACCCTTTAAGCCCAAAACTTGAGAAGCTAAACCCACTTGAAGGTTTGAAGAAAATGTTCTCTATGCAGGGCTTTGTTGAATTGATTAAATCACTTTTTAAAATCACCATTGTTTTTTACATTGCCTGGGTAGCAGCCAAGGAAGAACTTCCGGCTATTATAGTCCTAAGCCAGGCAGAGCCTTGGGATATTCTGCGATTGGGCGGCGGCATCGCTTATAAGATTGCCTCCAGGGTTGGCTTGTTTTATATTCTAATCGCGATACTTGACTACCTTTATCGCCGCTTTGAATATATGAAAAACCTGCGAATGAGCAAGCAAGAAGTTAAAGAAGAATATAAACGACTTGAGGGTGACCCAATGGTTAAGCAACGCATGAGGGATTTGCAGCGCCAAGCCTCCCACCAGCGAATGATGGGCTCTGTCCCTCAAGCTGATGTCGTAGTCACTAACCCCACCCACATTGCAGTTGCCTTAAAATATAAAACAGGGGAGATGGCAGCCCCCATGCTCCTGGCCAAAGGCCAGCGCAAGATTGCCGAAGAGATCAAACGGATTGCCGACGCACATGAAATTAGCATTATTGAAAACGAACCGCTGGCTCGCTCGATTTACCGCACCACTAAGATTAACCAGCCTATCCCGCCAGAACTTTATCAGGCAGTCGCAGAAATCCTCGCCTATGTTTACAAAATTAAAAAAGACCGCAGTGATCGGCAAAAAGCCTCGGTTGCGCTCTTTCCCAGGTAGGAGTATAATCTTTGCCAATGCCTAACCAAGGGATCAATCTGGAAAGCTTCAAAAAACTTTTCAGTGTCAGCGATTTTTTGGTCGCGATGTTTTTGGTTGTGGTTATCGGGTTGATGATCGTCCCCTTGCCTGTTTTCCTGCTCGATATCTTAATGACCAGCAGTATCACCTTTGCCCTCTTAGTACTCTTGGTCGCCATGTTCCTAAAAGAGCCGCTGGAATTTGCTTCGTTTCCTTCAGTCCTCCTAGTTATAACGATTTTTCGGCTGGCCCTTAATATCGCCTCTTCAAGGCTTATTTTGACCGAAGCCGATGCCGGCCAGGTTATTGCTTCGTTTGGCTCTTTTGTCGTTGGCGGCAATTATGTTGTCGGCGCAATTATCTTTTCCATTATTACTATTGTCAATTTTGTGGTTATTACTAAAGGTTCTGAACGTGTGGCCGAAGTTTCAGCCAGGTTTACCTTGGACGCCATGCCAGGCAAACAGATGAGCATTGACGCAGACCTTAACGCCGGACTGATTGATGCTAACGAAGCCAAGGCCCGCCGTCGAAAAATAGAACGCGAAGCCACTTTTTACGGCTCCATGGACGGCGCTAATAAGTTTGTCCGCGGAGACGCGATCGCCGCCATCATCATCGTTCTGGTCAATTTGCTCGGCGGTATTTTGGTCGGCTGGCTACAGTACGGTATGCCGGTCATGGAAGCCCTGACCACTTATGCCCTCTTGACCATTGGGGCAGGTCTTATCGCCCAGCTAACAGCAATCCTGATCTCCATCGCCACCGGCTTGGTCATCACTAAATCAGCCACAGAATTAAGTTTAGGATCAGATGTCGCAGGGCAAGTATTTGCCCAACCGCGGGCTTTTGCTTTTGTCTGTATTATCCTGGGTATTTTCGCAATTATCCCAGGCATGCCAACGTTTCCCTTTCTCTTCCTGGCTTCAGCCTGCGGCATGTTTGCCTTGTTTTTAATGCGTAAGGAGGCAATGAAAATAGACGCCCAAGGGGTCACGGAAGAAGTAACCGCCAAGGATGTCCTAAAGAAACCAGAAAGCATCCTGGGGACATTGGGGCTTGATCCACTCTCCTTAAAAACCGGCCGCAACATTATCCCTTTAATTGACCCTGCCCAAAAAGGGCCGCTACTTGAGAGGATTACCTTAATAAGATACAACATTGGCCAAGAATTTGGTTTTGTTATACCGGGGGTCCGGGTTATGGACGACTTAAGCTTGCCGCCTGACCAATACGCCATAGAAATCAGAGGGACCAAGGTTGCAGTTGGGGAAGCCAAGCTTGGACATCACCTGGTTGAGCTCCCCCTGGCCCAGATTAAAGCTAAAAAACTAAGCGGCATAGGGACCAAGAGCCCAACCACAGGGGATTTGGCCACCTGGGTACCAGACGAATCCCTCCCCACCCTGCAAAAGCTGGGGATTGCCGCCAAATCACCAGTCGACGTGATTTCAGAATTTTTTACAGAAATAATTAAACGCCATGCTGATGAGATCATGACCCGGCAAAATGTCCAATCTTTAATTGAGCTGGTCAAAAACACCAACGCCGCCATCGTTAGGGAACTTATCCCTGACCTTTTATCGCTAGGACAAGTCCATAAGGTTTTGCAGCTTTTGGTGAGAGAGCGGGTTTCCATCAGGGATCTCTCTACTATTCTGGAAAAGCTGGCCGACTATGCCCATCTCTCAAGGGACATAAATATTTTAGCTGAATATGTCAGGCAATCACTTGCCCGTCAAATTTGCGACAAGTATGTTAATAAGGACTCAGTCATTACCGTTATTACAATTGACCCATCACTTGAAGAGACCTTGACCGGCTCAATTCACCAATCAGAATACGGCTCTTTTCTGGCTGCGGACCCAACAGTTGGCGAAAAGATTTTGGTCCAGATCTCCGGCCACCTGCGTAATTTTAGGCGAATGAAGCTTAGCTCGGTCATCCTTTGCTCCCCGCGCTTGCGCCCGCATTTTAAACGCTTCATTGAACGCAGTTTTCCTGATGTCGCAGTCCTTTCTTATAATGAAGTTGTGCCGCAAGTTAAAGTGCAAAGCATCGGTATGATTTCGGCAGAATAAAATTGAATCCTGCTATATAATGTGATACGATTTCAGACGGAAAATGCCCAAAAAAATATTTTTTATTTTGTGTTATTTATTTTTTGGCGCAAGCTGGGTTTTGGCCCAAGCTGCCCCAGACCCTATCCGCATCGCCACCGGCGCCCGCACCTTAGGGATGGGGAAAAGCTTTGTCGGGTTGGCAGACGATATTAGCGCTATTTTCTTAAATCCAGCAGGGCTGGCTAAAGCTGATAACTGGCAGTTAACCTCTATGTCAGGCAAACTCCTTGAAGAATTTAATTACGTCTCTGTTTCCGGCCTCTACCCGACAGATTTTGGCAACTTTGGCCTTGGTTTTATCCGGTCAGATATTGGCGGCGCCTTTCCCACCACAATTGAGGCTGGCTCTGACCCTGACAACCCTATTTTTATCATTGATACTACCCAAGACTCAATGACATATTATAATAACCTGTTTATTATCTCTTATAGTGATAACTTAAAAAGACTTTTTAGCTTACCGGGATTATCGATTTTAGGGGACCGTTTCCCCAGCTTAGGAGACATAAACGTTGGACTTAACTCCAAGCTTTTTGCTGTTAACTTGACCGGCGACCATATCTCGCAAGGCAACGCATATGGTAGAGAAATCGACCTGGGGATCCAGGGACAAACTCTCCCCTGGCTAAGCCTTGGCGCCAACGCCCAAAACATCCTGCCTGCCACAATGGGTGGAAAACTGCAATACGATAGCGGCTGGGAAGAAAACTATCCAGCCGTTATTAAGTTTGGGTCAGCCATTAATATCATTGGCGAAAACAATTCCCTTTATAAGATTCAAAAGCACAATGTTAAACTGCTAGCTGACATTGATTATGAGCTTTCTCGCAGCAATGATCTCCCCCCCTTGATGCACCTTGGTATGGAGTGGAAGCCAATGTCCTTAATTGCCCTGCGCGCCGGAATAGACCAAGAGATCGACGGACCAAATTCTGTCGCAAATAATATGACTTCTGGCATTGGTTTATACTATGGGGAGTTTAGGTTTGATTATGCTTTTCATCAATTTGCCGGCGCCCCCGGAGTTGACAATCACTTTTTTTCTTTTTCTTACGGCGCCAACCAGTTAGATACAATAGTTAATTCCATAGAACTCAACCTAAGCAGCGCAACCACTTATGATCAAAACATCACCCTGAAGGGATCTGCCACTGACCCGAAGATTGTCTTGATAAAAATCAACAACGAAAAAGTTGACCTCTCGCCCAGGGGTGATTTTGTCATAGACATATCCTTAAATATTGGGATCAATCCCATCATTGTCGAAGGCTTTGCTTTTGACGGCAAACTGATAAAACAGAAAACAATAACAATTATTCGCCTGACTGATTACCCCGATATCCCTCAAACTTATTGGGCCTATGAACAAATCAACCATTTAGCGACCCTGGGCTTAATTTCCGGCTATCCTGACGGTAAATTTAGGCCTGAAGGCTCTATTAATCGGGCAGAACTCTGCGCCTTGTTAATTAGGGCCAAGCTCGATGAGACAGAAAATATCCCGGCAGTGACTGCGCAAGAATTCGAAGATGTCCCGTTAGGCCACTGGGCCAGCAAATATATTAATTTGGCAATTGGATATGGGATAGCCAAAGGTTACCCGGACAATACCTTTAAGCCCACGGCTGATGTCAACCGGGCTGAAGGCTTAGCCATGATCGCCCGCTTTGCCAACATTTCCGAGCTCCCTTACGCCAACCAATTTCCAGACATTGCCCCAAGATTTTGGGGTGCCCAACTCATCTCTGCAGCATATCAACAAGGGCTACTAAAATTCCTGGCTGGAGAGAAATTTGAAGCCAACAGGCTCTTAACCCGGGCCGAGGCAGTGGAGATGCTCTATCGCACAAAACCAGTTGCTAATAAGCTCAAAAGTATGATAAATTTTGAGGGTAAATAGTCTCGGAATTGAATCGGGACAAGGAGTAAAAAATGAAAAAATTATTAATGTTCCTGGCGATAGGTTTTGTTATGCAATCAATGGTTTTTGCTGCTTGGGTAGAACAAACCCTGCCGGCAATTGGCCAACCGCTTAATGCCGTGGTCATGAGTGATGAGTCAACCGCAGTAGCTGTGGGTGATGCCGGCAAAATTGTCAGAACCACAGATTACGGTCAAACCTGGACCGCAATTATTTCCCCTGTCCCTGCCATGATAAACCTCAATGATGTTTGCGCTGTCCCTGGGAATCCTTCTTTATTGTTTGCTGTTGGCGAAGACACATCAGGCTTAAACTCCTTGACTTACACCTCAACAGACGGCGGGATTAATTGGGTAGCAGTTGGCTCAATTGCTAATACCAATGCCGAAGCAATTACCTTTGTCTCTTCTACTGTCGGCTGGGTTTGCGGCGACGGCGGCCAAGCAGTTTGGAAAACAGTAGATGGTGGGAGCACTTGGAACATAACAAACAATGGTATAGCTTTAGGTGTAAATTATTATGATATTCAG
>Ga0210019_1003217_pt1 | contig 15172 bp, 15 predicted proteins | sample CryGeyCG2114_020_2_FD_183969 | JGI IMG/M metagenome (GOLD analysis project Ga0210019, IMG submission 183969) | Groundwater microbial communities from aquifer - Crystal Geyser CG11_big_fil_rev_8/21/14_0.20 (SPAdes) (version 2) | ecosystem: Environmental > Aquatic > Deep subsurface > Groundwater ...
CAAATTAACCGATCGTGATATCTATAACATCCAAGAGAAGCTAAATAACCGACCAAGAAGGTGTTTAAACTACTTATCTCCTAACGAAGTAATTAACAAAGTGGTGCATTGTTAACTTGATTATTTATATTTTAGCTAAATTTAGCTAAAAAAGTAAACAAAAAACACGCTTTTCCACGTATTTTAGGTCTTTTTGCTATTTTATCAAGATCCCGCATCTTCGCTATCGCTTCGTGCGGGATGACAGAGGGTGGATACGCTGTTTTAAACGTATTTTGATAAGTTAAATCAACTAAAAATTATCTTGATATTATCTAAAATTTACTTTTTCTATTTTTCTAATTTTTTCCAATCTCCTCTTATGCCTTTTTTCTCCGCTAAATTTTGTTTCTAAAAATTCTTTAACAATCGCGCGCACTTTTTGTTCAGATAATTTCCAACCGGAAATTGATAGCACGTTTGCGTCATTATGTTCTCGCGATAATTTTGCAGACTCCTTGTCATAAACAACTGCCGCGCGCGCGCCTTTAAATTTATTTGCCACCATCCCCATACCTTCGGCGCTTCCGCAAACCAAAATGCCTTTATTCTTTTTTGGATTTATTGCCACTCCTTGCGCCACTCTCGCGCCAAAATCCGGATAATCGTCTTTTTCATCCAACTTTAAATTACCTAAATCCTCATACTCATATCCATGGTTTGATAAATATCTTTTTATTGCCTGCTTCAGTTTGAAACCAGCATGATCTGATCCTAAATAAATCATAAAAAATATAGAAAATAATTATATCTTTAGTATATCAAATCCAGCTATAATAAAAAACTCCGATATAATCGGAGTTAAGGAACGTAAATTTTACGAATACGAATTTTATTATTTATTCTTGCCGTAATGCGCACAGTATCATTAGACTTTACTTTACTATAATTAACCGTCACATAACGCATACTGGAACTATACAGAAAATCAGCCAATTTATGTTTTCTAAAAATTTCTATTCTGCTCGGGACACTTGTAAAAAACTTTTCTTTACTTGGATTGGGTGACTGATAAAAAAAGATATAATATTGCTGAATACCGCTAATAATTACAATATGAGCCTTTCCTTTATTCTCTCTAAAAAGATAGTATTTATTCAGAATATCCAACGCTTCGCTATTTAGAGAGCCAACCCATGCTTTCAATTCAGCAAGACCAATCCGTTCTTTTTTATACTGATTCAGTTTTGCCCAAAGAGCTCTAAGCAAATTTTTATCAATACTTATCAGTTCATTTGCCAAGTGGTCTAATTGTCCATAACGGCAAGCACTCAAAATTTTGGAATGATCGTTCTTGGTCGGAGGGAAAACATAGTCGCCGTCATAAGTAGCAAGCGCCGGCTGGTTATCCGAACTGCTATTACAAACAATATGCCCTGCGCCTCCAAAAACCTGAACTTCATAATAAACAGCAAAAAACTCTCTGATAATCCGCCCTGCCTGTACCAACTTCTGAGACATAAGCCCATGAACAACTTCATGCGACAATACTCGCTTAAAATCTTTTTGATTTTTTGAAAGAGAAGCCGGCAAAAAAATGTATCCTGCGTCAAAATTTTTAATCTTACCATCAATAAAGAAAAACGGACTACACCCGGCTTTTTCTTTTTCAAACTGCGAGCATTCATCAAATCGGTTTAAATCAATCATTGTTTCATGCAAGGGGAAAAGGCCTGCTTTTTTCGTTTCTTCACAAATTTGAAGAATCGTATTTTTTAACTCGTCGGAACAAAATCCCTTATTTTTCTCCTTGTTTTCTTTACAGTTAAAGACAAGCTTCTGATCAAAACAAAAAATTACCAATCTTTTTCCCTTGTTCGTAGTACTCTTTTCTTTTGTAACAACAGAGTTCTGAATACTTTCTTCCGCCCAAAAATAGATGCTTACAGTCAACAAACAAGCAATCAGTAAAAATAGCAACCAGAATAAATTGTTTTTGACACAATATCTTATTTTGCCCATTCTATCTCCTAATTGTAAAAGTCCTACTATTATTATATAAACATAAATTTCACAATTTGTCAATTAAGTTGCGAAAAATCCAATTTTAAGCTAAAATAAAAAAAGGCTAGAAATAATAAAAAAATGAAATATGTCAAAAAATATCCCTAAAAATGAAGAAAAAATATTAAGTTTTTGGAAGAAAAATAATATTTTTAAAAAATCTATAGAAATAAGACCGGAAAATAGACCTTATGTTTTTTATGATGGCCCTCCTTTTGCTACCGGACTCCCGCATTATGGGCATATTGTCGCTTCTCTAATGAAAGATATTGTCCCAAGATATTGGACAATGAAAGGCTTTCGTGTAGATCGCAAATGGGGTTGGGATTGTCATGGACTGCCGATTGAAAATATTATAGAAAAAAAACTCAATTTAAAAAGTAAATTAGAAATAGAAAATTATGGAATTGATAAATTCAATAATGCCTGCCACGCAACAGTTCTAAAATATGCCGAAGAATGGAAACGGGTAATAGATCGCATTGGTCGCTGGGTTGATATGGAAAACGACTACAAAACAATGGATATAGAATATATGGAATCGGTATGGTGGGTATTTTCTGAACTTTGGAAAAAAGATTTAATCTATCAAGGGCACAAAGCAATGCACGTTTGTCCCCGATGCGAAACTCCTTTATCAAATTTTGAAGTTACTCAAGGATATAAAGACGTGAAAGATATATCAGTAACCGCAAAATTTAAATTGAAAGATGCAAAAAAACTAGAATTAGAAGGTGATGTTTTCGTTCTTGCATGGACAACTACGCCGTGGACCTTGCCGGGAAATGTATTATTGGCCATTGGAAAAAATATTAAATATCAAGTACTAAGCATCAAAGGGGAAACTGGCCTGTATATAATTGCAAAGGATAGAGTAGCAAGCGTGACAAAAGACAAAGAACCAAAAATAGAAAAAGACCTAAAAGGAACGACTTTGATTGGTTTAGAGTATGAACCGCTTTTCCCTTATTTTAAAAATACCGAAAAAGCATTTCGTATTGTACCCGCGGACTTTGTCACAACAGAAGAAGGAACGGGCGTTGTTCATATCGCTCCTGCTTTTGGTGAAGACGACTATGAATTAGGTATGCGCGAAGGTGTATCCTTTGTTCAACATGTTGAAATGGATGGGAAGTTTACAAAAGACGTAAAAGATTTTTCCGGAATGGAAGTAAAACCAAAAGAATATCCGCAAAAAACCGACTTAGAAATATTGAAATGGCTAGCAAAAGAAAATAAAATATTTTCTAAAGAAAAATATGAACACAGTTATCCGCATTGCTGGAGGTGCGACTCCCCTCTTATAAACTACGCAACATCAAGCTGGTTCATAAAAGTTACGGAATTAAAATCCGATTTATTGAAAAATAATAAAAAAATACATTGGGTGCCTGAACATATCAAAGAAGGCCGTTTTGGCAAATGGCTAGAAGGCGCGCGCGATTGGGCAGTTTCTCGAAATCGTTTTTGGGGTGCTCCTCTTCCAATATGGCAATCCGAAGATGATGATACGATTTGCATTGGTTCGGTCAAAGAATTAGAAAAATTATCAGGAAAAAAAATTACAGACATCCATAAACATTTAATAGATAAGATTATAATCAAACGTGGCTCTAAAGAATATAAAAAAGTTCCGGAAGTTTTGGATTGCTGGTTTGAATCCGGTTCAATGCCTTATGGACAAATGCATTATCCGTTTGAAAATAAGAAAAAATTTGAAGCAGGTTTTCCTTCGGAATTCATTGCCGAAGGTCAAGATCAAACAAGAGGGTGGTTTTATACTCTTCATGTTTTGGCAACTGCCTTAACTTGTGGATCAACACCTTCAATACCCGTAAAAACAAGTGAGCCTGCATTCAAAAATGTAATTGTAAATGGTATTGTTTTGGCAGAAGACGGTAAAAAAATGTCAAAACGCTTACAAAACTATCCGGATCCGATGGAAGTTATTTCTAAATATGGCGCCGACGCTATGCGTTATTATCTTGCCACATCTCCGGTAATGTACGCAGAAAATCTTAATTTCAGCGAAGTAGGTGTCCGCGAAATGTATAACAAGCTCTTAAACGCATTATTTAATATTCTAGAACTATATTTAATGTATGGAAATAAAAAAGAGATTTACACTGACAGTCAGAATATTTTAGACAAGTGGATTGTTGTAAAGCTAAAACAATTAGGGCAAGAGGTTGAAAAAAATATGAATGAATATAAATTAGCGGAAGCAAGCCGGCCTATTGTTGATTTTGTAAACGACTTATCCGGATGGCACGTTCGCCGTTCTCGTGATAGAATAAAAGAAAAGAATAATGAAGCGCTTTCTACTTTGCGTTATGTTCTTTTGGAGCTTGCAAAAATATGTGCGCCATTTGTTCCTTTCGTAGCCGAGCATCTTCATCAAGAATTAAAAGGTACTGAAGAGAGTGTCCATCTAGCCAACTGGCCGGAGTACGGCAAATTGTCAAAAGAAGACACGACTCTTATAAAAGATATGCAAGCTACCCGCGATATTGTTGAAATTGCGCTGTCCCTGCGTTCGGAAGCCGGAATAAAAGTTCGCCAGCCATTATCCGAACTGCAAGTCATAAATTGTAAATTGCACGATGAACTATTAAATATAATCGCCGGTGAAATAAATATTAAAAAAGTTACCGCTGTAGATAAGTTACCAAAAGGCGGAAGCTGGGTGCAAAAAGAAAATACTACGTTAAATATAGAACTAACCGAGGAATTAAAAGAGGAAGGTTATGTCCGCGAGCTTATCCGAGGCATAAATGCTCTAAGAAAATCAGCAGGGCTTACACCTAAAGATAAAATAACGCTCTATATAGATTCATCAAAAAAAATAAAAAACATCATAGAAAAAGAAAGGAGTAATTTAATGTCCTCCACTGTGAGCAAAAATATATCTTTTAGTAAAAAAACTTTAAAAAATAACGCCGATATTAATTTGGACGGCGATACTGTCTGGATAGGATTGGAAAAATAATATGATTATTTCAATCAAAGGCATTATAACCTATAAAGCAAACAACTTTATAATTCTTGAAAATCAGGGAATTGGATATCAAATTTATTTTAATGACCTTGATAAGACACGCTTGGGCAATGAAGTAACGCTTTATATACATGACTACGTACGCGAAGATAAACGCGATTTTTATGGTTTTACATCCTTGGACGAATTGCAATTTTTTCTAAAACTCTTGGCCATCTCCGGAGTAGGCCCTAAAATGGCCCAGCATATCTTGGCCTTAGGTATAGAAAACCTACAAAAATCAATCATAGAAGGAAGCTCAACATTAATTGAAGGAGTTTCTGGAGTAGGTAAAAAAACAGCGCAAAAAATTATTCTTGAATTAAAGGGCTCGATTGATAAAATACTAGAAAATCAAGGACTAAGTAGAGACGTTATAAGTGGGCTAGTTGGCTTAGGCTATAGTCGAACAGAAGCAGAAGATGCGTTGCGCAATGTAGCGCAAGAAGTTACAGGAACAGAAAACCAGCTCAAAGCCGCCTTAAAATTATTGGGAAAATAAATATGCAAAGTGGTCAATTTTTACAATCTGACGAATGGGAAAAATTTCAACAGCTTCTTGGCAGAAAAACTTTTCGCATCAACGGTAATCTAATAATAAAAATGCCTCTTTTTAAAATTTCCTACCTTTATTGCCCTAAGGGTCCGGATGAAATAACAGAAAAATTTTTAGAAGAGGCAAAAAAAATTGCAAAGAAAGAATACGCAGTATTTCTCCGCTTTGAACCAGATAAAAAGCCGAGTGCTGGATTTATCAAAGCGCATGATGTCCAACCAGCCTGTACTCAAATTCTAGATTTAACGTCAACAGAAGACGACCTTCTCGCTGGAATGAAACAAAAAACCAGATATAATATCCGGCTTGCAGAAAAAAATAATGTGAAGGTTGAGAGATGCGAAAAAAATAATTTAAAATTTGAAGAATTTTACAGATTATTAAAAGAAACTGGGGAAAGACAAGGCATAAAATTATTTAGCAAAGTAAGGTATAAAAAATTACTGGCATTCAATGACCTTTTTATCGCCTATTATAATAGCGAACCGATTGCCGGTGCAATAATAAATTTTTATCAGGATACGGCAACATATTTGCATGGCGGATCATCAGCAGAGCACAAAAAAGTAATGGCTCCATCTCTCCTTCATTGGGAAATTATAAAATATGCAAAAAATAATGAGATGGAATATTATGATTGGTGGGGAGCGGATGAAAAAAAATGGCCGGGAATAACTCGTTTTAAAAAAGGATTTGGCGGAAACGAAATCTGCGCACCCGGAACATTTGATTTTCCATTTAATCAATTGATATATAAAACTTACAAATATATAAAAGCGAGAGGAGAAGGATAAATGTAAAATTAATCCTCGCTACCTTTTCGTCGTCATTGTGAGCGAAGCGAAGCAATCTAGTCAAAAAAAGATTGCCACGCCCTTCGGATTCGCAATAACAGATTAACAATATGCCAGATACTAAAAGATTAGAAGAGCTTTCACAAGAATATCAAAATTTAATACAACGCGCCCTTGAAGCGCAAGAAGAGTCTTATTGTCCATATTCACATTATCCGGTTGGCGCAGTGGCTCTATCCGAGGGTAACAATATTTATATTGGCTGGAATGTAGAAACCGTAAGCTTTAATCAATCAGTTCATGCCGAACAAAATGCAATAATGCGAATGCCAAAAAAAGATAGAAAAATAAAACTGCTTATTTTTGTCTCGCGTAATGGTGGCGCGCCTTGTGGGCATTGTCGACAAATAATCTCCGAGTTTGGTTCTCCGCAGACTAAGATACTTGGCTTGACGACAAAGAATAATTATGTTACCATAACCACATTGAAAGAGATACTTCCTCTTCCAATGTCAACAGGAGAAGGAGCTCTTTAAAATGAAAAAAAACAAAGAAGAATTTGTGGATGCTTTGAAGAAAAAAGCAGAAAAATATTGGTATATTTTTGCGGTTGCCTTTATTGCTCTTGGTGTTTCTCTTATCTATCTCAGCACAACCATTATCTAAAGGAGGCTTGAATGACTATCGCGGTCGCAATAACAGGCGTATTATCAATATTTTGTTATCTAATGACATTTCAGCTCTATCATCATGTCGTTTCGGAAAAAAATAGCGCTTCAGGTTCATTGGCTTTTATTCCGATTGTATTAGTATTGCCCATTATAGGATGGATTTTTTTCGCAATTTCATATTGCATCGTAATTGAAAAATCTTCTCCGCTATATCTGATATTAACAGGAGCCGTCGCGCTTGCCTGGCCTCTTTTACAACTGATCCCAAAACTTTCTTTTAGTTGTGTTATTGGCTTTTTCTGCACAATCGCTTTCTATGTAATTCTATTCCTAAAATAAAAGACCCTTTCGGGTCTTCTTTTAATCCTAATAAAAGTATAAATTATTCTTCTATCTCACCTTTTGTTACATAAGGATCATCCGGGAGCGAAGTCGTTTCATCTCCTTGCTTTATAATTATCAGCCCTCCTGTAGATCTATCTTTTGCAGAAAGCTCAATTCCCTCCAAAAGAGCAGCAACATGTCCGACATTTTCTGCGCTCGGAGTAATAGAAAGCTCAAACTCAGCAGAAACTTCATTCACTGAAGTAGGCATCCTATTAAGAGACCAAATAATATTTTTTAGCGTTGAGTCAAGATTGATATTTCCAGCATTTGCGCTAGCGCTACTAAAAACAACTCCTTGAGGCAACGTTCCTTTTACTTCTATATTTTCCAGCTCATGCATAGAGTTCGTGATTTTCCAATATACCCTATATGTTGTTTTTTGCCCAACTTTCGGTGGCGTAGGACCGGAGCCAACGATATTATTACTCTCGTCATAATATTTTGTTTGGCTGGAAAAGCCTGCATCGCTATTGATAAAAGTTGTGATTTTTTTACTTTGCAAGTTTCTATCTACCACAACCTCTCCGACACGTTTTATTTTTGCCTCAAGCAAACTATCAATCTTATAATCATTGTAGGAAGGGTTGGTTGGTTTTGGAATAACATTGATAGTGAAATCTATCATCCCTTCGTCCCCGGGTTTAATTTTTGCAAGACCCTTTATCTCATCTTTAGTCCAAACGAGGGTATCCCCTTTTCTTTTTCCACCGTTCAAATCAGAAAAACCCGCCCAATCAATAATAGACCTTCCTTGCTCTTTCGGAAGCCCTTCAATTGTCATTTCCAAGGTGACATCGTACAAAATATTTTTTCCTTGATTTTTATAGGTTATCGTATAATTTAATCCCTCTCCCCATCTTATAGAGCTAAAGTTATCTACGCCATTTATTATTACAGTTGAAAGAAGATCGCTCCCTACAATATCCGTCGTAACTTGCTTTTCAACCAATGGAAGAAACGCCCCCTCTTCATCAATGATGCCAAGCCTAAAAACTATATCTTCGCTTCCGCTTGCCTCAGAGCCATAAGCACCTGTAATCTTGACCTCTCCGTCACTTTTTGCCTTTAATTCGCCTATCTCCCATCTATTGCTATTTCCAATCGTCGGCGTTGAAGTACTAATAATAAAATCTTTGGGAACGATTGCATCAATAGCGATTGATTTCAAATCTTCTTCTGATTTATTCTTGTATGTCATGCTATACGAAATGCTATCACCCACAACTGAAACATCCGGACCTTCCAGAGAACCATCAAAAACAGAACCGGTAATTTCTGTTTCCAAATTATAAACTTTTTGAAAATTAGAATTAAAATTGGAAGGCTTGTATGTAAGAACCGCCTGAATAACTTCTTTAGACCCCTCGGTGGCAAAAAACTTTCCTTTAAATTTCATTGAACCGCCCTCTCCAGGTTTTAGAGTACCAATTTTTAATTTATTTTTATCATCTAAGACTGGGATCGCTTCCTCTAAAATAAAACTTTTTGGAAGATAAATCGCGATTTCCGAACTAGCCAAAGGAAAATCTTCTTTATTTTTATATTTTAATGTATATTCCTCAAACTCGCCGGCAGTTACTTTTTTATTTCCCGCAATATCCAGCTCAAGATTATCCGCGCTTTGGACACTAAATTTGCTAAAAATAAAAATTCCCATCCAAGATACTGCAAAAATAAGAGCAAAAAAAACAATTAATCCTACAAGTAATTTTCGCCAGCCAACACCCCTTCCTACTCGCATTCTCTTTACTTTCATATCAATCATCTTTCCCTTTCCATCACTATAAATGTTTTTTAAAGTTGAATTGATTTCTTTACTTGTAATCTTTTTTTGTTTTTTTTCTAACATAACAAGATGTTATTAGTTATTGATTAATTTTATTATTCCTCCAATACTACTCCGTAGTATTTGTCGCTATTAAGCTCTGCTTCATAATACCAGCCATCTTGCCTCATGGCAACTCCACTACCAACGCTGGCTAAAATATTTTTGTTTTTTACCGTTACATAACTTTTAAAAAATGTGTTCTTCGCGCCTGACTGTTTTTCTATTAACATCTTATATCCAAAAAAATTATTATCCAAATCTAAAGATTTTTTTATAGAACTTGCATAACCTTCACTTGGTTGATTAACACGTTTATTTGGAACCTGATATTTAATCGTAAGGGTAACTTCTTGACCCGGATCTACCATAATCCAATTCCCAAAAACAGTTCTGCCGAACTCATTATTAATTCTGGTTCCAGTTTTTGGATCAACGTAAACTACACCTTGGATTTCCTGCAAATCTTTATCCGGAACATAACCATCAATCGGACTTTCAAAAAGATCGGCAGGCGGAGCCTTAAAGCCCTCGGCCGATAAAAGAGTGCTACCCGACGGAACATAAAGACGGAGATAATTTACGTTTCTCACTCCGCTAAAAACCGTACCCTTTACACCCATATGGCGTCTTACAATTTTTATCGTATTTATGATGCTTCCATCGTCTTGTATTTCCGAAATATGCGTAATTTCTTTTACAATTTTACCATCTGTTTTTTGTCCAGCAATATTAGTATCTACAACCATTAAATAATCTGAAAATTCGGAAATGTCACGCAATTTTCCGGATAATCCAAAACTCTCAAGCTTTTCTTCTGTATCTGGATTCTTTGAATAAACCATAACGTCTTTATCCAATATCGCCTTATGCATAACTTCCGAGAATAACGACAATTGACCGGCATCCATATCCAAAAGATTTTCTAATACCTTTGGCGCCATATCCGCTATCACTTGTTTTGGCTTATTTTCTTCTTTATCATAATCAAATTCAACAAGCTTTTGCGTTTCATCAATAAAATTTTCCGATGTCATTGTTTTGCCATATTCTGACATTTCAACTGGTCCAATAATTTCTAAAAGATCCTCCATCAAAGAAGCGTTTATAGCAACAACTCCATCAACTGACGAACCTCCGCTTTTTTCATAAAACCACATCATTTTTTTTGCTGATGCCGGAAAATCCGGAAACCAATTTGAATCTTGAAACTGCCAAGCAGAATTTATAAGATGAAAAGGTTCTGGAGAAATAACCAATTCGCGCAATTGCCCCTGGATGTCATAAGAGCCTCCTCCAGGTATCTCTATATTTTTGATTTCCCCTCTGTCTATATCTATAATCGCAAAAGAACCTATAAAGCCCCCCGTCGGTCTTATCTCATTATTATTTTGAAATACCACTAAGTATCTTTTAAAATATTTATCACCCAAAATATCTAAAAGGGTATCGGAAAAATCCTGAAAAACTAAGAGTGCCCTAGTTCCTCCGACAAGAATCTTCTTTAACGGATTTATATCAATCGGCAAAATAGAATAATTATTGTCGAGATTCTCCAAAATTTTATTAGCAACCAGCAAATGAGGAGTGGCGGCAGCAACCTTTGATTGTAAATATTTTATTTTTAAAACCATTTCAACGTCATTATCAAAATATTCAATGGCATTCTGAAGTAAAGATGCGGCATCTGAAAAATTTTCTCCGACCAAAAGAAGAGCATTACCAAAAACCAGCTTATCGCCTATCCCTGGAATAGCTGTAGCTAGATACTTGAAAGCAATACCTAAATCATCAATAGTTTTTTTAGCAGATGAGAAACTGATACTCGCTGAGGTAAAATCGTTCTTTTTCAAGCTTTCATATGCAGAAAGTCCATATTGAATAACCTTGTCTTTGTCTTCCTGCAATTCTTCAAAAGAACTAAAAACTTTAATCGGAAGAACGAACAAAAAAGCAAGCGCCACAAAAGCTGCTATCCCCTTTTGCCAGTATTGCGGAGGGCTAAAGTTTAATTTTACAAATTCGCGCTGTTGTATTTTTTTAAAAGATACTTTCCCCAAAGACTTGGTGCGTAAATATGATAAACCGATAAGCGCCTTTTTTCCGATATTCAAAAATAATTTTTTAAAAAATATTGCAATCTTAATCGGTAAAAATAAAATTGCTTTTAGTAAAGAAAAAATTAAAAGTTCTTTTATGGCGCTTATATTTTCTCTATTTTTTATGACATTAAAAACCGGCGCATTATTTTTAGCGCTTTTTTCCACTCTCTTTCGTCTTAGATCTAAAGTATGACGAGAAGGATAAAACGAGCCATCAATCTTTATCTCCAAAACATTTGGCTTATTTTTCTTTTCTTTCATTGGCGGTATTATTTAAGCCCCCTTATTTTAATACAATATAATTATAACATACAAAAAAGCCACAAGCTATAGAAAATTATTATTGACGAATTATTGATATTATGGCAAAATTACATAAGGAGGATGCAATGAGAATAGTCCTTTCATACATTCTAATCTTTCTAATATCAAATTGCGCTATGCCAATGACAATCCTTCAGAATGCAGATAATGCAAAGAGGGCAGAAATGTGCAAAAAAAAATGCAATAAGGAACATATCCCGAATGTAAAATTTATACGAACCGATGGCAGAGTAGAAATTTATAAAATCAACGTTGTCTCTATTGAAAATAAAGTTGCCTGCGAATGTAAATTTTAATATAAAAATCAATAAAGTGAGCATATGCCCGCTTTTTTATTTGCCCACAAAACGTATATTCTACTCTATTAACATCGCATCGCCATAAGAATAAAATGTATATTTCTTTTTTATGGCTTCTTGGTACAACTTTTTGGCGGTTTTTATTCCTTTGATGTCGCCTTCGGAAATAAATGCCGACATCATCATAAGAAGAGTTGATTTTGGCAGATGAAAATTGGTAATAATCGCATCTATAAATTTAAATCTATAGGGAGGATAAATAAAGATATTAACATTTTTATTGCCATATTTCATGCTGTACTGCTTGCCGTACGGCATAGCAAATGCCTCTAACGTACGAGCCGACGTGGTGCCAACAGCTATAATTCGTCGTCCTTCACGCTTAGCCTTATTTAATCTGTTTGCCGTTAATTTTGTTACGGTTGCCAATTCATCATGCATCTTATGTTCTTTTATATTATTCGTTTTTACCGGCATAAAAGTGCCCATTCCTACATGAAGCGTTATATACTCTATGCTCACACCCTTTTTCTTTAATTCCTTTAAAAGCCGGCGCGTAAAATGTAAGCCGGCCGTTGGCGCAGCAACAGAACCGGCATCTTTTGCATAAACAGTCTGATACCAATCCTTGTTTTTTTGTAAATATTTTTCTTGTTTAATGTAAGGCGGAAGTGGCATCTGCCCCAGTCTAAAAATAAAATCTTCCAGCGTTTTCCCTTTTTTATTAAAACGTACCTCCCATATTCCATCATTTAATTTTTTAATGATTACACCTTGTAAATCCTTGCTAAAAAATAATTTCACGCCCGCTTCCCTACCTCGCCCATCAATAAGAGCTGTCCAAACATCTGTTGCTTTTTTTTCTAAAAGCAAAATTTTAAATTTTCTGCCCCGTGTTCCGTTGGTATGAATCATTCTCGCTATAAGTCTTGCCGGAATAACACGCGTATCATTCAAAACCAATACATCTCCCTTTTGTAAAAAACTTCCGATTTTATTAAATTGTGAATGAATACTTTTTTTGTTCAATCTATTATATACAAAAAGTTTAGCCGAATCTCTCGGGCTTGCCGGCTTTTTAGCAATAGACTCTTTTGATAAATTATAATTAAACAGTTCTAACTTCATATAAGTGTTTAATCGCGAATTGAGAACTCGCACCCACAATAATGCTGACGATAAAGACCATGTTCGTCAGAAATTTTCTTACCTTTTAACGCGCCGTCTTGTTTTTTCCAATTGGCTTCGTAAAAGTTTATTCCATATTTATCGGCAGAAATTTGACCTATTGGATTTATAATATTTGGCTGTTTATTTCTTCCTATTGTAAGTGTCGTGGCAAAGATACTTATCAAACTATGGCTGGCAAACTTAGCCGCTTCATCCAATCTCATAGTAAAACAAAGGGGGCATCTTTTTCCGCCTTCAGGTTCTTTCTCGCAACCTTTCACGCTATCTAAATATTTTTGGTGCCCTATATTATACTCTTCCTCTATCAACGGCTTTTTTGGAAAATAATCCGATATTACTCGGTTCTCTTTACAAAATTTTAAAAATGCCTCATAACGCCTTCGCCACTCTTTATATGGCCATATATTTGGATTATAAAAATAACCAATCACCTCATATTCTTGGCTCAAAACTGTTGCCGGATGCGTAGCGCATGGCCCGCAACATATGTGTAATAATATTTTTTTCATAAAAATAGGAACAGATTAAATCTGTCCTACAATATAGCATAATTTGTTTATTAAATCAACCGTACGGTATTCCACCAAGCTTCTATAAATTCATCTCTTTTATTCTTATACTTTAAATAATACGCATGTTCCCAAACATCCAGAGTTAAAATTGGTTGATGACCCAAAGTAAGCGGAGAATCTTGATTTGGCAAAGAATATACTTCTAGTTTACCTTCTTTATTCTTAACTAACCACGCCCATCCGGAACCAAAATGTTTTTTGGCTAAATCGCTAAATTGTTTTTTCATTTCTTCCAGGCTTCCAAAATCACGCTCAATATCGTGTACTAGCTCTTCATTTCTTTTATTTGCAGGATTCATCTCTTCCCAATAAGTAGCATGATTTACAAACCCTCCACAAAAATTTTTAATTTTTGTTCTATCCTCATCACTAACTTCCAAGTTATTAAGTTCTTTAAGCAAATCTTCGGCTTGGCATTCTTTTAATGCTGGATAATTTTCCAAAACACCCATTAATTTCGTTAGATATCCTCTATGGTGCTTATCATAATGGAGCTCCATTGTTTCCGCATCCAAATATGGTTCCAATGCATCATATGCATATGGCAATTGCGATAGTTCGTATTTCATATTTATTAAAAAATTAATTATTATATTTTCCCAATTAAATCTATTCCCGGGGTTAATGTATCCCCTCCCGGATGCCAGCTAGCAGGGCAAACTTTATCGCCATGTTCGCGGACAAACTTTGCCGCCTGTAATTTTCTAAGTAATTCTTTTGCATTACGGCCAATACTATTATCGTGTATTTCGCATGCTTTAATCACACCGTCTGGATCAATTAAAAAGCTTCCACGTAAAGATAATCCCTCATCTTCAATGTACGTCCCAAATGCTCGACACATCTTTCCTGTCGGATCAGCCGCCATCGGAAAATTAACCTGCTTAATTGCCTCTGAGTCGTCATGCCATGCTTTATGCACAAAAGCCGTATCGGTACTCACACTTACAATCTCCGTTCCTTCATTTTGAAATTGCGGATAAAGCTCTGCCATTTCGCGAAGCTCGGTTGGACAAACAAAAGTGAAATCAGCTGGATAAAAGAATAATATAAGCCACTTCCCCTTATAATCAGAAAAATGTGCTTTCTTTATGTCTTTATTATAAAATATTTCAAACTCCATATCTTGAATGTTTTCTCCTATGGAGTATTTTTTTTCTTCCATATATTCATAGAATTAATAGTTAATATTATATTATACAACGATTTTGAAAAACTGCCAAGTCCCTAAATCGTTATTCCTTCGGCACTTAGTTTTTTTTCATCTTTTAGCATTGAGCCATATTCTGTATCCAACTGAGTAAGTGGCAGACACGATCCATCCACTAAAATATGGGGGTCAATATATCTAAATTTTTTACGATGACTTAT